>Ga0233433_10000351_pt1 | contig 51008 bp, 51 predicted proteins | sample SI_122_August201_5_FD_179868 | JGI IMG/M metagenome (GOLD analysis project Ga0233433, IMG submission 179868) | Seawater microbial communities from Saanich Inlet, British Columbia, Canada - SI_122_August2016_100_MG | ecosystem: Environmental > Aquatic > Marine > Inlet | place: Canada: British...
TGTGCAATGCCCGCTTATGGCTATTCTCGGAAGTGATCAACGCTCGACAAGAATGCCCGGTCCTGGTGGGTAACCAGAAACCATCGCTAACGGAATTCTCACGTTATGGGTCCACAATTCTCATCTTATGAGTCAAAATTCTCACTTTGTGAGTCAAACCACAAAAATGCGGGCCATTGCAAAAAGTCAAATTCCGACGCATAACATTATGCCGTAATCGAAAGGTGATTATATGTTGACCCGTGATGAATATCGAGCCTGTGACGCTCTTGATCTGGCCGCGCTGGTTAAGGCGGGTGAGGTTAGTGCACTTGAATTGCTGGAATCGGCGATTGCTGAAATCGAGCGCCTGAACCCGGCCCTTAACGCCACCATCATGCGAAATTTTGATCTGGCACGCGAGCAAGCCAAACAGGTCGATCCGGACGCGCCGCTGGCCGGGGTTCCCTTCGCGGCCAAGGATATCAATGTGCATGTGGCAGGGTTTCCTTCCACCCACGCTTGCCGTTTTTTCGATGGCGCACCAGCGCAGAACAAAGACAGCTTGCTGGTTGAGCGGTGGCGGCGGGCCGGACTGGTTATACCTGTGCGCACAAACACGCCGGAATTCGCAACTGATTTCGGATGTGAACCTGAGCTCTACGGCCCTACAAACAATCCTTGGGATCTGTCGCGCACCCCGGGTGGGTCCAGTGGTGGGGCCGGTGCGGCTGTGGCCTCCGGCATGTTTCCCATGGCCCACGCCACCGATTCCGGCGGCTCGATCCGGGTGCCTGCTTCGTGCTGTGGCCTGTTCGGGTTGAAGCCAAGCAGCGGTCTGGTCGCCACGGGGTCGCCTCTGGCGCCTCTGGTCAACGGTATGAACTGTGATCATGCGCTAAGCTGGACGGTACGCGATTCAGCCGCGCTTCTGGACGTAACAGCCGGGCCCGAAATCGGCGCGCCAATATCCTATGCCCGTCACGATGGTGCCTATCTGGACGCTGTGGCGCGCCCCCCAAGTGGATTACGTATTGGCATGTGCCTTTCGTCGCCCGCCGGACACACGCCCAACGCAGAGATCGAGACAAAGGTCCATGATACGGTGACGTTGCTGGAAGGTTTAGGGCATACGGTTGTGCCCTGGACTTGGCCTGGTGATGTGGATCCCTTCGATGCGGCAGCAGATTTGTGGGCCGCCGATGTGGCGATCGTCATCGCTGAGCGTGCCGCTGAATTGGGCCGTGCGCCAACGGAGGCTGAATTGGGACCGGTTATTCACTGGTGCCTGGAACTTGCCAACAGCAATGGGGCCGTTGACTATGTGCAATCTCGGGTTCGGTTTCGTGAAATCCAGATGACCATGGCTGAAGCCACGGCCGATATCGATGTACTCCTGACACCGGTTGTTACGGAGCCACCCTTAAAGACAGGACTGCTGACCGACCTGGTTAATCGTGATGTGACGGCATGGTCAGATCGAGGCTGGCAATTTGCACCTTATCCTGAGATTTTCAATGTAACCGGCCAGCCCGCCATGTCGGTGCCCCTGCATCAGGGCGAAGACGGATTGCCTATTGGTATGCAGTTTGCCGCTGGTGTGGGGCAGGATGCGTTGTTGCTCAGTCTGGCCGGGCAACTGGAACAGGCTGCACCCTGGCGTGACCGCCGACCGCCTGACCCTGTTGGTTAAAGCAAAACCCGAGCAAATTGAATCAATTTGCGAAGGTGGCTTTGCGTAAGATCAACGACTTAGAGCATTTCCTGTGAGATCGTGTGAATAGATAATGCTCTAAGGATTCAATTAGTCCGGCGACACAAAGAGCGGCCTACCGCTTGGGCGTCATACGCGAAATCAGGTTGATCATGCTCGCACGGAACATGGCCATGACGGATGCGCCTGAGGGCAGGTGCCCGATGGTGATGTCGTTGTGCTGCATAACGTAAATCCTGATGCGAATGCCTGATGTGAATCATAGAGTATATGTTGTTCTTGGCTTGAGCCTATTCAATGTCTATTTCACAATGATGTCAGGATTATGGCCCTATATTTCTGTTATGTAACAGGCTCTGCAACAGGACGGGCGAATGCGACGATGGCTTCGGTCAGAACGTCCAGAGCATCGATCACGGGAATGTTCGTGTTCAGATCACCGGCCATGACCGATAATTCTGTGCATGCCACCAGCAGGACATCCACGCCGCTCGTCCGAAGTTCGCCCACGATGGTTCCAAACAAGTCGCTGGTTGTGCTGTCGTTATCGCCCCGCTTTACAGCCATGATGATATCCATGAGCTGTTCCTGTTGTTCCGGGATCACCATGGTCATCAGGTGGGACGCTAATGCGCCCTCGTATAATCCGGATTGGTTGACCGCGGTGCTGGCCAGAATGCCAATACGTTTTGGTCGCGGCGTCATGGCTCCCACGCGCTGAGCGGTCAGCCCGACCATATCCAGAATGGGGATAGAGGTCACCTGGCGGATATTGTCCAGATACACATGGGCGGTATTGCACGGCATGGCGAGAATGTTTGCGCCTGAATGTTCTAAGCCGCGGGCCATGGCCATGATGGCCGGTGCCGGGTCTTGACCGGTGCCGTGGATAAGGGCCGCAATGCGCGACGGTACCTTGGGGTTGTTGTCCACGATCATGTGGATGTGATCCTGATCATCGCGGGCCGGTGTAGCCGCAATGACCCGGCGCATCAAATCAACCGTCGCCTCCGGGCCCATGCCGCCCAGTACGCCGATAATGGGATGATCTACGGGGTGTTCTGTGGTTTTCATCCAGGTGTGGGCAGTTGGGTCAGATGAAGTCGGGGGCATCGTCCAAGGTTCATGTGTCTGTGCGCCTTCTCGTATGTGGGTTTATATGATGGACTGAGTAAAGCGGAAATCGGGCGTCAGTTCCAATGCCATTTGTGGGCCATTTGTGCTGATAACACATATCGAGTGCGGAATGATTGGTTTGGCCCGGAAACCCGCGCCTTTTTTGGCAAGAGAATATCCTGCGGGCCTTAAGCCCAGGCGAGCCTCATACGCCCTATGGTTAACGCAATATAAATGGTTCGGCGCTTCAATGAATGGATAGCGTATCAACAGTCCAGGCTTTGGAATTGAATCGAATGCGAGTCCACTACGTCGCCGCCCCGTTTCAGGGTAGAAAATTGTCAGGCCTGGTGTGTAAAACCGCCTTTGCAGGGGTGGAATTTTCGCGAATTTCCTCAAAATCAGGCCTTCAAATCCAAAAAGTTGCTGAAATATTAATTGGCATGGGTGTATCACCAGATATGCTAAAACATACAACAATATCAATTAGGTATAAGGCACCATCCAAAATTAATCTGCGGTTTTCCGGGTTGTTTTCAGCCGCAATTGTCCATGGTAACGCCGGAGTATCCGAAAAAACCACAAACGTAGTTGTGCCCATCCATCCAGACGTCCATCTCATTGCAAATCAGGTATAGTTGACAGAAAATGTTGAATTCAAACACCGCCATTCATGAAGAGCCCGCGAATCAGGACGACGTGGAAAACGCCCCGTCTGAAAAATCCGTCTCTTCGAAACGAAAAAGCAATGCGGCGAACAAGCGCTCTTATACGGTAACGTGCCCCAGCGCCTTCCGCGATGCCGTAGGCGATCTGGCGGCGCGACGCGGCGTTAATGCGGCCGATCTGGCACGTTCCGTTACGCTGTTATTACCTGAGGCAACGATTGCTGAATTTTCTGACCCGGGCGAGCCATCCCGTGACGATCGCGAAACGGTTGTGTTGAAGTCTGGCCCCTCTGCTGGTCGGCCCTGGCGTCGTAAGCCCCGGCTACAGGTACGTATGGCCGGTGGATACGACCCTGTTATGATTCGGCGGGCGCTGGGCATCGCCCTATCCATGGCCGACGGTGACGCAAGCGTATCGTTAGAGGCACCGGGTGTCACATCCACCGTTGTGGCGAATACAGAGCTTCTGATCATGGAAGAAAGATTGTCACGGTACCGAACCGTTATTTCAGCGCTCAGCTTCACACCATTGCCAAGCGGCATCAATTCCCGCGATGACGCGCTGCATGTTTTGGGCTTCGCGCCCGGTCGTTATCCCGGTATGGATATGGTCAAGGTGCGTTACCGGGAATTGGCAAGCATCCATCATCCCGATGGTGATCACGGCAACCACACCCGCATGAGCCAGTTGAACGAGGCTATGGAAGTGCTGCGCCGGTCATTAATTTAGTATATTAGAAGTCGCCGACCACATTGCTGGGGCTGCCCGCCACGAAATTCTCCACATTGTCGATCATCTGATCAACCAGGGTCTGGATCGCTTCGGTGCTGGCCCATGCCACGTGCGGGGTCAGGATGAAGTTCGGCTTTTCCAACAGCTTGAAGAACGGATGATCGTCCGCTGGTGGCTCTGTGGAAATCACATCAATGGCCGCACCGCGGATCATGCCCTGTTCCATGGCGGTGACTAGGTCTTCTTCGACGATCAATCCGCCACGGGCCGTATTCACGATAATAGCCGAATTCTTCATACGCTTGAATTCATCCAACCCGATCATACCGCGTGTGCTGGGTAAAAGTGGGCAATGCAGGGTGAAGATATCGGCCGTTTCAATGATTTCGTCCCACGGCGTATACAGTGGCCCCAGCCCTGTTGAGCCTTTATGGGCGGCAAACAGCGGGATCATACCAAAAGCGCGGGCGATATTGGCGACAGATTGACCCAGCGCGCCTTCGCCCATGATGGCCAGTTTTTTGCCGGATAAATCAGAAATTGGATGGGTAAAGAAACAGAACTGACCTGATTTCTGCCATTCGCCGTTGGCCACGTCTTCGCGGTATCCACCGATGCTGCGGCTGAGTGACAGGATCAGCGCGAAGGTGTGTTCCGGCACCGTGTTCACGGCATAGCCACGGATGTTGGAAACGATGATGCCGTTATCTTTACAGTAGGCCAGATCAATCACGTCTGTGCCGGTCGCGGCAACGGCAATCATTTTCAGATCGGGCAGCTGCTTGAGGACGTCTTCACGAAGCGGCACCTTGTTAGTGATGGCGATGGTTGCACCTTTCAGGCGCTCAAGCACCTGATCAGCACTGGTTTTGCCAAATTCTTCCCACTCATGGTCGAAATCAGGGCGGCGGACGGTAACATCTGGTGCAACGGTATCGCGATCCAGGAATACAACACGGTGGCTCAAGGCAAATCCCCTTAATCAAGAGTAGAACAAATCAACTGTACACAAGAACAGGCGGCGGATATTGACCTATCCGACAAGCGGACGCAATGCGGAGATTGTGCTGAATGAGAGATTTCTCAGGTGATTAGTTCTGGCTGATATCCAGAACACGGGTCTGTACACCGGACTGGGCATTGGCCGAGGACGTAATGTCCACCGCCAGAAGCTCCGCCAACGCCCCACCAAGCACCAGCAAGGCAACCATGCCGGTGAATACCAGAACCTTGGCCGTCAGGCCATTTTCGCGAGCAAACATGGGGGATTCAAGCCGGTCCGCGAAACCTTCATCATCATCAAAGGTCTCGCTGACGGGGGCGCTGCCGTTATCCAGCAGATCGTCAATCCAGCTATGGCGGTTGTTGTTGGTGGTAAACGATTGTGGGGTACGCCGCCGGGACTCAAAGTGATCGGCCATAAAGGGGTCTGGGGCCGGTATATCTGATGCTTCCTGTGGTTCTTCTTCTGCCACATCTATAACGTCAGGCTCATCGACATGTGGGGATTCCACCTTCAGGAATGCCGGAATGTCCTCACTGTCGGTATTGGCGGTATTGGCGGTATTGGCGGCACCGTGGGTCCGGATAACATCTTCTTCCCACGCCAGGTTGGACAGGGTTACTTCGTCCGACCGAGCGGTCTGGCTTTCTATCTCACTGGCAATATCCGGGGTTTGCGGCAGGATCATATCATCCAGTGAAATGTCGGGCATTTTGACCACGGGTGCGACGGCCGCAATGGCGGCCTCCATGGCATGCATATCCAAGGGCGGCATATCCAAAGAAGACCTGAGCGGCGCTGAGATGGTTGCTGCCTGCGCCGTTTCCTTACTAAAGCGCACCACTTCACGGCGGCTTTCGCGGCCCTGATGGCCGGATACTTCAATGGTCAGGCTGACCTCGTCGGTGCCTTCGGCCTGTTGCAGGCTCCGCACCGTATCCAGCGCATCATCCAGGTCTTCCAGTTTCGTGCACAACGCCACGCGCCAGCGATCGCCTGTGCGACATTCCACCACCAACAACCGGTCTTCTTCCGCAAAAACGGTAATTCGAGGGTCTTTTGTGTTGCCGTTTGAAGCATCGCCTAATTGATGATTTGCGGCCCGGTGGGGTCGCGCGCGACCATTGGGGTTATCAAAGGATACGGGATACATGATGTGCTCTGCCCTATTCAATCTACCAGAGAGGGTAAGGCATCTTGGTAAATAAACCATGAACTCGGGGCGAGGTCACAAAAAAACCGCCCGGCAGAACCGGGCGGTTTCTTAAATCTTATGTGCTGTAAATTTATTCGCGATTGCCGAACAAATGCAGCATCATGATGAACAGGTTGATGAAATCAAGGTACAACGTCAGAGCACCCATGATGGCTTTCTTTTCGCCAACTTCGCTAACATCGGCGGCACTGTACATGGCTTTGATTTTCTGGGTGTCATAAGCCGTCAGGCCCACAAACACCAGAACACCAACCACAGAAATAACGAACTGCATGGCAGAGCTTTGCAGGAACATGTTGACCAGGCTGGCAAGGATAATACCAATCAGACCCATCATCAGGAACGAGCGGAACCCGGTAAGGTCACGCTTGGTGGTGTAGCCGTAAAGGCTCATACCCGCGAAGGTGCCCGCGGTGATAAAGAACACGCGGGTGACGCTCTCGCCGGTATAGGCCAGGAAGATGTAGCTCAGCGACAGACCCATGAGGCCAGCGAACAGCCAGAACACGGCTTGTGCGGTGGTGGCTTTCATGGATTGAATTTTGGCGCTCAGCAAAATGACGATGCCGAGTGGGGCCAGCATGACAACCCATTGTAGGGGCGTGCCATAAATAGCCTGCATCAGTGACGGGTTCGTGCTGGCGGTAAAGGCCACCACACCGGTCAGACCCAAACCGAGGCACATGAAATTGTACACGCGCAGCATGTAGGCGCGCAGCCCGGCGTCAATATCTGCCGCGTGGGCCCCGACACGCCCATTGGCGTCCGTCATGCGGGCGGCGCCGCTGTTGTACTCGTTATTCGGTTTCATTCTCAGACGTACTCCCAAAATTGTACAAAATTGTACAGATGTTCTGTTCCTGAATATGGCAGGTTCGAGTCCCATATCAACCGTCATCTGCCAGAATTACCCGTTTATACTACAAATATGTCAAAATAGTGTGCGATTATCCGATAAATGTTTCGTGATCCGGCCCAGCGCATATCCCTTTTGGGCAGTTGACTCTGCGCACCTAAGTTCCCATTCTGCCCGTCTGCAACGGCATTCGGCGTTGCAGACCAATGATGAAAACGGGAGAGATTTCATATGAATTACAAGAGTATGTTCGCTGCCTACTTGGCGATTGCGTCATTCGGCGTTTCACAATCCGCTTCGGCGGCCATGCTGACCGAAGTTGGTGCCAGCGAAGGCCAGGTTAATATTGTGGCATGGCCTGGTTATATCGAACGTGGTGAAACCATGAAAGAATTCGATTGGGTCACAAAATTTGAAGCAGCTTCCGGGTGTAAAGTTCAGGTCAAGACAGCCAATACCTCCGATGAGATGGTGGCGCTGATGAACGAAGGTGGCTTTGATCTTGTCACGGCTTCTGGTGATGCGTCGTTGCGCCTTATTGCCGGAAAACGGGTTCAGGAAGTAAACACCGACCTGATCCCCAGCTGGAGCACCGTTGATGATCGGTTGAAGGAAGCCCCGTGGCATACGGTTGACGGCAAACATTACGGCACACCCTATATGTGGGGTCCGAATGTCCTTATGTATAATACCGAAGCATTTTCATCGGCCCCGACTAGTTGGTCTGTGGTGTTCGAGGAAACAACCCTTTCCGATGGCAAGTCCAATAAAGGCCGTGTTCAGGCCTATGACGGACCTATCCACGTTGCTGATGCGGCGAACTATCTTATGTTCCACAATCCGGAACTGGGTATCAAAAGCCCGTATGAGCTGAACCAGGAACAGTATGATGCGTCGCTTAATCTGCTACGTGCGCAACGTAAACTGGTTGGCCGTTACTGGCACGATGCGTTCATCCAGATGGATGATTTCAAGAACGAAGGCGTTGTTGCTTCGGGCTCATGGCCGTTTCAGGTCAACTTGATGGTAGGCGAAGGCCAGCCCATCGCATCCGTTATCCCACAGGAAGGTGCAACGGGCTGGGCTGATACAACCATGCTTCATGCCGAAGCCGAGAATCCAAACTGTGCGTACAAGTGGATGGAGCACACCCTGTCATCCAACCTGCAAAGTGATCTGTCTGTGTGGTTTGGTGCCAATCCGGCTGTTCCAGCCGCCTGTACAGACGGTCGTGGTATGCAGAATGCCGAAGGCTGTGCCCTAAACGGTTTGGGTGATTTCGAGAAAATCAAGTTCTGGCAAACACCGGTTAGCAACTGCAAGAGCCAGGAAACGTGTGTGCCCTATTATCGTTGGGTATCAGACTACATTGGTGTTATTGGCGGCCGCTAACGGCGATCTGACCAATAAGCAAGACTATCGACACCCCCCGTCAGGCAGTATAGCCCGGCGGGGGGTATCTGATTTCCCATACTCAGAGTCAATTTTGGCTGGAAAAGAAATTATATGACGACGGCAGTATTATTTTCCGGTGTGTCCCGGCATTTTGGCGACGTGCGGGCGGTCGACAATGTAGATCTTTCGATTAAACCCGGAGAGTTCTTCGCTATGCTGGGGCCATCGGGTTCTGGTAAAACCACCTGCCTGCGACTGATTGCCGGGTTCGACCAGCCCACAGCCGGACATATGGAAATTTTTGGTGAGACAGTGGATGGGGTTCCACCCAACCGCCGCAGCGTCAACACGGTCTTTCAGGATTATGCGCTGTTTCCTCATATGAACGTGTCCGAGAATGTGGCCTATGGCCTCATGATTCAAGGAGTGCCAAAGGACGAACAGGAAAGTCGCGTTGCCGAGGCGTTGGAGCTGGTGAAGTTATCGGGTTACGGGGACCGGAAACCCGGCCAGTTGTCAGGCGGTCAGCGACAACGGGTCGCCCTTGCCCGCGCGGTCATCAATCGGCCAAAGGTTCTGTTACTGGACGAGCCCCTCGGTGCGCTTGATCTGAAACTTCGCGAAGCCATGCAGGAAGAATTGAAAACGTTGCATCGTTCGCTTGGCATTACCTTTGTTTTTGTGACCCATGATCAAGGCGAGGCCTTGTCCATGGCCGACCGGGTGGCGGTTTTCAACGACGGCAAAATCATGCAGGTCGCGTCACCCAAAGAAATTTACCAGCACCCGAGCTCCCGATTTGTGGCCGATTTTGTTGGTTCCTCAAATATTCTGTCGCCTGAGTTCACGAATTCTGTCCTCGGTCAGGCCGCGTGGGCTAGTTTGCGGCCGGAAGCGATCCGGATCGTCGCGGGCGGTAGCGGGCGGATATCCAGCCGGTGCGTATCGAAGAACTATCAGGGATCCACAAGCCGAATCGCCCTCGATGCCGGGGGGCAATCGCTGACCGTGCTTCTTCACGACGGCGACGAGAGCATCGAAATCGGTGATGAGGTGGCGTTGGATTGGGATGCGGACAAGGTGCACATCATGGAAGACCAGTCCTGATGACATCTGATGCGACCACACACGGTATGGCGGGCTCGCCGCGGGACGGCATTCTAGACCGTTTGTCCGACACCTTCTGGCGGCGGCCCCGACTGTTTTTGGCGCTGTTGCTCGCCCCGCCATTGTTGTGGCTTGGTGTGGTTTATCTGGGCTCTCTGTTTGCCCTGCTTGTGCACAGCTTCTTTTCCATCGATGAATTTTCAGGGCTGATTAAATACGAGCTTACCCTGAAATCCTATGCTGAGCTTTTCCGCGCGGCGAATTTCGACATTATTGTTCGAACGCTTACCATGGCGACCAGCGTAACGATTGCCGCCGCCATTATTGCATTTCCCATCGCCTATTATGCGGCGCGGTATGCCAAAGGTCGTTGGAAGGCCGCGTTTTATATTGGCGTGATGTTGCCGTTGTGGTCCAGCTATCTGGTTAAGGTTTATGCCTGGAAACTGGTGCTGGCCAAGGAAGGCGTGTTGAGCTGGCTGTTTTCCGTATTCCACATGGAAGCGGTGCTGGAGTTGCTCCTCGCCACCCCTGTCATCGGTGGCAGCTCGCTTTCATTCAGCTATATCGGCACGTTCCTGGTGTTTGTGTATGTGTGGCTTCCCTTCATGATTTTACCGACGCAGGCCGCTCTTGAACGGGTGCCCGGCAATCTGCTCGAGGCCTCGTCTGATCTGGGGGCTAAACCGGCACAAACATTCCGGAAGGTGATTTTCCCACTGGCCCTGCCGGGTATGATTGCCGGATCAATTTTTACGTTTTCTCTGACCATGGGTGACTACATCATCCCCCAGATCATTGGCACGTCGCGATTGTTTATCGGGCAGGCGGTTTACGCACAACAGGGTACGGCTGGCAATATCCCGCTCGCCGCCGCCTTCACCGTGGTGCCGGTTGTGATCATGGCCTTCTATCTGTGGATGGCGAAGCGGCAGGGGGCATTTGATGCAATCTGATCCAAACCAGCGGACGCCTGTTGTATTGAAAACCGCCGCCATTTGCGGGCTGTTATTCTTGCATTTGCCGATCTTGCTGATTTTCGTTTACGCCTTCACCACCGAAGAAAAAACTTATCAGTGGCCACCGCCCGGACTTACCCTGAAATGGCTTTCGGTCACCTGGAATCGTCCTGATGTGTGGGCGGCGCTCAAATTATCCCTTCAGGTGGCAAGTATCTCCACGCTGGTTGCCATCGTGCTTGGAACCTTGTGTGCCGCGGCTGTTTCACGGTCCAAATTCTTTGGCCGGGAAGCCATTTCACTGTTGGTCATCCTGCCCATTGCGTTACCGGGCATTATCACAGGCATCGCGCTTCGCTCAGCGTTTAGTGCGGCGGATATTCCATATTCGTTCTGGACGATCGTTATGGGGCACGCCACGTTCTGTATTGTTGTTGTCTATAACAATGCGGTGGCACGGTTCCGGCGGACCAATCCGTCGATGATTGAAGCCTCGATGGATTTGGGCGCAAACGGATTTCAGACCTTTCGGTATGTGTTTTTACCGAATATTGGTACGGCCCTGCTGGCGGGCGGCATGTTGGCATTTGCCCTGTCTTTTGATGAGGTTATAGTGACGACCTTTACCGCCGGGCAGCAACAGACATTGCCCATCTGGATGCTGGAAGAACTTGTCCGGCCCCGTCAGCGCCCGGTTACGAATGTTGTGGCCATGATTGTTGCCCTTGCCACATTCGTTCCCATTCTGGGCGCATACTATCTGACGCGTGGCGGTGACGAGATCACCGGCCAAGGCAAATAAGATAAATAAGGCAAATAGATAAAATTCCACAATCAGGCATTGCGCATTGGCGTCTGCTCAGGGAAACTTGATCCATCATGGATCGTTTTCTTACCGCCACCGCCACCGCTGAAGACTGGGCACATGCCGCAAAGGAATGCTGCGACGGTCTGGGCGCTATACCCACGCCTGCACCGGGGCAGGCACTTGTGGGGTTCGTGTATATGACGGATGGCCTGTCGGCCGATACCAGCTCGATCCTGACCTATCTCAGACAAAAAACCGGGGTTCAGCACTGGTGCGGCACAACGGGTATCGGGATTCTGGCCAACAACTGGGAATGCCACGACACCCCCGGCCTTGCGGTCATGGTGTGTGAATTCCCCGAGGCCGGCTTTCATGTGTTTAGTGGCGTGCTCTCTGATTTTCAGGAACTGCCCGCCGAGACACGGGCGTGGATGAAGGAAACCACGCCGGGGTTTGGTATTGTACACGGCGATCCCACCAACGAATCCATTGGCGACGCGATTCAATCGCTGGCTCAGGGATTGGCCCAGGGATCGGACAGGGCGTTTGGTGGCGGCTTTCTGGTCGGCGGGTTGAGCGCATCACGCGGCGAAAACTATCAGATCGCAGACCGCCTGACCGGCGGTGGTGCGTCCGGTATCGCGTTTGGTCCGGGCGTTGAAGTTGCCACGGGTCTTAGCCAGGGCTGCAATCCGTTGGGGGGCACGCACCTTGTGACCGATGCGGTGGATAATGTGATCATGGCGTTGGATGGCGAACCGGCGCTGGACGTATTGAAAGAAGACGTGGGTGAATTACTGGCCCGCGATCTGCAACGTATTTCTGGTTACGTGCATGTGGGCATGCCCGTAACCGGGTCTGATACGGGCGACTATATGGTGCGTAATCTGGTGGCGCTTGATCCGGAACGCGGTTGGCTGGCCATTGCGGGCAATGTGACACCCGGCGATCGGATTATCTTTGTGCGGCGTGATCCGGCAAGTGCACGTGAAGATATGGACCGTATGCTCAATGACATGAAATCCCGCATTCCGGGCGAGCCCAAAGGCGGGTTGTATTTCTCCTGTGTGGCGCGCGGCCCCAACATGTTCGGCGCACAAGGCGAAGAAGCGCGCATGATCCACAATATTCTGGGCGATGTGCCGCTTGTGGGCTTCTTCGGCAACGGCGAGGTTTCCGATGCCCGGCTTTATGCCTATACCGGGGTATTGGCGCTATTTTTCTAAATTAACCAGGGTGTAACAAGGGAATATCTGAACGTATGCATTACATGGACTTGGGTCGTACAGGGCTGCGGGTAAGCCGTATCTGTCTTGGGACCATGACATTTGGTGAACAGAACACAACCGAAGAAGGTTTCGCGCAAATGGATATGGCGCTGGAACGGGGCGTGAATTTTTTTGATACGGCTGAGATGTATTCTTTCCCCTCCAGCCCGGAAACCCAGGGCGATTCTGAACGCGTCATTGGGGACTGGATGACCGCCCGCAAAAACCGGGACCAGATTATTGTCGCCTCGAAAATCATCGGACCGGGCGACGGGTTCCGCCACGTGCGGGATAATGATCATTCTTTTGGCGCTAAACAGATTGATGATGCGGTCGGGCAAAGCCTCAAGCGTCTGAAAACCGACTACATTGATTTATACCAGCTTCACTGGCCCGAGCGCACCACCAATACGTTTGCCACGCTTGGGTACAGCCACGAGGAAAACGAAAGTTGGACGGCGTTTGATGAGGTGCTCAGCAGCCTTGCCAAGCACGTAAAGGCAGGTACTATTCGCGCCATTGGCTGCTCTAACGAGACCCCATGGGGATTGATGCGAATGCTGTCTATGGCCGATCACGCCGGGTTGCCGCGCATGGCCAGTATTCAAAACCAGTACAACCTGCTGAACCGTGCTTTTGAGGTTGGTTTGGCCGAGGTCGCTATTCGTGAAGATTGTGGCTTGCTGGCTTATTCACCCATGGCTTTTGGTTTGCTGTCGGGAAAATACCTGGGCGGGGCCAGACCGGAGAAATCGCGACTGGCGCTCTATCCGGATTATGACCGTTATACCAGCCCACCAGCGGTAGCAGCCATTCAGGCCTATGCTAATCTGGCACGCGACCATGGTCTTGATCCGGCACAGATGTCCTTGGCCTTTGTAAACTCGAGGCGGTTCGTCACGTCCAACATCATTGGTGCCACCACGCTGGCGCAACTGGAAAGTAACATTGCATCCGATGATCTGACCCTAAGCGACGAGGTCTTGAAAGCCATTGATGATATCCACGACGCGGCCCCGAACCCGCCGCAATAAACGTATGCGCCTAAGGCCCAATAAACGTATGCGCCTAAGGAAGGTCTGTTTTCATGAAGCGTTTGTTCATCGCCCTGCCTTTACCCGTTGATGTGCGCGCCCGACTGGCGACGTTGCAATCGGGACTGGCTGGTGGACGCTGGATCAGCTCAGATAATATGCATATGACGTTACGGTTTTTGAGCGAAATATCTGAACCCCATGCCCTTGATGTGGCGTCCGCTCTATCAGAAATTCACGCCCCGGCGTTTGATCTGAGCATCAGCGGCATTGGCTATTTCGAGAAGCGCGGATTTGTTCATACGGTTTGGGCCCGAGTGGAAAAATCCGACGCCCTGATGCACCTGCACGCCAAGATTGAAAGCGCCGTGGTGCGCTGTGGGCTTGATCCGGAACAACGCAAGTTCACCCCGCATGTGACGTTGGCACGGCTCAAGGATACGCCGGTTGAACGGATCGGTCCCTGGCTGGAAACAACGGGTGCGGTGGTGGTGCCACCGTTTGACGTGAGCACCTTCACCTTGTTCCACAGCGAACTCGGCCATGGTGGTGCGCGGTATACACCGCTTTCCGAGTACGAGTTGTTTGCTCCCCTGTGAACTGTAACGCGCGGTTACAGAAAATCAGCAACCCGGCGCATGTCATCAATGATGTGGTGCGCGCCATGATCCAGCAAGGTTTGCGCCGGGCGTCCGCCTGCATAGCCGACCACGGTCATGCCGGCGGCCACGCCGGCCTGAACACCCACACGGCTGTCTTCGACCACCAATGTATTGGGGGGCGCCACGCCCATGGTTTCAGCCGCATGCAAAAATAATCGTGGATCAGGTTTGTGATGGCCCACATCAAAAGCTGAAAACGTGTTCGATCCGAAATGATCGAGCAGGTTTGCCAGTCGCAGAGACTGGTGAATTTTCTCAGGCCGTCCCCCTGACGCCACACAAAATGGCAGGCTGATCTGGCTTAACAGGTCATGCACGCCATCGATGGGATCGACCCCATGAGACAGGACTTCCAGAATGCTGGCCCGAATGGTGATCACAAAATCATCAGGGGCGGTGCCTCCCAGCGCGATGAAGGCCTCTCGGGTCTCCTGTAGATCAGCCCCGGCAAAGCGTGCTTCACACTCGGCGGCACTCAGCACCACGCCATGATCAGCGAAATAGGCCGAAATAACACCCGCCGCAATAGATTCCGTATCGGCCAAGACGCCATCGCAATCGAATATGATCAGCTCGATCGTGCTCATGTTTGCAACCTCGCTATTAAATCAGGCAACCCGTTCATATGATCCAGAATATGGTGCGCGCCAAGCCCGCGTAGGGTGTCGTCGTGGCCGGGGCCGATGTGTGATCCGCCGGTAAAGCCTACCACGGTCATGCCTGCTGCGATGCCAGCTTGTATACCTGCCGGACTGTCTTCGATCACCAGTGTGTTATGGGCGGCGGTGTTCATCTGCCGTGCTGCATACAAAAACAAGTCGGGCGCTGGCTTGCCGTTCGATACCTGATTGGCGGAAAAAACGGAGCTTCCGAAATGATCAAACAGCCCGGTTAGTTCCAGCGAGTACCGGACGCGGTCCAGTTGACCGGACGACGCGACGCACGTTGCTGCCTGTATCATGACCAGTGCTTCTGGCACCCCTGATATGGGTTCCAGATCCCGCTCAAATGATATGCGATTGCGGGCGCGGAATTCTTCCTCAAACTCAAGCGGCAACGGTCCCCATGCATCTTCGATGATCTTTTTCGCACTTGTCATGGACAGGCCCGTATAAAGGGCCAGTGTTTCTTCGACTGTATGGGGCATACCAAGCTCGTTCAGATACAGGGCAAGGTTCCGCTTTGAGAGCATTTCAGAATCCACCAGCACGCCATCGCAATCGAATATGACCAGCTCGATCGTGCTCATGTTTGCAGACTTGCTATTAAATCAGGCAACCCGTTCATATGATCCAGAATATGGTGCGCGCCAAGCCCGCGTAAGGTGTCGTCATGGCCGGGGCTGATGTGTGATCCGCCCGTGAACCCGACCACGGTCATGCCCGCAGCTACGCCGGCCTGCACACCCGCCGGGCTGTCTTCGATAACGAGGACTCGTTCCGGTGGCGTATTCATTTGCTCGGCTGCAAACAGGAACAGGTCCGGGGCGGGCTTGCCGTTTTCCACCTGTGTGCCTGAAAAGATGTTGGATCCGAAGAAATCGGCCAGTCCGGTTTTGGTCAGGGAGTGATTGATTTTCCCCGGATGACCGGATGATCCCACACAATAGGGAACGTCGATGTCACGCAGCGCAGCATGGATATCCGGGATGGCTTGCAGATCACGCGCCATGACGTCGTGTTCCAGCGCAAGCACATCGTCAACGAAAGTGTCGGGTAATGGCGTGCCTTGTTGGGCAAAGATGCGAACCATGGATGCGTCTGTCATACCCAGATAACGAGCGTCACACTCCGCCGGGGTGTGGGGAAAGCCGACGGCGGTTAAATAGTCAGCATAAATTTGGCTACTGAGAATTTCCGAGTCCACCAACACGCCATCGCAGTCAAATATAATCAGATCAATCGAACGGGTCATGTGAGGTCGTTTTCCCGGATGTGATCCAGTAAGCCCTGCGATGCGTCTTCCAGCATATCCAGTACCTTTTCGAACCCGGCATCGCCAAAATAGGGGTCGGGGACTTCGGCGGTGCCTGATGTGGTGGCAAATTTCATCATCATGTGCAGACGGCTCTCTTGTCCCGGCGGACAGATGGCGGCCAGATTTCGTTGGTTGCTGTGATCCATGGCGATCACGTAGTCAAAGGTCTCGAAATCCGCAGGCACGGCTTGCCGGGCGCGTAAGTCGCTCAGATCAATACCACGTTTCCGGGCTTCGGCCCGGGCTCTGGAATCCGGCGGGTTGCCGGTGTGGTAATCGCCTGTACCGGCTGAATCTGTGCTGATGGCGTGACTCAGGCCCTCGCGGGTAACCAGATCACGAAACACACCTTCGGCGGTGGGTGATCGACAGATATTTCCCAGACAGACAAAAAGAACGTTTACCAAAAACGGCTCCTCCCCAATGCTGGTATCCATGAACACGATTTTTCGTGTTCAGTCCACCGGTAAGGACACGATTTTTCGTGTTCAGTCCACCGGTAAGGACACGATTTTTCGTGTTCAGTCCACCGGTAAGAATGCATATTTCAGAATAATTCAAGCCGTCTGCGGTGCTGGCCTTCACGTTGAGGGATTGATGCGATGTGGCAATGAAAATACTGTTGTCTATGCGTAATAGGGTCACTCAAATGATTTTATGCTATCGTTATGGTTAATTATTTATTAAGATCACTGTCTTAAGTCTCTTGGGGGCTTAAGCCTCTTGAGGGCCAGCTATTGGGGTAGGTCTGAAACAAAAGGCTACCAAAGGGATCTGTCGTGCACACCATATCCGACAACGATCTGTTCCAGCGACTTGCATTTGATAACCCGTGGTGGGAATTCACCGGCGGCACCAATGTGAAGTTCAAGAACGCCGCCCGGCGCACTTTTTTCCCGGCTTTTGTGACGCGCCTGATGAAAGCGGGTCAGGGGAATGTGCTGACCCTGGCGGGCCCTTTACGGGCGGGCAAAACCGTGATGATGCGCCAGATGGTGGCCCATTTGATTGAACAGGGTATCTCACCAAAATCCGTGTTTTACTGTTCCATGATCACCCCCAGTTATACGTCTATTAATCTGAGCACATTGTTTGAGATGTTTTGCCGCCGTTATCGTCATGGTCCCGACGCCGAACTCTACGTCTTTTATGATGAAATCCAGTACCACAAGAACTGGGAAGAAGAGCTTTTGAAGCTCGCCGCCCAGCGCCCCAATACCAAGATCGTGGCTGCCGTTTCGGCAGGGGCACCGTCACTGGTGCCGGGTGCCATCACCCACGATGGTCGGATGAGCACGTTCGTGCTGCCGCCGCTCACGTTTCTGGAATTCATGCGCTACCGGGGCAGCGAGACCGAGTTGTTTGATTTGCGCGAATCCACGGGTAGCGACGGTCAATCCCGCGTGAACGTAGCCGTGAAGAAAGGCGCGCTTGTGCACCTGAACGCAGAATTCCACCGCTACGTGAATTTCGGCGGTTTTCTGGAAGGCGTGCTGGGCAGCCAGCGCGACGGCGCGCCCGCGCCCACCTTCATTCGTGATGGTGTGTCTGACCGCGTTTTGCGCAAAGACCTGGCCGGTATGTACGGCATCAATGATGCCCAGGAACTGAACCGGGTGTTTGCCCTGCTGGCGTTCAATACGGCGCGTGAGGTCAGCATGGATGACTTGGCCAAGGCCGCCGGCATCGCCAAGAATACCTTGCGCAAGTATCTCGATTATCTGGAATCGGCATTTTTGATCCGCCGCCTGGCCCGTGTGGACAGAGACTGCAAAAGATTCCAGCGCGCGGTGGCCTTCAAGGTCTATCTGACCAGCCCATGTCTTTACAGCGCCCTGTTTGGCCCGGTCGCCGCCGAGGATCAGGTCTTCCCGCGTCTGGCGGAGACGGCATTGGTATCGCAATGGTTGGGGGCCAAGTCTGTGGCCGGATTGCACTATGCCAGTTGGCGTGGCGGGGCCATGGATCTGATGACCCTGCATCCTGAATCGGGATTGCCCGATCATGTATACGAAATCGATTGGACCGACCGTTATAATTCGCCGGAAAATCGGCCTGACGGATTGGTCGAATTTGTGGAGCGCAATAACAAGGCGGCTACACCCTATATCCTGACCCGCACCATGGCTAGGCCAGGCATGATGCGTGATATAAATCTGACCCTGGCTCCGATTGCGCTCTATTGCTATTGGCTTGACCGTGACCCCACGTTGAGATCGTTTCACAATCGAAAGTAAATCGTTTCGATTTGTGTGATAATGCGCACCAAACAGCAAGAAAGCACCATCCATCAGGGAATTTAAAGGTGACGGTAACATTATTTTGGTGGTAAAGGTTATGTATGAGCAGCATTGGACCCTTCCCCGTAATCTTGGCCATCCTGGGTATTTGCATGGGTGTGCTGGCGATCGCTGTATCCATTGAGATAGCGAAACGAGCCCAGCGCCAGGTGGATCAGTGCAAGGCGGATATGGATGTCCACGTGTCGGAAAGATTTCACCAACAGGACCAGGAATTGAATGCTCTGACCGGCTCGATCATGAGTGCATTGCGTGACATGGAAAAGAAGTCTGGAATCCAGATGAAACACATCAAAACGCTGGGCCGGGAACTGAATACACGAATTTGCCGACAGGATAACCAGTTTGATGATAACCTCGTCACATTGCGCAAAACCATTGTTGATCTGGAACAGGCCCGCCAGTCGCAGGAAGCCCAATTGGCCTCTGTGAAAACCACCCTGGGCGTTATGACACGCCATACTGGTGATACCGAGTCGGCCAAATCCGAACAAAAGCCCGAACACTAGCCGGAACGATGACCTGACCATTCAAGGAGGCCCACCCCATGACAACGGATAGTCAACAAGTCCGCGAAGGCCACTGCGCTTGCGGCGCTGTGCGCTACCAGATGATCGGGCGCCCCATTTTCGTGCATTGCTGTCATTGCACCAGTTGCCAACGGGAATCCGGCACCGCGTTTGCCCTCAATGCCATGATCGAGTCAGATCGGGTAACACTGATGCAAGGCACGGTGGAAACCGTGGATACACCGTCTGAAAGTGGTCGGGGCCAAAAATTCATCCGCTGCGTGGCCTGCAAGGTGGCTCTTTGGAGCCATTATGGCGGGGCTGGTGATGCGCTCAAATTCATCCGCGTGGGAACCCTGGAAACGCCAGCGGATATCCCACCCGACATTCACATTTTCACCGCGTCGAAACAGCCATGGGTCATCCTGCCCGACGATGTTCCGTCGGTGCCAAAGTATTATGACCGCAACGAATACTGGTCCGCGGACAGCCTCTCCCGGCGCGCTGCTTTGGTATAGTTGCCCGGATATTCAGGTTTACAGATTGTTGTGTGCGCCATCGCATTTACAAATTGTTGTGTGCGCCATCGCATTTATAAATTGTTGTGTGCGCCATCGCACAATGCACCCTTCTTGCTGGCCTTACAGCCGCAGAATCGAACGCGCTTGGATTCCGTCGCAGTATAGGACACAGGCTCAATCCCCGTACCGGCGTGTGAGCCATCACAGAATGGCTGGTTGGCGCTGCGACCACAGGCACACCAAGTGTAGGTTTTGCCTTCCTCTACATCAGTCATATAGGGAGAAGCTTGTGCAACAACGGGATCAGCCATAGAGGGCTCCTTGTTTAAATTTTCCTTATAACGCCCGAATGGCGTCTCTATGCGGTGTTCATATACATGATGGCAGATTTTATATTTTCAAGGGGTAACCGGGTTTGAATACGCTGTATCTAAACGATACGCCAGATGCCTAAGGTCGCCGCGCCAACCGAAAAGATAAGATAAATATAATCAATGCTTTGCAGGCCGAAATGTCATTCCGGAATGATCAATTGTCGTCAAATGGCTACAGAAATCGGCTACATTTATTACCGGCATATCAACGAAATTTTATCGTACGAGATGCCGAAAAACATTCGCTTGCGGGTTTCTTACGTCAGAAGAAATTGACGCTCATGATACAGGCGAGCGCTTAGTCTTTACTATCAGCCAGCGCCTTGAGAGTACGCAGGCGCAGGGCGTTCAGTTTGATGAAGCCTTCGGCGTCGCGCATGTCGTAGACGCTGTCCTCTTCAAACGTGACCAGTTCTTCGCTGTACAAACTATTGGGTGATTTACGCCCTGTAGTGATGACGTTGCCCTTATATAATTTCAGGCGCACGGTGCCTGAAACCATTTCACTGGCCTTGTCGATCGCGGCCTGTAGCATTTCGCGTTCGGGTGAAAACCAGAAGCCGTTGTAAACAATCTCGGCATAACGCGGCATCAACTCGTCTTTCTGATGCATGCCACCGCGGTCCATGGTGAGGCTTTCCATGGCCCGTCTGGCATGGAACAGCACGGTACCGCCCGGCGTCTCATACACGCCGCGAGACTTCATGCCCACGTAGCGGTTCTCAACAATATCCAAAGCACCAATACCGTTGGCACCGCCCAGCTCATTCAGCTTGGTCAGGAGGGCGGCGGGGGACAGTTTCTCGCCGTTCACATGGGTCGGGTCACCGGCTTCGAAATCAATGGTGATTTCAAGCGGCGTGTCGGGGGCCAGCCACGGCGGCGTTACGCGCGTCAGCACCAGATCCCAATCAGGCTCTATCCACGGGTCTTCCAGCATTTTGCCTTCGCTGGATACGTGCAACAGGTTGGCATCCTGAGAGAACGGCGGCTCACCGCGTTTGTCTTTGGCCACGACGATCTGATTTTGTTCCGCGTATTCGATCAGCCGCGTGCGTGATGTGAGGTCCCATTCGCGCCACGGTGCGATGATCTTGATGTCTGGTTGCAAGGCGTAATAACCCAATTCAAACCGGACCTGATCGTTGCCTTTGCCGGTGGCACCGTGCGAAACCGCATCGGCGCCCACTTCGCGGGCGATCTCGATCTGGCGTTTGGAGATCAGCGGTCGGGCGATGGAGGTGCCCAGCAGATAGGTGCCTTCATAGATGGCGTTGGCACGGAACATGGGGAATACGAAATCGCGCACGAACTCTTCGCGCACGTCTTCGATATAGATGTTTTCTTCCTTGATACCGGCGCGCAAGGCTTTCTCGCGTGCTGGTTCAAGTTCTTCACCCTGTCCCAGATCAGCGGTGAATGTCACCACCTCGCATTCATAGGTTTCCTGCAACCATTTCAGGATCACGGACGTATCCAGACCCCCTGAATACGCCAGGACAACTTTGTTGATATCTTTTGCTTCGAATGCGGACATTTCGGTGACTTTCTGCACGGGTTTAAACGCGCCGGAAATTAGGCCAATTTCGCATAAGGAGCAAGCCTCAGGCGGCGGTTTTGGCGGTTTCTTTTGAAGCCCGGATATTAATGACGTTACCAATCACGATGATGACGGCACCAACAAGTATCCACGGATCAAATACTTCGTTGTAAAGCAGGAAGCCCACCACTGCGATCAGCGGTAGCCGCATGAAATCCATGGGCACCACCAATCCGGCATCGGCAATTTTAAGCGCCTGTGCCAAACAGAAATGCGCGCTCATGGCCGCAGCGCCCAATACAAATATCCATGGCAACATGGCCCACGTGGGCCACACCCACCCTTGTGCCAGTGAGGGGAAAAATCCGATCGGCAACTGGATCACCGCCATATAAAACATAATCGTCAATGGTGCGTCCGTTCGCACCAGACGCTTGGTATTGATATTGGTCAGCGCGAAGCCTACCGCACACCACATCACCACCAACGTTGTGAGATCAAACGTGGTTTCACCGGTGCCGGGCCTCAGCACCACCATCACGCCGATAAAGCCCAACAGGATGGATATCACGCGCCAACGGGTCAGGGCTTCACCCAACATCGGTACCGCCAGAATGCATACCCAGATGGGCGTGGTGAACTCGATGGCAAAGACCTGTGCCAAGGGCAGGACGGCAATACCGTAGAGCCAGACATATTGCGCGCTGAAATGAATAACATTACGAACCACATGGTCGCGAAAACGCCGGGTTTTGGCCAGGCGCCAGCCCTGCCACCAGAACAAGCCTGCGACGATAAGCAGGCCGGCCACGCTGCGATAGAACATGATTTGAAAGGTGTTTAGTTCGAACGATTGTTCACGGCCCGCAACGGCCATCATGATAAACGACAGCAAGGCCCCAACCATCCACGCGATAGCGCGCCAGGTGGATTGGGGTGTTTTTGTGCTCACCCGCGTTGTTCACGTATGCCAACGGTGCCAACTGTATTGTTCAGAGAATTGGTTATGGGTGGGTTGAGCCATTCGGTCAACTGGCTGGCAGCGCTGTCGCCCAGGATGCCCAGGTTTTGCAGAACCCACAGGATGGCCAGCTCCGACGCGCGCTTTTGCCCACAGTGGGCTTTTAACGCGATACCGATACCGCGTTCGGGGACGATGGCAATGTGGACACCTTCGGCCCCGCCTTTAAGCGTCACACGGCCACCCATGGCTTCCATGGCGACCGTATCGACGCGGCCGGTGCCGGCGACCATGAACGGGTTCGATGCCATGGCGCTGACAATGCAGCGGGTGGCGTTTTCGCGAACATCGCCCAGCCCCGATGGATCCGCCATACGGGCCATGCCGAGCGCCAGTGCAGCCAGCGGCATGCCCAGAACCGGGATGCCACACCCATCGGCCCCCCGCGACGTGGCGGTCAGGTCACAGTCCATCATTTCGCTCATGGTCTGGGTGATTCGGCGCTGAACCGGGTGCTCGTACTGAATGTATCCGGCGGGGTCTTCGTTCATATGTACGGCGGTGCTCAGAAACCCGGCATGTTTGCCTGAACAATTGTTATGCATGCGGTTGGGCTCAATGCCCGCCTTGATCATCTGATCGGTGGTGGGTTCGTGATAAGGTCGGTGAGCACCGCACTCTAGATTGGGCTCGCCCAACCCGATGCGCGCAAGAATAGCGGCCGTGGTGGCGGTGTGTTTCTCCTCACTGCTGTGTGAGGCACAAGCAAAGGCGATCTCGGCTTCGGTATAGCCAAAATGATCAGCGGCCCCCGTTTCGACCAAGGGTAAGCCCTGTAGTGGCTTGGCTGATGATCTGGAATAAATTTCGCGATCTGGATTTCCCCATGCGGCAATCACGTCACCCGACGTGTTGACGACCACAGCATCACACGTGTGGACGCTTTCTACCATGGTGCCCCGACTGACCTCTACCAGTAAGGAATCCGAAAGATTCATGGGTTATGTCCTTAAGCGTTAGATTTAACCAATTCACAGCTTTACGATGACCCGCACGTATGGCATTTGCAATAGTCGGTGTCCACGGGAAAGACCACATGAAACATTTAATGTCAGCCGCCGCCCTGTTTATCGGCGTCACCCTCTTTATAACGGTGGCGCACGCCGAGGCTTTGAGCGAGCACGGGGTCTGGACCGTATTCAAAACGGTCGAAGGCGGATCACCTGTTTGCTTCGCCGGATCTGAGCCGCAAAAAGACGAGGGTGATTACACAAAACGCGGCGATATCTACATCCTGGTCACGCACCGCCCGGCGGTGAAGGAACTCGATGTGATCAGTATTGAGGCCGGGTATGACTATCAGAAAGGCCTGGATGCAACGGTGACCATCGGCGGCGGGAAGTTCGAATTGTTTACCAGCGGTAGCACCGCCTGGGCACGTGATTCAGCGACAGACAAAAAAATGGTCAATGCCATGAAGAAAGGCTCAGCCATGATTGTGACGGGCAAGTCTTGGCGTGGCACCAAGACCAAAGACACATATTCTCTTACCGGATTTACCGCCGCCTATAATGCGGCACGCAAAGCCTGCGGGCTGTAATCGGAGTTTTCTATGCTTAAAAATGATCAATTGGACGCCCTTGACCGGGATCACTTTTTCCATCCCTCAACCCATGTGGGAACCCATTCCCGTGGCGAGAGCCCGACCCGTATTGTGACCGGTGGCAAGGGGGTGACCATTGTTGACCGGGACGGTAAGGAAAGCCTGGATGCCTTTGCAGGTCTGTATTGTGTGAATGTAGGTTACGGTAATACGGAAATCGCTGATGCCATCGCCAAACAGGCGCATGAGCTGGCCTACTATCATTCATATGTGGGCCATGGCACCGAGGCATCCATCACGCTAGCCGGCATGATCGCTGATCGCGCCCCTGAAGGCCTGAATCATGTTTATTTCGGGCTGTCCGGATCAGACGCCAACGAAACCAACATCAAGCTGGTGTGGTACATCAACAACATTCTGGATCGGCCGAAAAAGAAGAAAATCATTTCGCGCTGGCGCGGCTATCATGGCTCCGGTTTGATGACCGGCAGCCTCACAGGGCTGGAGCTGTTTCACAACGCATTTGATCTACCCTTGTCGCCGGTTCTGCACACGGACGCGCCGTATTATTTCCGCCGCGAAGATCGGGATCAGAGCGAAGAAGAGTTTTCAACGCAATGCGCCGAACGGCTTGAGGCGCTCATTCAGGCCGAAGGCCCCGACACCATCGCGGCCTTTATTGGCGAGCCGGTTCTGGGTACGGGCGGTATCGTGCCGCCACCGGCAGGATACTGGCAGAAAATACAGGCCGTGCTGAAAAAGCACGATATCCTGTTGATCGCTGATGAAGTGGTCACCGGGTTTGGTCGCTTGGGTACCATGTTCGGGTCCGTACATTACGGCATGGAGCCTGATCTGATTACCATCGCCAAAGGTCTGACCAGTGCTTATGCACCGCTGTCTGGGGTTATTGTCCATGATCGCATCTGGAAAATTCTGGAAGATGGCTCAGATAAAATGGGCCCCATCGGCCATGGCTGGACCTATTCAGCCCATCCCATATGTGTGGCCGCTGGTGTGGCCAACCTGAACGTGATCGACAAGCAAGGTCTTGTGGCCAATGCAGGCGATACAGGGGCGTACTTTAACCAAAGCCTGAGAGACGCGCTCGGTGATCATCCCATCGTGGGTGACGTGCGCGGTGAAGGCCTGTTGGCGGCAATCGAGTTTGTGAAAGATCGCGACAACCGGGAATTTTTTGATCCGGCGTTGAAGGTTGGGCCACAGATTGCGGCGGCAACACTGGCCAATGGTGTTATCGCCCGTGCCATGCCACAGGGCGACATTCTTGGCATGGCCCCACCGCTGTGTCTGAATCGCGCCGAAGCTGACACTGTCGTGGCGGCGGTCAAGGGCGCTGTTGACACCGTGGCGGAGGGACTGGACTAACTATAGTGCCAGAAATATCGGATTGCTGGAGCCTCGACCACCAGAATTCAAATTGAATGCTCTGTTGTGGCGTGCCCCTGAATCAGCCGTTTGTTGATATCACCGACGACATTCATTGAGCTTTTCGTCAATTTGTTTAGAATTGCGCATCGTAGATGGAGGGGCCATGAGTGGGGCTAGTGAGACGCGAAGGCTGGCGGCAATTCTTGCTGCTGACGTCGCTGGTTATACCAAGCTTGTGGAATACGATACCAGCGGCACCGTTGCCGCCTGGACTGCTGCGCGTGATGAAGTCGTTAAGCCTCAGGTAGAAAAACACCGCGGTAAAATCGTCAAACTCACAGGCGATGGTTTCTTGGTTGAGTTTCCAACAGTGTTGGATGCCGTCAATTGCGCAATTACCATGCAGGAAGGTTTAGCATCCAACACGTTAAACTTCCGGTTTGGGGTGAACCTGGGTGATATTTTTGATGATGGTGAAGATATTCACGGTGAAGGTGTTAACGTTGCGGCACGCTTGGAGGCATTAGCGTCGCCGGGCGGGATTATAGTTTCAGGTGGTGTCTATGATCAGATTAGAAATCGCATCAATGTCGAGTTTGAGGATATGGGGCCACAGCAAGTCAAGCATGTGTCGAACCCAATTCAGGCATTTGCTATCAAATTGGGTTTGGTTAGTGAGGCTTTGTCTTTGGCCCTCCCGGAAACATCTGAACAGCCCGGCTCTTCGCCCGAGCCGGATACATGGAAACCTTCCATCGCCGTTTTGCCGTTCGACAACATGAGCAATGATGCGGAACAGGAGTTCTTCGCTGATGGATTAACGGAAGACATCCTGACCCAACTGTCCCGGTTCAACGAACTATTCGTAATCTCTCGTAACTCAACATTTACCTTCAAAGGAAAAGCCGTCAGAGCCAAAGATGTGGCCCAGGAGCTGGGTGTCCGGTATGTGTTGGAGGGAAGCGTTCGAAAGGCTGGCAATAGAGTTCGCGTCACAGCGCAGCTTATTGACGGTGTAGAGGATCGCCACGTCTGGGCAGAAAAATATGATCGCGATCTTGAAGATATTTTTGATATTCAGGATGAAATGACAGCAGCGATTACATCAACTCTACCGGGCCGTATTGAGGCTGATGGTCATGACCGCGCCCGCCGAAAACCAACGACCAACATGCGCGCTTATGAATGTGTTCTTGCTGGCAAGGTACTGCACCACCGCTCTGAGCGAGACGCCAACAAGAAAGCGCTCGGACTTCTTGAACGGGCGATCAAACTGGATCCAAATTACGTTCACGCCCGGGCCTGGCGTTTATGTGTAATGGCTCAAGCGGGGGCTTACGGCTGGGATGAAGGTGAGTTTGATGGATCCTTTGTGGAATCCGAAGAAGAAATCAGAAAGACATTGGAGTTGGATGATAGCGACGCTGATTCGCATCGCGTGGCAGGGGCGATCTACATTACCTGGCGTGAATTTGACAAGGCCATGATGCACCACGAAAAAGCCCTGTCCTTGAATCCGAACTACGATCTGGTTGTGGTGCAATACGGTGAACTAATGACCTGGATGGGCCATGCTGAAACAGGGATCGAATGGATCACCAGGGCAATGCAGCTTAACCCACACCATCCACTCCGCTTTTGGAGCCATCTTGGCCGAGCCTATTCTGTTGCTCATCGGTATGAAGACGCTATCAAGGCTTTTAAGCACATCAATTCACCGAATGCGATGCAGCACACCTATATTGCTGCGAGCTATGCTTATTTGGGGGATATGGTGAATGCGGAAAAGCACACCGGTGAGGTTCTGGTAGCGTCACCCGATTACACGATCAACACCCATATGGCGACACAATACTTTAAAGAACCAGCTGATCGGGACCACCATATGGAAGGTCTGATCAAGGCCAGGTTGCCTTTGGATTAGGGCGATCTAGGCTAATCTTCTGGGCGTTTTCTGAAGAATAGCAGAATGGGGATGATGCTCAGTAACACGACGCTGAGAACCATATAAGAGTTGTTGAAGGCAACGGCGGCGGCCTGTCGCGTTATTTCGTTGTCGATGGCGGCCAAGCCTTCAACCCCTGAAATATCCCAGCCACCATTTATCGCGTTGCTGCTTTGCAAGCCACGGTTAAAGGGCGAGATGTGCTCGGCAAACAGTGCATGGCCAATCTGGCTGTGGCGGGTAAACAGGGCAATGATCAAAGCGGTGCCAATGGCATAGCCCATATCAAAGACCAGATAGAACACCGCGAAGCCCTGATCCTGAACCCTCTTGGGCAGGCGGGCCAGCGCCAGCTTGTTCATGGGCGCCCACACGGAACCAACCGCAATGCCCATGACAAAGTTCGCCGCGAACACATCCGTGGCCCGAACATCCGGCGTCCATTGAGACATCATCCAGGTACCGGCCGCAGTGATAACAAGGCCGAACGTCATCAGTGTACGCGGTTCAAACTTGTCGCCCATGCGGCTGATGAAAATCAAACTGATGATTGAGCCCACGCCACGGGCCATGATCAGGACCCCAATTTCTGATGCAGGATAACCACCCAGTTGTTGAAGTTGAAGCGGGATCAGCATAAGCGGGATGAACATGGACATGCCAACGGCGAAGACACAAAACTGCCCCAGCACAAAGTTCCAGTCCGTAAACAGGGACCGGTCAATGAACGGACTGGTCGCCAGAATAGTTCGGACGATAAACGTGTGAACGAAAATGATCGCTGCAATAGCCTCGGCAATGATTTCCGGGGAATAAAACCAGTCCAGGCGCTCGCCACGTGATATCATCAGCTGAAAACACCCGACGGCTAGAATGAGGCTCAGGAAACCGATCCAGTCCATGGGCTTGCTTTGACGTGGCGAGGCCGGAATTAACACGTATCCGGCCAACAGGCATATGGTAGAAATGGGCACCGTCACAAAGAATATCGCAGGCCATCCAAAATCATCGATGATGTAGCCGGCCAGCGTCGGCGCAACAACATTGGCGAGGATGAAGCCAAGCGCCCACAGGGACGTTGCTTGTGTATACCGCGCCTTGGGGAATGCGTTGACGGCAATAACCTGCGTTAATGGAATCAAGGGGGCGCCCATGACGCCCTGAACGAACCGCCAGGCGACTTCGGTTTCCAGTGTGGCCGCCGTAGCACAACCAAATTGGGTCAGCGTGAAACCGGTGATCGCCAACAGAAACATGCGCCGTCGCCCAAACCGGCCAGCGAACCAGCTGACCGAGGCGGTAGCCATAGCGCTGCCTACAACATAGGAAATCATCACCCAGGTGACCTGATCCGTGGTCGCCGAGAACGTGCCCTTCATATGCGGCAGTGCGATGGATACGGCATTCCAGGTAAAGGAATAAGACGCGGTTGCCAGCGTCGCGACCAGCAGCACCAGAACGGCGCGAAAGGTAATGAACTCAGGATGAATGTCTTCTTCGACGTTATCGGCTAGCGCCTGATCTGATTCAGCCATGCCGGTGATTAGTCACTGGATGATTGAGCAAAGACACTACCGATCAGGGTGGCCATGCTGCGTTCGCGTTCCGTATCGATGCTGATCGCTGCGGTCAAACCAGCGCGCAAAGCGTCAGCACCCGGACGGTCCGCCAGCACAAGACGGACGGGAATGCGTTGTACGACCTTAACCCAGTTACCGGTGGCATTCTGGGCAGGCAACACCGAAAACTCAGCGCCGGTTGCCGGGCTGATGCTGTCGACGGTGGCCTGCCATTCTACATCAGGCAGGCTATCCAGAATGACAGTGGCGCTCTGGCCAACTTTCAGGTGCTCCAAATCAACTTCTTTCAGGTTGGCTTCAACCCACAGGTCTTCTGTTCCTACGATTGCCAACAGAATTTCACCTGCTTCTACGTATTCACCAGGCTCCACACTCACATGGGTCAGGATGCCGGATGTGGGTGCATTCACTCGGGCATAGGACAGGTTGAGGGCGGCGATATCGTATTTTGCTTCGGCGTGCAGGTAGGCGGGGTGCTGTTCCACGGCAATATCCGCATCACCTGACAGTTCTGCCAGAACAATCCGGTTGTCTTCACGAACGCTGGTCAGCTCTCGTTTAGCCATTTTCAGGTTGTGTTCGGTTTCATCAAATTTGGCTTGAGTACCAACGCCATCGGCCAGTAATTCCTGCTGACGGTTAAACTCGCTCTTGAGGTAGCGAACCCGTTCTTTAGCGGATTTAATGGCCGCCTCGCCCAACTGGTAGCGTGCACGCATAGCCTCAATCGTTTGTCGCGCAGATGCCATATCTGCTGATGCGATTGCCACCGTCTTTTCGAATGGGCGTGGATCAATGGCGAATACCGGGTCGCCCTCATTCACGTGCTGGTTCTCATTCACAAATACATTTGTGATCAAGCCATCAATATTTGTGCTGATTTGAACGATGTCGGCTTTGACGTAGGCGTTTTCCGTGGTGATGTAGCGACCGCTTTTGGCATAGAGGTAGCCAGCCCCGCCCAGTAATAGAATGGGCACAACACAATACAGGCCTAGTCGGACGAGTACGCTCGGACGTCTGGTTTCCTGTTCGTCTGCCATCGCTGTCAGCCTTTAGAGTTCGATTACTGCCGGACTCTATGCCTGTTGGTGATGTTCGCAAAGCAAAGGTTTACGCCGTGGGGAACGAATTATATTCACCATCGAAGTAAATATAGTAACCTATTGAAAATAAACAGATTTCAAAAAAATAATCGCGCCATGATCACACAGTAAACCTAGTTATTGGATGGAAAATCCTTACCGGTGCGTTTATTTGCCCAATACAACACGGCGCAAAATCCAACCAACATGCTGGTAATCAATACCAAAAATATCTGTCCACCAAGTGATGCCATGACGAAAACTCCCTGAAATGTTAAAACCACATCATGTTTATGGGTATTGAAAAACATCAACCATGATCTAGATCAAATGAGTAGCCTTTCTGTATGTGCATCTGTATGTAAGGGGCCATGAACAATGCCCAGCCCGCTTCAATCAACGATGAGACCGCCCGGAAAGTAAATCTGGTGGGCCTTTCGCGTGAAGAATTGACGCAAACGCTGGCCGATATTGGCGAGCCGGCGTTTCGTGCCAAACAGCTATGGCACTGGATCTACCACCAAGGCGAAACCGACTTCGACCAAATGACGACCATGGCCAAGGATTTGCGCGCAAAGCTGGCCGAACAATTTGTGGTGGAACGCCCAGGTATCACACGCGAGCAGACGTCATCTGATAACGCCCGCAAGTGGTTGTTTAATTTCCCGGACGGCAATGAGGTCGAAACCGTCTTTATCCCGGAAGATGATCGCGGCGCGGTTTGTGTGTCCAGCCAGGTCGGCTGTTCGCTCACCTGTACGTTCTGTCATACGGGCACCATGAAGTTGGTGCGGAACCTGACCTCGGCTGAAATCGTTGGTCAGTTCATGGCCGCGCGTGACAGTTACGGCGAGTGGCCCTCACCTCAAGGCACCCGGTTGTTATCGAACATCGTTATGATGGGCATGGGTGAGCCGCTGCTGAACTATGACAACGTGGCCAAGGCTTTGCGGATTATCATGGACGGCGAAGGCATCGCCCTTTCCAAGCGCCGTATCACGCTTTCCACATCCGGGGTTGTGCCGTTGATGGACCGCTGTGGCGATGATCTGGGCGTGAACCTGGCCGTCAGCCTGCACGCGGTCACGGACGAGCTGCGCGATGTTCTGGTCCCCATTAACAAGAAACACCCGATCAAGGATCTGCTGGCGGCGTGCCGCCGGTATCCTAGTGCCAACAATGCCCGGCGCATTACATTTGAGTATGTCATGCTCAAGGGCATCAATGATTCTGCGGCCGACGCCAGGGAACTGGTGCGATTGGTCAAGGGCATTCCGGTGAAGTTCAACTTGATTCCCTTCAACCCGTGGCCGGGTGTTGCCTACGATTGTTCCGAACCGCATCATATGAAGCGGTTTGCCGAAATTCTGAATGATGGTGGATTTTCTGCCCCCATCCGGGTGCCACGCGGGCGTGATATTCTGGCCGCATGTGGTCAGCTGAAATCAGCCAGCGAACGTGACGTGGCAAAATTGCGCGCCGCGCGCCAAAGTGAAAAAGATGAGGCCGAAAAGGCCGATGCGGATAACGCCACCATCACCGAATAAAAGGTACCTCACATGAACCGGGAAATTCTCTATGTGGCTGATCCCATGTGTTCGTGGTGTTGGGGGTTCGCTCCGGTAATGAATGGTCTTGTGGATCATTTGGCTGGCCGGGCCACTATCACGCCGATTATGGGCGGGCTTCGCCCACTGACCAGAACGGCGATGGATGACGATATGAAGTCCGAGATCAAGCACCACTGGGAAAGTGTCGCGGCGCGGTCGGGACAGCCGTTCGATATGTCATTCTTTGATCGCGATGGATTTGTTTACGATACAGAACCGCCTTGTCGTGCGGTGGGCGTGGTGCGTCGTATGTCACCGACAAAGACGCTACCTTATTTTGAGGCCGTGCAACGCGAATTTTACAGTGAGAATCAGGATGTGACAGACGGCGCTGTTCTCAGCCGGATCGCCGTCGATCTGGGTCTGGACGGTGACACGTTTGATAATCACTTTGGTGACATTGCCAGCGCCTACGAGACGGCGGGTGATTTTAATGCGGCGCGGCAACTGGGTGTTACAGGTTATCCCACCGTTATCACGGTGAAGGATGGTGACTATACCTTGCTAACCGCGGGTTATCAGGATTTAGCCCCTCTGGTGGGAATTTTGGACTCAGGCCTGTTAGAGCATTCCCGGTGAAACCTGGTTCACCAGAAATGCTCTAACTTATTAATATTGCCGCAAAGCCACGTTCACAAATGAACCCATTTGCTCCGGTTTTGCTCTAGTCGATGATCTTTGATTCTGCCACAGGCGGTGGTGCTTCGAATTTTTTCATGCCCTTGCGACTGTAAATGCCACCGTGTTTGTGGGCGGCCATCGGCTCTGTTGGTCCACCGGCCTGTACGGCGCGGTCGGCAAAGCGGCTCATGGAAATGGTCCGGTCGTACATGACAATGGCACCGGCCAATCCCACATTGACGCAAAACTTGGTCGGGATTTTCACAATGAAATCGCAACGATCCTGCAATGCGGGTGACAGGGATGACTTCTCCGGCCCCAGTACATAGGCGGCCTGGGCCGGGTGGTGGAAGCTGGGTAATTCAATGGCATCATCGGTCAGCTCGATACCCACAAGCGTGCAGTCGCTGGGCAAAATCAGCGAGGCCGTATCCGGAAAATCATAGAACGGCACGTGCCCGGTAGCTTGCGAGGTATCCGTTTGGTTGCCTTCGGCGCGGGTATAGGTGGCGTTCAGCGTAAACATAAAGCTGGCCCCAAACGCATGAGCAGAGCGGAACAGGCTGCCCACATTGCGGGCCTTGCTGATACCTTCAACGCCGATTCCAAAATACCCACGCATGCTGAACGCCCTTAATATAAATTAGCGTATTGTAAATAAATTAGCATTATGCTAATAATACAAACGTTAGAATAGAACATTGAAAGGATAAGGCAATGATGGAGCCTCAGTTTATAGATGCGGGTCGCGGCGAGACCCTGGTGATCCTCAGCCTTCAAACTTATGAAGAACTGGTGGGTCAATCCGGGCGAACATCGGCCCGAAAGGGCAAAGTAAAAGGCACGGCTGATAAAATGCGTGCCGATGTGGCGTCCCGTCTGACAAGTGGTGCCAACCCGGTAAAAGTATGGCGCGAATACCGTGGCCTTAAATCCAAAGACCTGGCCGCTACGGCGGGCATTTCTGCCGGGTACCTGTCACAGATCGAAACAGGCAGCCGCACCGGCACGGTAAAAGTTATCTCAGCTTTGGCCGGTGCGCTGAATGTCAGCAGCGACGACCTGACTTGAGGCACAAACAGCTTGCGCGCATGCGATACGTTCCGTAATTCCTTTGATCTGATATAGTACGGTTGTTATTTGATCCCAGAGGAACTTTCCATGCGCGCTGTTGTTTGCGAAACGTTTGACGGTCTACAATCTCTCACCGTGCGTGAGGTGGATAAGCCAGCCTTTGGTCCGCCTGGCGTACCCGGCGCGGCAGCCCGAGACGTGCGTATCCGGGTTCATGCGGCAGGCATCAATTTCGCTGATACCCTGATTGTTCAAGGCAAGTATCAGCTCAAACCCGCATTGCCTTTCTCACCGGGCATGGAAGTCGCGGGCGAGGTTACCGAAGTGGCGGATGGTGTGACTTCGGTCCAGGTCGGTCAACGTGTCATGGCCAATGTATTGTTTGGTGGATATGCCGAAGAAGTGGTGGCACCGGCCAATTGTGTTTATGCCATCCCGGATTCAATGGACTGGGCCAGCGCCGCTGCATTTCCCATCGCATACGGCACCTCCCATGTGGGCTTGGTTGAGCGGGCTAACCTTCAAGCCGGTGAATTTCTGGTCGTGCATGGCGCGGCTGGTGGTGTGGGTTTGACGGCGGTGGAAATCGGTAAATATTTGGGTGCCACGGTGATTGCTTCTGCCGGCGGGCCTGAGAAACTGGAAATTGCTCGCCAGCACGGTGCCGATCATCTGATCGACTACACAAAAGAGAACGTGCGCGACCGGGTCAAGGAACTGACCGGCGGATTGGGCGCGCATGTGATTTACGATCCGGTGGGCGGCGACTTGTTTAACGACAGTGTACGCTGTACCCGCCCCGGTGGCCGTATGCTGATCATCGGCTTTGCCGGTGGCAAGGTGCAGGAAATTCCGGCCAACCTGTTGTTGGTCAAGAATATAACGGCTATCGGCTATACGTTTGAAGGCCTGCGTACCCTGTTCCCGGACATGATCCGTCGTTCCATGGAAGAGCTACTAAGCTGGTATGCGTCGGGTGATCTGAAGCCACACGTATCACATACGTTTGCGCTGGAAGATGTGCAGGAAGCCCTAACGACTCTGGTCGAGCGGCGTTCAACGGGCAAAATCGTCCTGACTGTCTGAGGAAGATTTCACCACAGAGGCACAGAGAAGGAGAGAAGAAAAAATTAGTTACTCTTTGCTCTTCTCTTTTTCTCTGTGCCTCTGTGGTGAAAATAAAAAAAAGGGCCGATGCGAACATCGGCCCTCAGGTAAAAGTACCAGGGAAGGTACAGGGTCGTGAGAGGGTGAGATCACCGTCTCGGGGTATTAGGCATCCCAAAACGGTTTGCTCACTTCATGTCGTACATCGCCGCGGGTCAGGCCCATGTCTTTGATCAAGTGATCGCTCATATCGTTCAGGTGCAAGCGTTCTTCATGCCGCTTCTGCCAAACCGTTAAAGCCCGAAAAGCAGTTTCCGGTAACCGGGTGATGGCGTTGATCGACGCTACGACGATATCAGTGGCGACTTCGACGCCGGGGTAGTCATAAGTGTGTGTGTTGTTGTTTCTCATGATCTTGTCCTTTCTATCCGCTGTTGGTCTGCTCCGGTGTGAGCTAACAGCGCTCTATGTGAATGCGACCTCCGTGATCGCTTGACCCATAGATAGGCATATTCGTGAGTCGCCACAAACGATGAATTTTGATGAATATATTAGAAAATCTAATGATCTAAGATGTGTTTTGTTATGAAATGACCGGATTTCAGCCGATTATTGTTAGAAGTCTATTGAAAAAGATCGAATAATAACTAATGATTAAGGTATGGCACGTCAGCTACCCCCTCTAAATGGTCTCAAGGCCTTTGAAGCCGCCGCGCGGCACCTGAGCTTTACGCTGGCGGCGGAAGAGCTGTTCGTCACACAGGCCGCTATCTCTCATCAGGTCAAAGGGCTGGAAGATATTTTGGGCGAGCCGCTGTTTCGGCGGATCAATCGGGGTTTGCTACTGAGCGAGGCTGGCCAAACACTTTTCCCTGCTGTGCGTGACGGTCTGGATACCATGGCCGCCGCCGTTCGCCAGCTCAGCGATAACAGCCGCACCGGCTATCTAACGGTGAGCACGCTTGATTCAATTGCCTCCGCCTGGCTGGTGCCGCGACTGGGTAATTTCCGGGAGCGCCATCCTGATCTGGATGTGCGCCTGACCATGGGTGATGCGCTGGTGGATTTCACCCGTGACGAGGTCGATCTGGCTATTCGTTATGGTCGGGGCGATTGGCCCGGCTGTAAGATACAGTTTCTCATGAGCGAAGAAATCTTCCCGGTGGCAAGCCCGGATATGATCAAAAACGGCCCGCCCATCAATCACCCGCGTGATCTGCTGCAATACACACTCTTGCACGATATCATGCCCGAAGGTTGGGATGAATGGTTCATCGCCAACGATGTGGCCGACGTGACCACCAAAGGCGGTATCCATATCGAACATTCCCACATCATCGTTCAGGCCGCCATGGCCGGACAGGGCATCGCGCTGGGCCGCAGTGTCCTGGTTCGCGACGCACTGGCCACCGGTCGTCTGGTGCGTCTGTTCGATGGCAGCGTGAAGATCGGTTACGGCTACTACATCGCCGGTGCGCCCGGTACCTGGGATAACCCCCGCATCAAGGCCATGCGTACATGGCTGGAAGAAGAAGCCGCCCTGACCCAACAGGATCAGGAAATCGATTTCAGGTATGAGGTCGAATAGATTTCAGGTGATTCTAAATCGCCCGTGAATGCCGTTGGGTGTCCGGTTGCATGTACTGATCAAAGGCCACGGCGACGCTGCGCATGAAGATGCGGCGGCTTTCCGGTATGGTGATCTTCCAGCCATCTATATGGCACAGGCCGTCTTGCTCGGCTTCATGCAGCGCATCGAATGCGGGCAACAGATGATCAGGTTGCATATCCATCTGATCGCATTCGAATTCCACGTCCACGTGCAGATCACACATGAGCCGTTCAATAATACGGCGGCGCAGGCGGTCTTCATCCGATAGCACGTATCCTCTTGCGGTGGGTAGCTGGCCTTTCTCTATGCATGAGCGCCAAGTACGCACCGGGGTGTGGTTCTGGATATAGCCCCCCGGCATGGAGCCGATACTGGACGCCCCCAAACCAACCAACGCCGCGCATGGATCTGCTGTATAGCCCTGAAAATTCCGGTGCAGCTTGCCCGCGTCCAGTGCTTGCGTCAGGGCGTCGTCGTCACGGGCGAAATGATCCAGTCCGATCCAGCGATAACCACCCGCACACAAGCGTTCAGCGGCTCGCATCATCATGGCATGTCGATCATCCAGACCGGGCAGTATGGCATCTGGGATTTTTTTCTGATGTGTCTTCATCCACGGCACGTGGGCGTAGCCAAACAGCGCCAGCCGGTTGGGCTGCATATCCAGTACCACATCAAGGGTGCGGTCCATGCCTTCGATGGTCTGATGGGGCAGGCCATACATAATATCCATGTTGATGGCATCAACCCCCATATACCGGAGGCCCCCCAACACACGGCGGGTCACCTCAACGGGTTGGATGCGGTTGACGGCCTTCTGGACGATGGGGTTCACGTCCTGCACGCCGATAGACGCACGGGTAAGACCGGCCTTTTTCAAGGCCAGCAAATTATCCTGCCCCACTTCGCGTGGATCGATCTCCACGGCGAATTCTGTCTGACTGTTCACCTCAAACCGACTGCGGATATGGTTAGCCAGTCGCACGGTGTCGGCGGGCGTCAGGATTGTCGGGCTACCGCCACCCCAATGGATATGGTCCACCGGGTGTTTTCGACCCAATGTATCAGCCACCAGATCGATCTCAGCCAGCAGGGTTTCGAGGTATGAGGCCACCGGGTCATAGCGCCGGGTAATTTTGGTATTGCAGCCACAAAACCAGCACAGCGTATCGCAGAACGGTATATGGACGTACAGCGAAAGCGGCGTGGTCAACGGCAAGTCGCGCAGCCACTGGCCATAGTCAGGTGCTGACACATCGCCACTGAAATGCGGTGCGGTGGGATAACTGGTATAGCGCGGCACCAGCTTATCGTACTTTTGCAAAATTTCCTTGGTCATGGCAGGCAATATGAAGTGCTCGCGGCCATGCGTCATTGATTTGCGTCAAGTTTTGTGGCTTGCCGCATAAAGTGAGACAACCGCGGCCTTACTCCTCCACAGGAAGCCTCATTACTTTGGCATACTGCAACTGGAACTCGTGCACACCCTGTTCGCTTTCACCACCCGACTCGCCGTCCATGACAAATCGCCCTTGCCGATACCCTTTGGATTTCAGGCCCTGTTGGACGGCGTCACAGATGCCTTCGTCTTCAGGCCATAAGACGTTCCACATGTAATTCGAACATTCAGCACCGATACCAACGCCGGCAACCGCCGCGTTAATTGAACTCATGCGCATGGTCTCTGGACCTGACGGATAATAACGAAAGGAGGAAAGGTTTCTTTCCCCCGGTGATATACCGATCTCGTTATTGGGCCACAGATGCCAGAACATTGCCTTCTGAACGGGCTCAGTGGGTAACACAGTGTAGGCTGCGTTATCATGTTTGTTGACGGGAGCCTGATTTAGGAACCAGCCATCATGGTACTCACGCTTATATCTCTTCATGTCCACCAGATCGACAAATGCCGGATGGGCCGGGGCGCAGTGATAACATTCACGGCAGTTCTCAGCGAGAACCTTCCAGTTTGAAGCGTGATCATCCTGGCCGTTAACGTCACTGTCTGATCTGGAATGAAAACTCAATTCCGACCACCACGGCACATGTTCATTGACGCTATCAATGAACCCGGGCCAGGTTTCCTCAATAGAGAGGGCGTTAGGGTCCTGATTAACAAATACGAACCCACAGGCAATTTCCAGCCGAATTTCGCGCAGGCTGAATGCTGCTGGATCGAAGTCGGGCAGGGTTTTCGTATACCGTGACGCCTTGAGCGCACCCGATTTTGTATAGGCCCAGGCGTGGTAGGGGCAGATAATGGTATTATTGACATTGCCGGTGCCCGTCAACAGTGTGTGGGCCCGGTGCTGACAGACATTATAGAAAGCGCGCAAGACACCATCATCATCGCGAATAACGAAGATTTTTTCCTCAGCAATTTCTGCCGTGACATAGTCACCTGAGTTGGCCAGTTCGCCTTCATGGGCAACAACCTGCCACACGCGGTCGAAAATCAACGTTTTCTCTTGCTCATAAATTTCAGAAGAATGGTAGACATAGCCCGGCAGCGTGCGCGACCGGGCGCCGTCTTTTTTCAACGGCTTGAAATCAGAAATGGTTGTCATGATTGCTAAACCTTGGATGATTGAGTGGAAAAATCTTTGCGCTGGTCGAACTCTCACGGGTCCATTGATGATGCACTAATCGAGGATGGGGCACAATTGCCTCAGATTGGACACCCACAAGGCGGTGTGACAGAAAGCGAACAATCCCAGCTGGTTGCAATCACCACGGCTCTCTCTATCAAAGGGTTTAACGCCACCTGACAGCATGAAAATCGCACAACGTTAATCGGGTTGCCGTTAGTTTTCGTTCCTTGCACGGTGAAAACTATGTACCGTTTGCGAGGTCGGCGTTCTCACGTTATGAGTCAAACGACAAGTTTACAGCCAGGCAGGCTTGGTTATGTAGGCCCTTGTTTGTGGCCTCATAGCCATGTGTGCCATCTCATCACACAAGGTGCGTATGGAATCGTCCAGAACGCGGTTGTCTCCATCGACATCGCGCCACTGATCCCAGGGCGAAACCTCGTTATTTTGCATGGCCAATACGTCACGGATCAGGTTCACATGCATGAACCATTCACCGTCGTCATCACCATGCCCGAACTGGCTGGCATCAAAGCTGCCGACCCTGATCATCTTCCATGCGGCTGAGGCGGAAACAAACTGGCCCGTCGGCACGTCATGGATGGGGAATGATATGTCGTAATGTTTCCGGTGGGCCGCATCCAGTTGAGCATCGGCCATGGCCCAACGGCTTTCGTCGTGCCGCCAGTATTCAACCAGCCAGTGATCGTCGAAATCATTAAACCCGAAGTACCGCGCAAACCCGCACCGCACGCGGGCGGCTGTGCCGTGGTGCCGCAACATAGAACACAGCATCAGGGCGTAATCCCGGCAGGTTCCGACCTGCCGCTCAAATACGGGCCTTGCACTATCCAATGACTGGTTATGGGCGCCCATAATCTGATCAAGTCGCTCGGCCACCGGCACGGTCTCACGGGGTGTGAGGTCTTTATCCCGTGGCGGGTCGCCATACAGAAAGCCGCCGCTGTAATCGTGAATGAACAGGCCCTGCATAACGCCGCACAAACCTTCCACGTGGTGCGGTAAGACTTCAAACAGCGCCGCATGGCCGCCGGGGTCAGTATATTGTCCGTACGCCTTATGGATGGTTGTCGGATTGTCCTGTGACATGATTCTTCCTGAATCTACAATGCTGATTGTCCAACGAATTAATAGCCGAGTCACCCTGAAATAATCTCGTTTGTAGCAATAATTATATGCACCTAAGTTTTGAAAAAACCATGGTCAAGGATGCTGGCATGCCAAATGCGGATTCAGACGAAAGAGAACAGCGTCCGCTGGCCGGTATTCTGTTTCTGTTATTGGGAACAACGGTCTTTCCCTTGCAAGATGTGATCATCAAGACCCTGAGCACGGATTACGCCGTTCATCAGATCGTTTTCTTGCGTGGTTTGTTCGCGGCGCCCGTTGTGCTGTTCATCGTCTGGGTAACAGGCGACATGCGCGATATGCGAATCGGTTCGTTCTGGCTACAAATGATCAAGGCTGCGGGTGGTTTCACATCGTACTTCGTCTATTACATGGCGTTGGCGGCCATTGGCATGGCGGAAACCTCTGCCATTACGTTTTCTACTCCTTTGTTTGTAACCGTCATGGCCATCTTTTTCTTAAGCGAGAAGATCGGCTTGCAACGGTGGCTTGCCGTTATTATGGGCCTTGTTGGTGTGGTCGTCGTTATACAGCCGGGGGCCAGCGTGTTTGAACCTGCGGCCGTTCTTGCCTTACTGGCTGCTGTCTTTTATGCCTCATCCATTATTGCTACCCGTAAATTGGGCAACCGATCAAACGGCGGCACGACGACACTATTCACACTGGTTTTCTTTATTATTGCAGGTGGCATCGTGGGCCTGATCTTTCAGGGTCAGGAAACCACCTCGACCCACCCCAGTCTACAGTTTCTATATAGGGCTTGGTTCTGGCCAGAAGGTTCAGAGTGGCTGTATTTCATCGCACTGGGCGTTATTTCTGGGGTTGGGTTTTATGCGTTAACACAAGCCTATCGCATTGCAGACGCCAGCGTTGTGACACCATTTGAATACACCTATATCCTGTGGACAGTGTTGTGGGGCTATGTGTTCTTTGGGGCGCTTCCAGCCATGACAACATGGATAGGCTTAATACTGATTGTCGGTTCCGGGCTGTTCATCGTTTACCGTGAAGCCGACAAGGGACGCAGCGTTGTCCTCAAAAAAGGATTAGGTATTCTACGTCAGCGTTAGGGGCTTGTTACCAAAGTGTTTTTTCTGCTCGGCCTGCCCACGCTGCATCGTAAGTTTCGCCACCCACTTTACCACCTGTCATCGAGGTCAGAATCTGACCCGGTGTAGGCAGGGATTTGGAAACAACATGTGTATCAGGATTCCAGATATCCGATCGCACAATAGCGCGGGCGCATTGGAAATATATTTCAACCACCTCCATGACCATGACCGAACGCGGTGGCTTGCCGCCCACGGCGAAAGAGTCCAACAGGGCCGGATCAATACTCAGGTGGGCCTGTCCGTTCACGCGGATAATGCTGCCGCTGCCGGGTACCATAAACATGAGCGAGACCCTTGGGTCGCGTACGATATTGGATAACGAATCGACCCGATTATTGCCGCGCCGGTCAGGTAACATCAGCGTCTTGCCATCGTCGCTGACGCGAACAAAGCCCGGCTGGTCGCCGCGCGGGGAACAATCAATGCCTTCTGGCGCCACGGTGGCCAGAGCAGCAAAGGGTGCCGCCTCAATAAAGGTGCGGTATTCCGCGGTCACATGACGGGCAACCTTCTCAAGCGACGCCGCTCCCGGCTGTCCGTACAGCTCATTAAGTTGCTCAACGGTTTCGATACGAGACATGCGTTCTTTAGTCCTTCAGTTCAGGTAGATCCACATACAGATCCAGCGCCTCCGGGTTGGCGAGAGCCTCTTTGTTCTTGATAGCCCGGCCGTGGATGATATCACGAACGGCTAGCTCTGTAATCTTGCCGGATTTGGTGCGCGGGATATCGGCAACGGCGATTATCTTGGCGGGCACGTGGCGGGGGGTGCAGTTGGCTCTGATTTGTTTGCGGATGGAATCCTGAAGCGCATCATCCAGTTCCACACCGTCACGCAGTCGCACAAACAGCACGACCCGCACATCGCTGTCCCATTCCTGACCGATAACGATGCCTTCGACCACATCGTCCAGCTGTTCCACCTGTCGGTAAATTTCTGCCGTGCCGATACGCACCCCGCCGGGGTTGAGCGTGGCATCGGACCGGCCATAGATAACAATGCCGCCGTGTTCCGTGATTTCCACGAAATCCCCATGGCACCAGATATTATCAAAGCGGTCGAAATAAGCGCCGTGGTACTTAGCCCCATCCTCGTCATTCCAGAACCCGATGGGCATGGACGGAAAGGCGCGGGTGCAGACCAGTTCGCCCTTGTCGCCGCGTACCGGATTGCCGTCATCATCAAACACGTCCACGGCCAAGCCCAAGCCACGGCACTGGATCTCGCCGCGCCAAACGGGGCGGGTGGGATCACCAAGCATGAAGCAGCTGACGATATCGGTGCCACCGGCGATGGATGCCAGATGGATATCGGATTTAATGGATTTATAGACGTAATCGAAGCTTTCGGGGGCCAGTGGTGATCCGGTCGACGCCATCGCCCGGACCGTGCTCAGGTTATGGGTTTTACCCGGCTCCAACCCGGCTTTGTTCAAGGCATCGATGTACTTGGCCGACGTGCCAAAGAACGTCATACGTTCGGCTTCGGCAAAATCCCACAATACATTGCCGTCGGGATAAAATGGTGATCCGTCGTACAGTAACAAGGTGGCACCTTGCGTTAAGCCACTGACCAGCCAGTTCCACATCATCCAGCCACAGGTGGTGAAATAGAAGACCCGGTCGCCCGCGTGCACATCACTGTGCAGCATGTGTTCCTTCACATGCTGGATAAGCGTGCCACCGGCGCCGTGAACAATGCACTTGGGCGCGCCCGTGGTGCCGGACGAATACATCACATACAGCGGATGATCGAAGGGTAGTTGTTCGAACTCAATTTCGCGTGGTGTAAAATTGCCTGTAAATTCAGCGATCAACTCAGCCCGTGGCAGGTTCGATATATCAGGCTCCGCATTCACGTAAGGCACCACAATGACCCGGCTAACGGATGGCAGGTCTGCCATAATTTCAGAGACCTTGGCCGTCAGATCATGCGCTTTACCGTTATAGAAATAACCATCCACGGTGAATAGAATACTCGGCTCGATCTGACCAAATCGGTCAAGCACACCTTGTACCCCGAAATCGGGTGAGCACGACGACCACACCGCACCGATGGATGCAGCGGCCAGCATGGCAACGATGGTTTCCGGCATATTGGGCATGTAGCCACCGATGCGATCACCGGCCGAAATATCCGTCTCGCGCATGGCTTGGGCCAGTACCGATACCTGATCGTGTAGTTCGGTCCAACTCAGGCGGTACGCGACCTGGTCTTCGCCCCGGAATACGATGGCATCTTCATCGCCCCGGGCTTCGCAATGTGCCAGCATGTTCTCAGCATAATTCAGGCGCGCATCCGGGAACCATCTGGCACCTGGCATCTTGTCGCCATCAACCAGAATACGATCACCCCAGGTTTCAGCCTTGATCTGAGCGAACTTGCGCAGGAAGTCCCAAAATGCCGGGCGTTCCTCGACCGAAAACTCCCACAGAGCCTCGTAGTCCCGTTCATCCACACCGAAGCGCTCGGTGACCATATCCATGAAGCGCGCCATATTGGTTTGCTCAATGGCCTCAGCGGTTGGTTGCCATAAGGGGGTATTGCTCATAACGCAGAGTCTCTCTTATATATTTGCTGGCGAGAGTATCGTTTTCACTTGGCGCAAACGCAACATTTTACTGTGTGTTCTGTCGCCGTTATCATGGGGCAGCATTTGAAAGGGTTTGTACATGGCTGGGCCATTATCCGGCGTTCGCGTTATTGATCTCACGTCCATGGTATCAGGGCCACTGTGTACCGTAACGCTGGCTGATCAGGGTGCCGATGTGATCAAGGTCGAAGCCCCCGGTGGCGGCGACCATACGCGTCTGGTTGCCACCCGGCGTGGCGGTTTTTCGGCCTCATTCGTCAATAACAATCGCAACAAGCGATCCGTGGTTATTGATGTAAAGAACCCTGACGGGCTGGAAACGCTCAAAATCCTGATGAGCCAGGCAGACGTGGTTGTGCAAAATTTCAGGCCGGGTGTGGCCGAACGAATCGGTGTTGGTGAGCCAGATGTCCGCGCGCTTAATCCGTCCATAATTTATGTGTCGATCAGTGGTTTTGGTTTTGACGGCCCTTATGCACAAAAGCCCGTGTTCGATCCGCTGGTACAGGCGGTATCCGGCCTGACCACCGTACAGGCCGGATCAGACGATGAACGCCCCCGGCTGGTGCGCACCATCCTGCCCGATAAATTGACAGGCGTTCAAGCCGCCCAAGCCATCACGGCTGCCTTGTTTTCCAGAGAGCGCAGCGGTGAAGGCCAGCATATCCAGATATCTATGCTGGATACGGTCATCGCATTCTTGTGGGGCTCCGACATGGGCGGCCATACGTTTGTGGGCGATGAGATGGGCGTGGAGCGGGCTCAGTCTTTTATCGATCTGATCTACGAGACCGCCGACGGGTACGTGAGTGTCGCCGTCATGCAGGACAAAGACTGGCAAGGCTTCTGCCGGGCCATGGACCGGGATGATCTGCTGGACGACGAACGGTTTAGCACGGCCGAACAGCGCGAAATGAATAAGGATGCGCGTATGGAACTGACTCAAGGCCTGGTTCGCACCCATAATACAGCGAATTTACTGAGCCGGCTTGAGACAGGCGGCGTGCCGTGCGCGCCCGTGCTCACCCGTCAGGAAATGCGCCATCACCCACAGGTGGTGGCCAATGGCATTATTGTGGAAACCGAGCACGCCACCGCGGGCACATTGCGACAGGCCCGCCCGCCCGCTCATTTTTCGCACACCGATTTCGAATTTCGGCATGACGCGCCCGATTATGGCGCGCACACAACCGAAGTTCTGACCGAATTTGGGCTGAATGATGACCGCATCCAAACTCTGATAAAAAGTGCCGCCATTATGCAAGCGAAGGAATAGACATGATCGATTTCTATTACGCCCCCACACCCAACGGTTGGAAAGTGGCGATCATGCTGAATGAGTGTGAACTGACGTACACCACCCACCGGTTGCGGCTGGCGGAAGGCGATCAGTTTACGCCGGAATTTCTGGCCATCAGCCCCAACGCAAAAATGCCTGCGATTGTGGATCATGATGCGCTGGAGACTAGCGGCGGTCCGGTCAGCGTGTTCGAATCCGGTGCGATCCTGTGGTATCTGGCGGAAAAGGCCGGACGGTTCCTGCCCACGGATGCGTTAGGCCGGAAAGAAGCCATGGAATGGCTGTTCTGGCAGGTGGGCAACCAAGGACCTATGGCCGGGCAGCTCAGCCATTTCGTCAACTATGCACCGGATGGTCAGGATTACGGCCGTAAGCGATATGCCGGTGAGTACGACCGGAATCTGGCGGTGCTGGATAACCGCCTGCAAGACCGGGATTTCATTCTGGGTGATTATTCAATTGCGGATATGATTGCCTTTCCGTGGGCTTTTATCGCCAAGCCGCTGGGAGCATCGCTGGAAGGTTTCCCTCATGTGGCGGATTGGCGCGCACGCCTGAAAGAACGTCCGGCGGTGCGGAACGCGATCAATCTGTATAAAGACGAGCAGAACAACGGCAAAGCCACGGCCCAGAACAACAACGTTTTGTTCAATCAAGGTGCTGGCCATTTGAAAGGAACACAAAGTGAGTAATTCTTATATTCTTTACGGTGGCGGCATTACCCGCGCCGCCGGTGTGCAGATGACTTTGGAAGAACTTGAACTCGATTACGAGTTGCGACATGTTGACGTGAGAAATGATGAGCACCGGCGCGCGGAATTTCTGGCCATAAACCCGGCAGGCTACGTCCCGGCTCTCGTGACGCCGGATGGTGAAGCCCTGCATGAAGCGTCCGGCATCATGTTATGGTTGGCTGATTTTTACCCGGAGAAAGGATTGTCTCCGCTGCCGTCTGACCCCAAGCGGGCGCGGTTTATTAGCAAGTACTCATATTGTGCCAATGACATTCTGGCCCCCATGAAACAGTTCTATTTCCCCCACCGCTATTCAACCAATGAAAACCATGCCCCCGCCATCAAGGACAAGGCGCGGCAAAACTCGCTGGAGCGCTGGGCGGTTCTGGATGAATGGTTAGAGGAAAACGGCCCCTATCATCTGGGCGAGAAATTCTCTATTGCCGATATTCAGATGGCAAATTGTGCCGCCTATGGTCTGGATGGCACCCGCGATATTGTGAATGTGTTTCCGGCGGTGCGGCGGTGTTACGAGATGGTTGAGGCTCGGCCATACTGCGCCCCCCTGTTGAAAGAGATCATTGAGCGAAAAGGCGTGCTTGATTAAGCCGCATCTTTGTCTCCGCGCAGGTCGGCCAGTTTGTCTTGTGCTGCGGCCACGTGGGGCTCCTTGATATGGCCCCGCACGCTGTTCCAGGCGGCCCAGAAAACGGCGGCATCATCACCGAACCCCAGCCCGGCAATGAAATCAGGCACCACATCGACGGGCATGATGAAATAGGCCAGCGCGCCCACAAGGATCGCCTTGACGCGGGTCGGTGTTAGCGGATCGCGCGAGCAGTAATAGGCCGACAGCGCCTGTTCGGCGAACGGCACATTGCCCAGTGTGCGGCGGACCTTGTCGATCAGGTCATTGTTTGGGTCGCCATTAGAATCATCAGTGCTCATGGGTGTTTCTTCCTTCAGGCGATTATGGCAGGTTGAGGCCATGAAACGAACTGCTTTTCGTGTGTTGATTGCAGGCCTGCTTTTGGGGTTTCCTGTTCAGGCCGCCGAAATCCTCGATGGTATCAAGGGTAAGGACGATCGCCTGACCATGGCATCGGGTGAGTATCCGTGGAGCGCCGTTGGCCGTGTAAACCCGGAAACCCGGGGGCACTGTACCGGCGTGTTGGTGGGCCCGGCGTTGGTGATCACGGCGGCGCACTGTCTATATGACAAACGCAAACAATGGTACGTGCCGGCGGAGCAGGTTCATTTTGTGGCCGGATTCCGTGATGGTGAATTTGTCGCCCACACCACCGCAACACAGTACTTCGTGCCGGGTGGATATGACGCGCTGGCCCCGTCCACCGTCGGTATGGCCACCAACGATTGGGCTTTTATCGTGTTGAGGGAGAACATTGGTCTGAAGACAGGTTGGTTTGGCGTGAGCAATCTGAGCCGCAATGCGTTGGCAACAATTAAACAACAGGGTGTTCCGTTTGTTCAGTCGGGTTACAGCCGTGACAAAAAAATGGAGCTGACCGCCCACATGGGCTGTGAGGTGGAGGATTTTTACCGTGAGCTGAATTTGCTGGTTCATCGTTGTGACGCGGTACCGGGCGATTCAGGTTCGCCCATTTTTATTTTCAAGGACGGCATGCCTTATCTGACCAGTATTCATGTGGCGACGACGCAGAGCACCAAGCCGGTTCGCGGCGTATCGGTGCCAACGGAAACCTTTGTGCGCGGCGTGCTTGAAAAAGGTGACGGCATGCCGCAAGGACCGATAGAAGAGGATCTGCTGCCACGGGAAACCGTGCGCTCGTTCTTGTCCGCTATGGGTTATGGAGGGTCTGGGGGGCAAGACGCCATCGTTCAATTTCAAACGGATGCAGGACTGGCGGTGACGGGGAAAGTGAGTTACGACCTTGTGGGTTATCTAATTAACGCGATGATGCGTGCACCCTAAAATTCTGGCCGCCATGACAAATAACAATCTGTTTTCGCTGATCCAGTCCCGCTATCCCGACGATATGTCGCAGGTCTTTCTGCAAAATCCGGGTGGTCTGTCGCTTAGCTATGCAGCACTTGATCAAGGCACGGCACGCGTCGCGGGTACCTTGCGGCATTTGGGCGCAAAGGCGGGCGACCGCGTCGTGGTACAGGTGGAAAAATCGGCGGAAGCCGTCATGCTGTATCTGGGCTGTGTGCGGGCAGGGGCCATTTATGTGCCGCTAAACACCGCCTATACGGCGGCTGAACTGGATTATTTTGTAGCCGATGCCAAACCGCATGTGTTGGTGTGCCGACCTGAATCGCTGGATACGTTTACTGAGATCGCCGCAGATCACAATGTAGCCCATACCTTGAGTTTGGGTCTGGAAGAGGGTGGTACGTTGGTGGATGCCATGGACCGCGTACCGGATGGTGATGGCGCGGTCGAAGTCCGGGGCTTGGATGATATTGCGGCGATCCTCTATACATCCGGCACCACCGGGCGGTCCAAGGGTGCCATGCTGAGCCACGGTAATCTGGCCTCCAATGCCTTATGCCTGCATGAATTGTGGGGCTTCGTGCCGGGTGATGTGTTGTTGCATGCCTTGCCCATTTATCATGTACACGGGCTTTTCGTGGCGCTTCATTGTGCTTTGTTAAATGCCTCAACGGTGTGGTTCCTGCCCAAGTTTGATGTGGCGCAGGTTATGCCGTTAATACCCAAATCCACGGTGATGATGGGCGTGCCCACGTTCTATGTCCGACTGTTGGATCAGGATGATTTCGGGCCTGAAATGTGTGATGGCATGCGGCTGTTTGTGGCGGGTTCCGCGCCCTTGCTCAGCGAGACCTTCGCGGCGTTCGAAGCCCGTACCGGACACCGGATACTGGAACGCTATGGCATGACCGAGGCCGGCATGATCACCTCGAACCCTTTGAATGGGGAACGGCTGGCGGGCTCGGTTGGCTTTACCTTGCCGGGTACGCGGGCGCGGGTCTGTGACGACGATGGCAACACGGTGGCCATGGGTGAGCCGGGAACGTTGGAAATTACCGGCCCCAATGTGTTTCTGGGCTATTGGCAGAACCCGGAGAAGACCAAGGCTGAGTTTCGAGACGATGGTTATTTTATTACCGGCGACGTGGCGACCATGTCGGGGGATGGCCGCATCTGCATCGTAGGGCGAGCCAAGGACCTGATTATTTCCGGCGGCTTCAATGTGTACCCCAAGGAGATCGAGCTTGAGATTGACGCGCTGGATGGTGTTAGCGAGAGCGCCGTTATCGGATTACCTCACCGGGATTTCGGCGAGGCGGTGACCGCTGTGGTGGTGAGGGGGCCTAGCCTCCACGTTGATGAAGCCGCGATTAAAAGCGCCCTTGTGGACACGTTGGCCAAGTTCAAGCAGCCCAAGAAGGTATTTTTCGTGGGTGCCTTGCCCCGCAATGCCATGGGCAAGGTCCAGAAGAACGCGTTGCGCGAACAATACGCTGATACGTTTTCAGGTAGTTGAATTTTGCCTATATAACACGGGGCCAGTGATTACTCACTGACCCCGATAGCCGACAGCACAAACCCCCCGGGTTATTAGTGCCATCAGGCTAACTTGAAATCCTGTCCATATAGGTGGCCAGGACAATATCCAATTCGCTCAAACCATCGGCGCTGTGGGTTGTCAGCGTCACATTCACCGTGTTGTAAACATTCGACCATTCGGGATGATGGTTCATTTTTTCTGCCTGCATGGCGACGCGGGTCATGAAGGCAAAAGCGGCGTTAAAGCTTTTGAACTTGAAGGTCTTTTCGATGGCATCTCTACCGTCGGCCATAACCCAGTCATCCAGCTCACCGAGTGCGCTGGTTTTTTCTACATCTGTCAGTTTATTTGATGCCAACTTGTGAACAGCCATGAGCAACCATCATTCCATATCGTTAAATATGGAAATGGGGACCGGGTTCCAGGATTTCAAGGAAATTGAAAATACATCCGTATGCGAAATAAAAGTTGAATGTGATTCTAGATTATTTCATCTTCATCCAGCAGTGGGTCAGCCAGAACTTCTTTCTCAGATGTCTCAACGGCGGTTTCCACACGCTGGGCATTGGCGGTGGCGGCCACATGAAGCAGTGCGTCCCCCTGGTTGATGATGGGTAGGCGGGTCTGGCCAATCACGATGCCTGTTTCCACGGCTTCCACATTAAGTTTGGAGGTGCCGATCGGATCGCTGATCTGGCCGATAATCTCACCTTCTTCAACCATGTCGCCAATGCCCTTGATCAGGCGCACGACGCCGCTGCCGGGCGCCCTGATCCAGCGGCTGGCTGATACCACATGGGGTTTGCGGGTGGCGGGTTTGATTCGTTTCGATCCCAACATATCCATGCTTTTCATCACCCGCATGATGCCACGGACGCCGGTGCGGATGGCGACGTCGTCAAACCGCAAGGCTTCACCTGCTTCGTAGACAATGACGTCGACGCCTCGTTCCAGTGCGCATTGGCGCAAAGACCCATCGCGCAAACGGGCATGCAGGATAACCGGTGCACCAAACGCTTCGGCCAGTTCCCGCGCACGGGGCTGGTCTTCGGCTATTCTGATCTGGGGCAGGTTGACCCGGTGGATCGCGGCGGAATGTAGATCAATACCCACGTCCGATTGGTCAACGATTTCGGTCATGAACAGATTAGCCAGCTGGGCCGCCAACGATCCTTTTTCAGTGCCCGGAAAGCTGCGGTTCAAGTCGCGCCGATCCGGCAGGTAGCGATCTTGATCAATAAAGCCAAACACGTTGACCACCGGCGCACAAATCAGCGTGCCCCGTAAATGCCTCAGCGCGGTTGATTGCAGCAACTGGCGGATAATTTCCACGCCGATGATCTCATCACCATGGATCGCGGCGCTCACGAAAATGGTGGCACCCTCACGCCGACCGTGGATCACGTGTACGGGCACGGTCATGGGGGTGTGGGTGGACAGCAGGCTAACCGGCAAATCCACAGTCTGTCTGGTCCCCGGCGCGATTTTTTCGCCGCCGATGACAAATGGTGCACGCATATTGGGTCTTAACCTTTGCCCTTGGTTTTTGTTTTAACCGGCTTGGCATTCTTTTCCAGAAAATCGATCATTGTACCCGCCACATCCGTATTCGTTGCACCTTCGATACCTTCCAGTCCGGGGGATGAATTGACCTCCATCACCACCGGGCCGTGGTTAGAGC
>Ga0233433_10000352_pt1 | contig 50950 bp, 50 predicted proteins | sample SI_122_August201_5_FD_179868 | JGI IMG/M metagenome (GOLD analysis project Ga0233433, IMG submission 179868) | Seawater microbial communities from Saanich Inlet, British Columbia, Canada - SI_122_August2016_100_MG | ecosystem: Environmental > Aquatic > Marine > Inlet | place: Canada: British...
ACTGACTTTCTAAATCTACTTAAAGTTGATGGTAAGTGGCAGGTGATGAATAAGGTTTTTTATTTACATCCATAATTTATGTTCCACAAAAAGTTTGGTAATTGGGATTTGGCTTTATAGTTGAATCATCTTATGCTGGATCTTTGAACTCAGTAAATCCCTTTGCATGGGGCTATGCTTACAGTGCAAAAAGTAATTTAGAAAAAGCGATTGAAATTGATGGGGATGGATTATTTAATTAATTGTGCGTAATTATTTTATTTGCACCTAGCTGATCTCATTAGAATAGCCACCTATAAAAATAGTTAATAATTCACGGTCAGGGAGTCTTTTTTAAGCTATAAGTAGGGCCCATAAGGTTGGCCACAGCACCAAAAAATTCCAATGATCTTACAAGCCTTATTAATTTATAAAAAGCTAGTATCTTATTTTTTTAAAATTCTTATTCCTTCTATGCTACTCAAAAACACTTCGGTTAATAAAATTTTTTGTCCTTTATGATTAAATGCAGATTTCCTGGCCGTTATGGTCCCACTTTCATAAATCTTATAAGCATTTAATCTTTTTCTTAATACGTCATTATCGGATAATTTTTTAAAAACAAAATCAGATCTTAAAATGCACTTCTTATTGAAAATAATTTCTGACAAAGGAGTATTTTTTAGTCTTTTAACTCTACCCCAAAATCCTCTCAAATACTTTTTTGGAATTACTGTTCTTGCATAAATAACAGGTAATTTATTAGAAAATATTAACACCTCTCTTATAAAAAAATCCCTTGTATTTTCTTTTTTGAAAAAAACTTTTTCATCATTAAAAACTTTAATATGCCGTACTTTTAAATTTTTTATTTTAAATGACATGGTATTTATTAACTTTTTGCTGAGCGAGCCCTTGTCTTTAAGCCAATGATTAAGCTTAATTCCTATTTTAATATTTACTTGCCATGTCATTTATTTATGCTCTTGATAATAATTCATAATTTTTTAACCACCTGTCCAAATGTAAGAAGGGCTTATGTTTATTTTTTAATAAAATATCTACATCTTTTTTTACGGTACTCGGTAAAGACTCATCTCTAGATAAATTACACTATTTTTAGAGAAGGTAATCCTGGGATATTATTATAGTTGATGGACGATGGTTTTATTTTTGTTACAACAGACAATCTAAACTGATCTGTTTTTCCTTCAAAAAGTAACCAGTCACCGTTATGTTTGACTAACTCTGGGACAGAGACTTCTAAAATAGAGAACGTAGCTTGTTCTGCCAATGGAAGTGCTTTGTAATAGGCTTCTTTTCCGCACCAGATTCGATAGAAATTATCAGCTTGTTCTACTTCATTTTCTTTAAGAGTACTAATTTCATCTCTGTTCATAAATAGTTCAGCTTGTTCGAGGTAGTTTCTTTTTTTATCAGTTGACTCAATATCTACTCCTATCGGACCATTGTATATAGCAAAGCAGATGTTATTCTTGCTGTGGCTCAGGCTAAAACATATGCCTTCTGGAAGGTTTCTAATTTTAGGTAAGGAATTTTGGCACTCAATAAATTGCCATTCATTTTCTGGTTTTTTAAATAGCTGACTGAGCGCATGACGCATAAGTAATCTACTAAGCAGGTATTCTTTTTTTTTATGTTTACTCTGGATTGATGTTAACCTTTTTTTTTCCGAAGGCGATAGCTGGGCCTTTATCGATGTTTCTAACGGCATTGTCTCGCCATCAAATCTCAAAAACCAAAGCTCGAGTGGGCGAACTGATAATTCAGGATTGCTTTGCAAGTGCAACAACCTCAAATGATAGTATTACACTATTCATAATTATTTTCTCATGATATTAATATTTAGAATTACTACTATAATAATAACAGAAGCAAATAATGTGAGTTAAAATCTCTTCTAGACTAGAAAAAAATATATCCAGAATTTTTAGAGTGAGTGGAATTTAATTGTATTGATGGGGATCAATAATTATTTTTAGGAAGAAAGGTTAGTGCTAAAGATTAAAATTGAATCATGGGCTGCATTTACTCCTGGTATGGAATACTGGGAGCCGCACCCTCAAGTTATAACGGAGCCCATTAGTAAGAAGTATTTAATGCTTATTCCTCCTTTGCTTCGCCGTCGGTTAGGCTTTCTTGGAAAGCATGCCGTGGCTGCGGCATTGCAAATCTTGCCAGAGGGAGAATCGATCCCAAGCATTTTTGCATCTAGGTATGGAGATACGGATTTAACACTATCCTTATTGAAGGGTATTGGGCAAGGTGAGGCAATGTCTCCAACCGACTTTAGTTTGGCAGTACATAACGCCGTAAGTGGATTGTTTTCAATCGCACGTAAAGATCATGCCGCTGTAATTTCTATTGCAGCAATGGAAGCTTTAGTGCTTCAGACATTATTTGAGGCCATAGGTCAGCTGGACTCTGTTGAGAGGGTGCTTTGTGTTATCTATGACATTCCCCTTCCTGATATAGATCGTCACTATGCATCTAAAGACTCTATCCCATACGCAATCGCTGCTGTGCTTAGCCGAAAAAATGGTAAAGAATATATTATTGAGCAGTGTTCTTTGGGCACTCAAAATAACCAGCCTTCAGAGAGTTTTTTAGAAACAGAACCATTTAAATTTATTGATTTATTAATTGGAAAAACTAATGAAATAGAATCAGAAGTAAATGGAACAGTTTGGCGAATAAAGATGATGGGGTCATAAGTTTGTTGGCTAAATGTAAATATTGCTGGAGATGGCTTGCAACAGTTTTTAGTTTCGTGCTATTTGGTATTGGAGGTATTTTGATCTTAAGTATTTTGGTTCCAATATTTTGCCTATTTTCAAGAGATAGAGTGTGGAGAGAAAATCGAGGTCAAAAACTTATTCACTATTCATTCCGCACTTTTATATGGATAATGAGATTTTTAGGGGTGTTAACGTATCAAGTTAGCGGTGTTGAAAAGTTGAAAAAAGCCAGACTTATTCTGGCAAATCACCCATCATTACTAGATGCTGTTTTTCTGATAGCTTTTGTGCCAAATGCATGTTGTATTATAAAAGGCGATTTGATTCAAAATCCATTTATGCGAGGAGCCGTTAAGCTTGCGGGTTATATCGTTAATAAAGAAGATGCAGATGAAATAATAAATTCTGCCGCAGAAGCATTTAAAAATGACTATGCACTGATTATTTTTCCTGAAGGTACTCGAACGACACCTAATTGTCCGATCCAGCTAAAGAGAGGCGCTGCAAATATTGCAATTAGAATTGGCATTGATATAACCCCTGTAATTATTAAATGTAACCCTACGACATTGACGAAAGAAGATTCTTGGTACCTTATTCCGGATCAGTGCGCACATTTTCAGATAAAAGTGAATGATAGAATAGATGTAAGTCAATATTTAGGCGCCGAACATTTGACTAAGTCTGTACGAGAATTAACTAAAGATTTAAGTGATTATTTTAATAAGGAGATTACTTTTCATGAGCGATAGGCACCTTGAAATTAAACAAATGATAATTGAAACCCTTGACCTGGAAGATGTTGACTCCGAGGATATCATTGATGATGAACCTCTCTTTGTCGAAGGGCTGGGTCTTGACTCTATTGATGCACTGGAGATTGGACTTGCTTTGCAAAAGCGTTATGGAATCATATTAAAGTCTGACACAAAAGAAACACGCCAACACTTTGCCAGTATAGATGCCTTGGTTGCATTAGTAGAATCAAACAGTTCAAATTAGGAGAAAATGTTATGCATAACAGCCAAAAAGAAATTTACCTAAAGGTTGTGTTGGTTTTTGAAAAGTTATTTGAAATCGATGCAGACAAAATCAGCTTAGAATCCAACCTTTATGAAGACTTGGATATTGATAGTATAGATGCCGTGGATCTGGTTATAGAATTAAGAAAAATGACTGGCAAGAAGATCCAACCCGAAGACTTTAAATCGGTCCGTACTGTTCAGGATATCGTTGATCAAGTAGAAATATTACTCGCCAATACTTAATGACTAAATATCTGAAAGTTATTATTGTCATATTATCAATTTGTTACCCATTTATAGTGTACTGGGGCATGTCGAAGCATGGCGTTAATTTGTTATTAATATTGCTTCTATTCTTTATGACCATAAGGCTAATAGTCGGTGGTGATCTTGTTGGGCGAAAGATAATTATTGGCACTATGTTATGTGTGGCGGTAATTACACTTAGTAGCGGTGCGAAGTTAGGTTTAATGTTTTATCCTGCTTTTATTAACTTTGGGTTATTAATCGTATTTATAACTAGTCTAATGTCACCTATAAGTATTATAGAAAGGATCGCACGGATAAGTGAGCCAGATTTAACTGACAAGGCTATTGCCTATACCCGTAAGGTGACCTGGGTCTGGAGTTTATTTTTTCTATTGAATGGTGTATTGGCAGTAATAACAGCACTGTGGGCATCGGAGGAGATTTGGCTGCTCTATAATGGCCTCATTGCTTATATCCTTATTTTTACTTTATTTCAGGGGGAATTGATAGTGCGGAAATATATTGGGATGAACTAGAGTGGCACAATTAACCCAACTATCAAATTGGTTAAATGAACAGCCAGAACAGAGTATAGCTGCTCACAAAGGAATAAATGTTACAACAGTAGATTTTCTCTTATTGGTACGACGCTGGATGGATGTGCTAAAACTGAAGCAAGGTCCACGTTGGGCTGTTTATCACCAAGACCCATTCGAGTTTTTAGCTATTTTATTTGCGTTATGGCAATTAAAGCGTATAGCGTGTATCCCAGGTGATAAAAGAGAAGGTACGGTTCAAGAGTTAAGCGGGTATGTGAATGGGTTTGTTGGAGAGTTCCCGAAAGGTGTGAATGCCGTTAGCAACAAGATGGTTGAATTGCCTATGGTTACAAAAGAATGGCTAAAATTAGAACCTGATTTTATCGCTTTGGAAATTTATACATCAGGTTCAACCGGCAAGCCAAAGGCAATTACAAAAACCATTAATCAGCTTGATCTAGAAATTAGTGCTATAGATTTGTTATGGCCGGCTCGAGATGGCTGTGTAGTCCTTACAACGGTCACACATCAACATTTTTATGGGCTGATTTTCGGTTTGTTGCGGCCTTTTAGTTCGGGACTAACATTTGAGCGGCAGCGTTGTAATTTTTCAGAAGATATTCTGTATTACGCGAAATATTATGCAAGTTTTTTATTAATTTCAAGCCCTTCTCACCTAGGTAGGATGAACACTGCTTTGGATTGGGGGGGTATAGGCGAAGACTGTCATTATATACTGTCATCTACAGCACCTTTAACTAGAGTGGATAGTCTTAGTGTCGGCCGCTTATTGAATACTAGTGTAAGAGAAATCTATGGCAGCTCTGAAACTGGGGCTATTGCATGGCGTAGTCAAATAAAATCGGAGTCAGAAGCTAAATGGCAAGCATTGCCTAATGTGGAGGTGGGAATAAGCTCTAAGGGCACAATAAATGTGAAGTCTAATTTTCTTACAGGTAAAAAGACAATTGAATTAACTGATAGAGTATCATTCGATAAAAATAATTTATTTACCTTGTTAGGACGGGAAGATAGCATTGTTAAAATAGAAGGCAAACGTATTTCACTTACCGCCATTGAACTACGGTTACTTACAACTAGTTTAGTGAAGCAGGTAAAAGCTATTGTTCTGGAAGGGCGTCGTGTTGAAATCGGAATTATTATTCAGTTGACAGATGAGGGCGCTGAAACCTTAAGTAATGAGGGAAGGAGGGGCCTGATAACTATACTTAAATCGGTATTGTCACCCTATTTTGAATTAGTGATACTGCCTAGAAAATGGCGTTTTGTGGCACAACTTCCTTTTAATTCACAAGGAAAACTACCTATTAATAGTTTATTGGAATTATTTGATAAAGCAGTGCATAGTAAGAACGAAACGAAGTGGCCAGTGATTCTAGATGAGGTTTTAGTTGATCAACAATGCAAAATATCTATTTGCATCCCGAGTGAGTTAATTTATTTTGAAGGTCATTTTACCAACATTCCGATACTACCTGGTATTGTACAAATCCATTGGGCTGAAGCTTTTGGTCGGCGTATCTTTTCTATAGACATACCATTTCAGGGATTAGAGGTGATAAAATTTCAGAAGCTTATATTTCCAAATAACAAGCTGACCGTTACTCTAAATTATGATAATGGCAAGAAGAGGTTAAGTTTTATGTATGAATCTAAGAAAGGGGTGCATTCAAGTGGACGAATCAGTTTTGCATAATACCAAAGGTTTTAAAGTTGCGATAGTGATCCCCGTCTACGATCATGAAACGGCAATTATTTCTACCTTAGAAAGATTGCTTACCTATGCATGCCCTATTTTATTAGTTGATGATGGTAGCCATAAAAAATGTCAATTAGTACTTGAAGGCTTATGTGAGAAGTTTCCCGAGCGTGTAAGTCTATTACGATTAGAACAGAATAGTGGTAAAGGAGGAGCTGTTAAGCAAGGGCTGAGACAGTTACTTTCGGAAACTTACACTCATGCTGTTCAGATTGATGCCGATGGGCAACATGACCATTCTGATTTACCAACATTTCTAGAGATGAGTAAGAGGTATCCGACAGACCTAATTAGTGGTTGCCCTGTATATGATGAATCAATAACTAAGTTAAGGTATTACAGCCGCTACTTAACCTCCATTTGGGTATGGATAAATACGCTTTCTTTTGCAATAAAAGATGGTATGTGTGGTTTTAGGGTATACCCTTTGAATGCAATTGTAGCGCTCTTAGAACAAGAGAATTGTGGCGACAGAATGGATTTTGATATTGAAATAATGGTTCGATGGCTGTGGCGTGGAGGGACAATAAGGGCAGTAGAAACAAAAGTTAATTATCCAGTTGATGGAGTATCACACTTTAATGTCTGGCGCGACAATATGTTGATCTCTTGGATGCATACTCGGCTTTTCTTTGGTATGTTGAGACGGTTACCTCTACTTCTATGTCGGAAAATTAATGGTTAAGCTACCTTTACATTGGTCAAAAATAAATGAAATAGGCTCAATGTGGGGCATTAAAATAATGTTGGTGATTCATAGTGTTTTCGGCCGGTGGGGCTTTCGAGTCTTTTTATACCCAGTGATAGTTTATTACTATGTCGGTCAAACTTCAGCACGACGGGCATCAAATGAATATCTTCAACGATTGCAACCGTTTATAAAGTTAAAGCAGTTTCGGAAATTATCCACGTTCAAACATTTTTTAATGTTTGGAGAGGTTTTGATAGATAAATTTCTAGTTTGGATGAATAAGATACGCCTAGAGGATGTAGTGTTCGAAACGCCGCGAACAATTAAACGCATAGATGAAAGCAAGACAGGCGGTGTAATTGTTGTTTCACACTTAGGTAATATGGAAGTTTGTAGTGCTTTAGTTCAGCAGCTCCCTGATCTAAAATTGACGATTCTTGGTTTCACACAGCATGCAGTAAAATTTAATGCGTTGATGAATACTGCTAGCGATACTAGTAGTATCGAACTACTTCAAGTGACAGATATGACTCCAGAAGTAGCGATACGATTATCCGAGCGAATTAATGGCGGTGGTTATATTATTATTGCCGGCGATAGAACTCCGGTAACGGGAAATGAGCGGGTTTCAAATGTATCTTTTTTAGGGGAGAGGGCTCCATTGCCACAAGGGGCATTTATATTGGCGGGATTATTGAAATGTCCGATCTATTTTATGTTCTGTTTAAAGGAACACTCGCGGTATCATATTTATCTGGAGTTGTTTTCAGAGAGGCTACGTTTTTCTCGAAAAGAACGTCATTCCGAAGTCACTAGCGCTGTACAGTTATATGCGCATCGGTTAGAATATTATTGCATAAAAGCGCCTTTACAGTGGTTTAATTTTTTTTCATTTTGGCACGCGCCAATTTCAAAGGAAGAATAGTTTTATAAGGAATAAGAATGGTAAGTGCGGAAGTTATTATCATTATTCCATTCCATGATGTTGATGTGACGCGTGTTGTATGGCATGGGCATTATGTCAAGTATATGGAGATTGCCCGCTGTACTTTATTAGATAAAATTAATTATAACTACATCCAAATGGAGCGATCTGGCTATTCTTGGCCTGTTATAGATTTGCGGATCCGTTATGCTCGTCCATTATATTTTCAGCAAAAAATAAGAGTGAAAGTGAGATTGTCAGAATGGGAAAACCGCCTAAAAATAAAATATTTATTTGAAGATTTCGATACGGGACAACGGTTGACGAGGGCATACTCTGTGCAAGTTGCTGTAGATATAGTTAAAAATGAAATGTTACTTGCCTCGCCGGAGATTATTTATCAAAAACTAGGCATCAAGCTATGAGAAAAGCTTTTTTTATTATTATTTTATGGTTGCCTGTAACATTATTTGCACAACTTAACTTTATTGATTTAGAAGCCATAACAATCTCTCCTGAAGAGTTAAAGGGGAAATTTAAACAAGAGAAGTTTATCAGCGATCGGGCTATCACATTGCTATCAACGGGTGTGTTTTCATATCAGCGAGGTAAAAATATTTTATGGAAAACACTAGAGCCTATTGAAAATGAACTAATTATCGTGCCTAGTACAATTGTCAACAAGCAGGGTGGGAATGAGTTAGTTCACCTAGATGTTAATCCTACAGTTCGCATGATAAATGAACTATTTTTTTTCATTTTAACCTCTGAATGGCGGGAGTTATCTGGTTTATTTGAGCTTTCAGGCAACCTTGAGCATGGCATCTGGACCGCTGAATTAACTCCTATTGACAAGACTATTGCACTTTTTTCTAGTCGAATAGCCTTAAGTGGCGATACACTTTTACGGGAGATAACTCTATATGAGAAAGGTGGGGGCTTCACAAAGATATCGTTTGATAAATTGAGTCAATGACAGCTAAAATAATCAATGGAAGTAGGTTCGCTCTCGCCCTAATCTGGATGCTAATTGTTGCAGTACTAGCTTTAATGGCTGTCACGCAGAATCCAGATTTTGACTCTAGCATTATGAATTTACTACCTAAGTCAGAGCAGCAACCCAAAGTTCAATTGGCCATTAACCAGGTGTCAGAACGCTTTTCTAAGCGGATGATTTTATTATTCACGTCTGATGATGATAATAAAGCTCAGCTTGCAGTTGCGACGATGGCCGAAGTTCTGACAGAACTGCCTGATATTGCAAATATAAAGTGGCAAGTCAACGATGAAGATATGGTACAAGCTCAGAGAGAATTGTATCCATACAGGTTTTCAATTTTAGACCCTTCGATACGCAAGCACTTACTACGAAATGAGTTTAAACCGGTTCAAGACCGAGCGCTATTGAATTTATATAGCCCTCTAAATACAGGGCGTAGTTCAATTATTGACGATCCTTTTGGGCTTTACTCTGAGCTTAACTTAAATCGAAAAAATAATTTTAATATCCAAATTTCAAACTCATTATTTAAGGTGATTGGCGTTCCAACCCCAACTTATATGTTGACATTAACGCTTGCTGGAGAGTCATATTCCCCCTCATTGCAGAAGCGCGTGTTATCAGTAATTAATTTAGAAAAAGACAAGTTAAATGAAAAAGGCGTAATCTTAACTATGTCAGGCCTGTTGTTACATACCGCTGCAGAAGCTAAACAAGCAAACCATGAGATTGCTACGGTTGGTTTAGGTTCGTTATTGGGAATTATCATAATGATTTTATTGGTTTTTCGTCAATTCAAGCCTTTAGTATTGATGATTGTTGCCGTAACAATAGGCTGTCTGACAGCGCTGTCTGTGACCACTCTAATATTTGAACAAGTACATCTTATTACCTTGGTTTTTGGCATCGGTCTTGTCGGTGTATCTATTGATTATGCTTTACATTTTCTTTGCGAGCGTCGTAATTGTTCAGCGAAGACAATTGTAAACAAGATTCTTCCCGGATTGACACTAGGGCTATTTTCTAGTGTGATGGCTTATGCAGCTCAGGCTTTAGCTCCTTTTCCTGGCCTACAACAAATGGCTGTTTTTTCAGTTATTGGTTTGTGTGCTTCATGGTTGACTGTTATCTTGTGCTTCCCTTTATGGACTCATAATGACAGTGAAAAATCATTAGTGGCTGCAAGGATATTAGATCGATTTCGCCAATCATTTCCACGAATAGAAGACAGACCTATGATGATTGGAGGGATATTATGTGCTTGTCTTTTATTAGCCCTAAGCACACTATCTAGTGGTGACTATGCAGATGATGTTCGATTACTACAAAGTCCAGCAGAAAGCCTGATAGGTGAAGAGAAAAAAGTGCAGAAGTACCTGAATGCAAGTGGTAGTTCACAGTTTCTTGTTATCCAAGCTGATGATATTGAACACTGTTTGCAAAAAGAAGAGCAGATTAGACCTGTACTTGAACAACTGATCAGTGATAATTTAATGGGGGGATACCAGTCCATCACTTCTTTTTTACCATCATTACAGCGACAGGCCGAAAATAATCATTTAGTTGAGCAGCTATACGAACAACAATTAACACCCTTTTATGAGTCAATTGATTTGTCTGTCAGTGATATAGTTAATGCACAAAAGATAATGAAACAGACAATGAAGCAAGCGCTTACTCCTGAAGTGTGGCTGAGCCAAGAAAATAGTAGCGCATGGCGAGATTTAATCGTTAGACAGGTGGATAGAGGCGCTGCAACAACAATTCATTTTACTGGGAAAATAGATGAAGCGGCAGTTATAATATTGAAGCAATTATCTACTAAGGATAAGGGAATAGTGTTTGTTGATCGGATACAGAATATATCTGACTTGATTGGGGGTTACCGAAGTGAAGCAGTTAAATTAATAGCTTTAGCCTATTTAGGGGTGATAATAGTTTTATTTATTCGTTATAAATTACAAGTTTGGCGAATTATTTTCCCTCCAATATTAGCATCCATTTTTACTTTATCCACCATTGTTTATTTAGGCTATGGCATCAATATATTTCACTTAATGGCATTAATTCTAGTATTAGGAATTGGTTTAGATATGGGTATATTTTTGATTGAAATACATAAGGGGGCACATACATGGTTAGCGGCATCTCTTTCAACTTATACAAGCGTGTTAGCATTTGGTCTTCTAGTTTTAAGTGACACGCCGGTTTTGCATCATTTTGGATTAACCGTTTTTCTCGGCCTAAGCTTTATATGGCTACTTACACCAATAATGAGAGGGAATAACTCTAGAAAGGCCATACTCCAGTAAAAAAATAGATGATTGTTAATCTAAATGATATACCTTGTTAGCGCTAAATGTACAGTTTACAATTGTATCGGTATGAGTAAGAGGTTGGTATTAATTGTCGGTTCGCACATAGGAATAAAAAAATTACAATACAAAGAAAATGTTATTTTAATGCTTTAGGAATGCTTTGTTCTGCAGGTAGCTCACCAGCAATGGTGAAATCTACTATTCGGGCGAGAAAAACAACAATCACTAAGAGTGGCAATTTTAGTGTTTCAGATTTACCGCTGGGTATATTTCGAGGTGACTTACCAGACGTACCTCTAATAGGTAAGCAATGGAATAGTCGCAATAATCAGTTTGCTCTTGCTGCATTAAAACAGATTGAAGCTGATGTTAATGACGTTATAGCACGCTTTGGTGCGCATCGTATCGGAGTAGTTATTGGAACAAGCACATCGAGTATTGCTGAATGTGAAGTTGATATTCGGGAGTGGGTTCGTACAAAGAAGATAACATCTGAATATGAGTATAGTTTACAAGAAATGGGTGCGACGGCCCAATTCGTGGCAAAAATATTAGGCACAAAAGGCCCATGTTATGGCGTCTCTACAGCTTGTTCTTCTGGTGCAAAGTCATTGGCTGCTGCAAGACGTTTAATTCGTTCAGGGGTTTGCGACGCAGTTATTGCTGGCGGCGTCGATACATTATGTCAACTTACAGTTCAAGGGTTTTCTTCTCTTGAGGCTGTAAGTCATGAGGTTTGCAATCCATTTAGTCGAAATAGGAATGGAATTAATATCGGAGAGGGGGCCGCATTATTTTTAGTCACATCTGAACCTAAAGGCGTTGAGTTGTTGGGTATTGGTGAGGGCAGTGATGCTTATCATATTTCAGCACCTGATCCCTCAGGTTCTGGTGCTGTAAGGACTATGAAGTTAGCTCTTGAGGACGCAGGGATAAAAGCTGAAGAAGTAGACTATGCTAACCTACATGGAACGGCAACAAAACTAAATGATCGTATGGAGGCTATCGCCATGAATACTATCTTTGATCATGACATCTTGTGTAGTTCAACAAAACCATTTATTGGTCATACTCTTGGTGCAGCAGGTGCTATAGAAGCAGGAATCTGCTATTTAACTCTTGAGTCTGACGAAGATTATTTTTTACCAATACAGTTATGGGATGGAGAACGTGATTCCGATTTACCAGAGATAAACTTAGTATCAGCAGAAGATAAATTAACATCACCACTGAATTATGTATTAAGTAACTCATTTGCATTTGGTGGTAATAATATCTCGCTAATATTAGGTCGCATAAATGAAGTCTGAATATGTAGTGGCAGATTTGGTCCCTCATTCTGGAATGATGAGTTTATTAGACCGTATAGTAGCCTATGGGGACGATTGGTTGGAGGCTGAAGTACTTATTACAGACCAATCAATATTTGTCTGTAATAAGGGTGTTCCTGCGGTGATAGGTTTGGAATATATGGCACAAGCAATAGCCGCTTATTCAGGGCTAGAGGAACAAGCTAAAACAGGTAAACCCAAACTTGGATTTTTATTGGGTACGCGAAAATATACGTGTTCAACAGATTACTTTAAGATTGGTAAAGTAATAACATTAAAGGTAAGCTGTGAAATGCAGTCCAACAATGGGCTTCATGTTTTTCAGTGTATATTGTCTGGGGAAAAGTTTGAGGCAACGGCTCGACTAAATGTGTTTCAGCCCGAAGATAGTAATGAATTTTTAAAAAGTATGGCTATATGACAAATACAGTATTGGTGACAGGCTCTAGCCGAGGAATTGGTAAAGCCATTGCTCTGCGATTAGCAAAGGAAGGCTATGATCTTGTATTGCATTGTCGTAACAATTATCAACAAGCGAATGCAGTTATAGACGAGATAACTGAGATAGGACAAAAGGCACGTGCCTTACAATTTGACATTACTGACCGGGAGCAAGTTAAAGCTATCTTGGAAGAAGATATGGATAAATTCGGTGCTTATTATGGTGTTGTTTGTAATGCCGGAATTGCGAAAGATAATGCCTTTCCTGCAATGCCGAGTGATGAGTGGGATCTTGTTTTAAGAACAAATCTTGATAGTTTTTATAATGTGCTTCATCCTATTGTTATGCCAATGATTCGTCGACGAAAACCGAGTAGGATAGTAACGCTGTCATCCGTTTCAGGTGAGATGGGTAATAGAGGCCAAGTTAACTATAGTGCTTCAAAGGCAGGAATTATTGGGGCAACAAAAGCATTAGCCGTTGAACTGGTAAAGAGACAAATTACAGTGAATTGTGTTTCACCGGGACTGATTGATACAGAAATGACAGAAACAGCACACTTGGAGGAAGCCTTAAAAATGGTACCAATGGGACGAGTGGGACGAGTGGAAGAGGTAGCCGCAACGGTGTCATTTTTAATGTCAGAAGATGCTGCATATATTACCCGCCAAGTTATTTCAGTAAATGGAGGGATGTTTTGATGAAACGTGTAGCTGTCACCGGAATGGCAGGTTTTTCCCCTATTGGCAATGATTGGCAAACAATTCATAACAACCTAAAAACAATGAAAACTGGCATCACTAAAATGTCTGAGTGGGATAAATATGAAGGTTTAAATACTCGTTTGGGCGCACCTGTTTTGGATTTCGAAATGCCAGAACACTATAGCCGTAAAGATTTACGGAGTATGGGGCGAGTTGCACAGTTTGGAGTGAGAAGTACAGAGTTAGCATTAAAAGATGCTAATTTATTAGGAAATCCATTATTGACTAGTGGAAGTGTAGGAGTTGCTTATGGTTCATCAGCAGGGGATACAGGTGCTATTGCAGATTTTGGAAATATGCTACTAAATTATTCTTGCCTAAAGCTGAATGCGAATTCTTATATCAAAATGATGGCACATACGTCACCTGTAAATATTGGTATTTATTTTGGCCTACAAGGTAGGGTTTATACTACATCGAGCGCCTGCACTTCAGGAAGCCAAGGTATCGGATACGCTTATGAGGCAATTAAGCATGGGCAGCAAATTGCAATGATAGCAGGAGGCTGTGAAAGATTATGTGCAAGTGAAGCGGCTGTTTTTGATACTTTATATGCTACCAGTACTAGGAACGATGAGGCACATCTTTCTCCGAAGCCTTTTGATTTAAATAGAGATGGCTTAGTCATTGGTGAGGGAGGCGGAACACTTATTCTTGAAGAGTTTGAGCATGCAAAATCTCGCGGTGCAAAGATCTATGCAGAAGTAGTAGGGTTTGGAACGAACTCTGACGGTATCCACATTACTCAACCATCCTCAGCTACTATGGAAATAGCAATGAGGTTGTCATTGGATGATTCAGGCATCTCGTCAAGTGAGATAGGTTATATCAGTGCTCATGGCACAGCTACTGAACGTGGTGATATTGCTGAAAGTAAGGCGACATTTAGTATTTTTGGCGACACTTTACCTATTAGTTCATTTAAAAGCTTTACTGGTCATACACTGGGGGCCTGTGGAGCCTTGGAAGCTTGGACTTCAATAGAAATGATGAATGAGGGTTGGTTTCATGCAACTGCAAATCTCGACATAATTGATCCTGCCTGTGGAGATCTAGATTATATTGTTGAGGAAGGACGTTATATTGAAACAGAATATGTAATGAGTAATAATTTTGCTTTTGGCGGTATAAATACCTCACTAATTTTTAAACGTTGCTCTTAACAAATTAAGGAAATCTATTTTGAAAAAACTTGAAATTATAGGATTGGTATTAGCTTTATTTCTAACGGCTTCAGTTATGGCTGATGAGGTAAGGGATGAAAGAATTGATAGCTACTTAAACATATTATCAACAGGAAATGTGAAGCAAAAGAGTACAATGCTCAACAGATTGCAGTGGTCAGGATTGTCTGATCCACGGTTGTTTGATGTGATTGAAAAATCACTTCTGGACCAGTATTTAAGCGATAACTTAAGCCGCCACCAAGCGAAGGTGTTGGTCTATATGGTTAGATCCCTTGGTTATAGTGGAAATAAAAAATATCGAAGCACAATTTCTACAATAAGCAAGGGTACTTCTTTACCGAAAAGTTCAATTTCTACATTAAGCGATAATCGCACCACTGATTCCTTCTCACGAAAACTAAATAGGCATGCAGCAAAAGCCCTGGTAGACTTACATAAGTTTTCAGCATGGAATGCTTTGATTAAAACTAGCGACTTAGTAGTTGTAGGTAAGAATGCTGAGATTACGACTTATATGAAGATGTTAGATACTGATGATATTTTTATACAGAGATTAGCTGCTAGGGCAATGTTTCATGAGAGTATAAGAGACCCAGATTTATTAGCCTTAGCTGCAAATAAACTTAAATTTCTTTATATGCAGAATGGGTTAGATCGTGAAAGCCAGGATACAGCTGCTTGGTTATGTAAAGCTATTGGGCAAAGTGGTCAATCTAAGTATAAAAATTTACTGATGGAAATAGCAGGTAAAACACCATATAAAAAAATAAGAAAATATGCTCAAAAATTTTCACAGTAAATTATAAGCTCACTTAAATTTGTGGTAGAACAGCACTACAATATTGCTTATTATAGGTGGAGAATGATTGCGTTAGATCTAATAATGGAAAATATTAATGAGTGGGAAAAAAGGAGTTTGGGTCAAAGAGTCTTATTTTGGAATATGGTTTTTAGGTACTCATACATGGGTTAGGAGTGTTTTAAGGGTCGCTATAAATGATCTGGTGAAATTAATTCCATATAAAAAGAAACAGCAGTACCCAGTGATTTTGGATATAGGTTTTGGTCATGGCCATTCATTGTGGTTGTTGGATGAATATTTCAATCCAGAAACCATTATTGGTCTTGATGTTGATCCAGATGCAAAGCATCGTGCGAAAAAAAATATTAGTAAATGTAAATGTTCTGTAGAATTACAAGGGTCTGATGCTGCTGCTATTGATTTGCCCGATGTATCAGTTGATATGATATTTTGCCATCAATCATTTCATCACTTAATGAATCAAGATGAAGCAATCAAAGAGTTTTTCAGAGTATTAAAGCCAGGAGGAGTTTTATTATTTTCAGAATCTTGTCGGCGATATATTCATTCGTTTATTATCAAACTTTTATTTAGACATCCGATGGATGTTCAAAAGAGCGATATAGAATATATTAATATGATTGTTGGGGCTGGCTTTGTAGTAAATCGGACATCTATATCCCGTCCTTTTTTATGGTGGAGCCTTCCTGATTTAGGATTGCTGAACTACTATGGATTAAAAGGAAAAGAAGTTGAGGGTAATCGTGAAGAGACGATGGTGAACTTAGTCGCATATAAACCTGTAGTGGTGAAATAAAAATGTAAGGCTTATCGACGGCCTACAAGAAAAGTAGTTTCCAGATTGTTTGATAGATGCTGTTAGAACTGATGAGCACTGCATGATGCAAACAGGTGCTATAAAGACAGTAAGATAGCGAATGCAATTCTAAAAAGAATATGTGATAGATTAAGAATAAAGTGCCAGTATATATTGATTGGTTCCATCCTTAACCCTATACCTTATCAAATATTGATAATGGTTTAAAAAGAGCTCTTGGATAGCAATACTCAGAAAAATAATTGATGAGTATGGGTAGTTACAAACCGAAATTAAAAGACTTAGATAAGATATAGATAGTACCTATAAATTAAATAATATTAAAAAATATGTACAGTAAAAATTCTGATGAAATTATTTTGGTAACTGGTGGCGCAGGATTTATTGGCTCGCATACAGTAGTAGTCTTAATAGAGAATGGGTATGATATTGTCATTATTGACAATCTAAGCAATAGTCATGAAATTGTTCTTGATAGGATAAGCAGTATAACTAATATACGTCCAAAATTTTACAAGGGCGACGTAAGGGATAAAGCGCTTATAAATAAAATATTTTCTGAGAATAAGATTGATGCAGTTATTCATTTTGCAGGATTGAAATCAATAGAAGAGTCTTTAAGTCGTCCAGAGTACTATCATGAAAATAATGTTGAGGGCGCATCTACGTTATTGAGCTGTATGAAAAGTGCAGGTGTAAATAGATTCATCTTTTCTTCCTCAGCAACGGTTTATGGTGAACCCAATTATTTGCCTATTGATGAAGAGCATAAAAGATCTACAGGTAACCCTTATGGCAGAACAAAATTAGAAATTGAAGATATTCTAATATCGTTATCTAAAAAAAATCCTGAATGGAGTATTAGTATTTTGAGATATTTTAATCCAATTGGCGCACATAGTTCTGGACTTATTGGAGAAAATTCAAAGGGATTTCCTGATAATTTAATATCTTTTATAACTAATGTTGCATTAGGAAATATTGATGAGCTAAAAATATACGGTAATGACTACCCAACTAAAGATGGGACAGGAATCAGGGATTATATTCATGTTGTGGATTTAGCAGAAGGACATCTTCGAGCTTTAAAGCATAATGAAGAAAATTTAGGTACAGAAATTTTTAACTTAGGAATTGGGAAGGGAACTTCAGTTTTGGAGTTATTAAAAATATTCGAAAAAGTTAATAAAGTTAAAATTCCTTATGCATATCATGAAAGAAGATCTGGAGACGTGTTTTCATCCATTGCAGATGTAAGTAAAGCGAAAAAAATTTTAAAGTGGAAAGCAATAAAAGGTATAAAAAATATGTGTGAAGATAATTGGAGATGGAAAAATACAAATCCGAATTGACTGATATCAGTGACTCTCAAGCAATATCGTATAATCTACTTTAAGTAGTACCTTAAGACCCTTGATATCAGTGGCTCTCAGAAGGGCAAAATAGGGGTTTTTAGCTAGTTTGTAACTATGTAAAAGTGCCCCTCTACCACCCTTTAATAGCAAGGGATTTGAAGGTGCTATTTTTGGCATTTCTCTAGTTTGTTTTTGGGTAGGGTACCCTAGCTTGAAGGACAAAGATGGCTGAGAGAGAACACTTATTCACAAAATCTGTGGGTAAAGATGAGTATAGATATTAACTTCTTAATGATTGAATAGCTCTAATCAAAATGCTTAATTTATATACAATTGTTTGTAGCAATATTTATGATAAATAGTATGTGAAGGGTAGTCTTAGCAAATGCTAAAGTGGTTACATATGTGGTTACATATGGCTATTTTTGATTAGATTAATTGACTAACTTGCAGTTTTTATAAGGGATGTAGAGCAGATAAGTGGCGTCCCCAAGGGGATTCGAACCCCTGTTGCCGCCGTGAAAGGGCAGTGTCCTAGGCCTCTAGACGATGGGGACATCCAGAAGGCGTAATTCTACTATATTTTAATCATAAATAAAAAAAGTTTCTTAAATTATTTCCTATCTTTACATAAGGTAAATGCTAAAGTGTGTAATGGGTTCAAATAGAATGTTGAATTCAAAAAATTTACACTCAAAATACTGTTAACCAAAAAAAGGATTTGATATGAAAGCTTTAAAAATATTGCTATCAACTGCACTCTCATTTAGCTTTATTTCTCAATCTCTCGCATGCGAGAATAGGGTGATAAATGACCTCGCTGAAACGACTATATTTAAAAATATTAAATGTTGGGATCTGCTTGTTGATGAAGAAAACTTTAGGTCTTATGGCTACAATAACCCAAGCACCAGCTTAAGTTCATATAACTCCGTGTTGCTTGATAATATAACGATTGAAGAAAAAGCTGACGATACAGTCACTGCTGAACTGCTAACCAGGATTAAAAATTCAGCCAGAACTAAAATCAGGGAAGAGCTTCAAGCTTCACACTCCCTAGTAAATGCTAAGGGCTCAAATGTGATGAGAATGCAAGTGAACTTTAGAGATGCTGACTTAACAGGCGATGGGATGGGGGCGCTTGATTTTTTACCCATAAAAGCAGCCTGGAATCTAGGCAAAAAAATTATTGATAAAAATACCAAAGTCCCCTTCATGGTTTTTGAATCTAGAATCAGTGACAGTGTATCGGGCGAACTCATTAGGGCGAGAATTTTTGTGTTCAGAGGGGAGGGCTTTGAAGGCGAAATGGCACCGAATACTTTTGAGTCTTTAGTTATTAACTCAATTGATAAAGCCTTCAAAAAAAGTAAATTAAATTAAAGCAAAACAATATGAACAATTAATTAACATTAAATTATTAAATGCTTTGTAAAGCCAACCCTTTGTTGGCTTTTTTTTAATCAAAATTCCAAATTTAGCTTCACTGAATAGCTTATTAGCGTGTATTATTTAATAAAGATTAATCAAAATTTGAGAGGTAAAATATGCACACTGAAGAACATACCGCGATGCTTATTGAGATTGCAACGCTCCTTGATGTAGAGTTAGAAGAGGTTAAGAAACTTGTTGAGTTGATGATGGATGGTTATAACTTTGAAGATGCTGTTAATGGTTGTTCGTTGACTACTGGTGAATGTAAGCTCGTTCTTGACGAGATTCATAAAAGAAAGCCAGACGCTTCCTAACTGAAAACCCTAACCAAACAACTGAGCTAATTGTGTTCTGGTTGTTTGCGTGTAATTAAGCACCTACAATTCAATGAGACGACTTATAAAATAATGTAACCATATTTTATAAACACATAAAACGTACCTACAATTAAAGCCAATAAAATTACAAATGCCGCACTAAGCTTGCCGAGATACTTTTTTCTAAATGCTTTATCGTAAATAAGAGAGTAAACGGCCGTCACTAAGAACAAAAATCCGATAGCCAGAAAAAAACCTATAGCAGTCAGAACTATCGTGTCTATCGCTATCACCCAGGTAAAGATTTGTTCAATGGTCATATGAATGACTATACCAACAATGACATTTATTTAAATATTAAATTGTCTTAAATAATTTTTTTTTATGTAAACTTAAACTTTAAAAACAAATTATTAAAATTAAAGTGAGGGGCGTAAACATGAGCAAACTAACTACAATAATTGCAGCTACTTTACTTGTATTTTCTCAAGTCGGTTTCACTGCCTCAAAAGATGAGATTGATGCTGAAATTAAGGCCGCTTTGGATGAGCTGTATAAAACATCTGCCGCAGCAAAAGAGCTTTCATCTAAAGCGAAAGGGGTATTAGTGTTCCCCAGTATTGTAAAAGCAGGGTTTGTTATAGGAGGGGCGTATGGAGAAGGGGCCCTTATTATTGATGGAAAAAAGGTTCAGTATTACGACAACATCTCTGGCTCCATTGGTTTCCAGCTTGGGGTTGAAAAACGATCTGAAGTTTATATGTTCTTAAAAGCAGATGCATTAAAAGAATTTAGGAGTGCGAGCGGTTGGAGTGGTGGTGGTGATGCAAGTGTCGCCGTTGCTGTATGGGGTGCCGGTGGCGTGGCCAATGTAGAGTCTATTAAAGAGCCTGTCGTTGCATTTGTATTTTCTCCGAAAGGCTTAATGTACAACCTCACATTAGAGGGAAGTAAAATAAATAAAATTGATAAGTAATTTAAGTAGTTATTAATTAAGTTACATTAGTCCTTCAAAAGACCCCGGTAAGAGATAATGGCTGACCAGCGTGACAATCAAAATACCAATTAAGTTTAAGATAAATCCTGCTTTAATCATATTTGCAATTGTAATTTTTCCAGAACCATAAACAATTGCGTTTGGTGGCGTAGCCACAGGAAGCATAAATGCCAAGCTAGATGCCATCACAAGGGGTATTGCAATCGATAAAGGCGCTACCGAAATTGCGACCGCAATGGATGTGGCAACAGGGAGGAAGGTGGAAGCTGTTGCCGTATTCGATGTTAATTCAGTTAGAAAGACAATGAAGGTAGTAATTAAGAGAATAATTAACCAAGGTTTTAGCTCCACCAACAAACCAAATGACGTCCCGAGCCATTGACCCAACCCAGAAACACTTATCGCGCCTGCCAAAGAGAGCCCACCCCCAAATAGAAGCAAGAGGCCCCAGGGCAATTTTTTTGTTTCATCCCATTCTAGAAGGTTACTTTTCTTATTATCTGAGGGTAAGATAAAGAGCATGATGGCAGCCAAAATAGCAATGCCTGCATCGGTCAACCCTAATAAAATTTCATAATGCTTTAAATAAGGCCTACCTATCCATAAACTTGCTGTAATCAAAAAAATAATAAAAACTTTTTTTTCATCTCGACTGATTACCCCTAATTTTTTAAGCGATTGATTGATTTTATTTTTCGTCGCCGTATTAATTTTGAAAGTAGAAGGATAAATTATTTTTGTCAAAATGAGGTAGGATGCAAAAAGCATCATCAGGGCAATGGGCAGCGCAATCTTCATCCAATCCAGAAATGAAATGTCGATATTAAAGTTTTCTTGCATAAAGCCTGCAAAAACAATATTGGGTGCAGTTCCTATTAAGCTTGACATGCCACCGATTGAAGAGGCATAGGCAATACCTAAAAATAATGCAATTTCAAAGTTCTTAATATTCTTGCTTGATGTGCCTGGTAAAGCTTCTTTGATGTTGACACAAATAGCCAAGCAGATAGGCAGTAACATCAATGTTGTTGAAGTGTTCATGACCCACATACTGACAAAAAATGATATGCACATAAAGGCACCTATGATGCTGCCAGCTGATGCATTAACTTGCGATACAACCGAGAGGGCCAACCTTTTGTGCAAACCGGATCTTTGGATGGCTAGTGCCAGAATGAAGCCACCTAAGAACAAAAATATATGGGGATTTGCATACGATATTGCCGTTTCTTTGAGCGAAGAAATTTGTAGCAGAGGAAAGGCCACAAGGGGAATGAGGGCCGTGACAGGCAAGGGGACCGCCTCTGTTCCCCACCAGGCTGCCATCAGCAATGCAACGGCCGCCACATGCCAGCCTTCGACTGATAAGGATTCAGGTGTTGGATTTAAGATAACAGAGAAGAATAAGAGTAAACCAACCCAAAAACCTAATTTTCTATAAGACTGGGTATGCAAGGCTATTCCTTATCCTGCTTTTTTTATTAAAGATTTTACAATTTTTAAGCTGGTAAACTTAAAAAAGCACGGAAAAATCGCGTGAATGATTGAGGCAATGCCTGCGTACAGAAGTATAAAGCCTGCGATAAAGGCAAACTTAAAATGCTCCCAATAACTCTTTCCCGCTTCATTTAAATGTTTTTTAAACATACTATCAGTTACCCCATCGAAGGTTTGGTGTTAAAACGGGTGCGTCCCAATGTTTTTTTATCTCATCATCAAGCAAGCACATTGTGATTGAAGCACCCGCCATATCTAAGGCTGTTGTATAGTTTCCTACTAAAGAGCGGGATATATGGATATTTTTCTCGCTGAGTTGCTCAGCAACAGCATTATAAATTAAATATAATTCTGATAACGGTGTTCCTGAAAACCCATTGACCAAAAGAAGTATGCCCCCGGGATCCTTAACATCTAACGATTTTTCATCGAAATCCTTTAGGATGGCTGCGACCATATCCTCAACAATCAGATTGGCTGCTTTAATTTTTTCTCGTTTTCTACCGGGTTCGCCATGAATGCCGACTCCGAATTCAATTTCATTTTCTCCAATCGAAAAAGTTGGCTTTCCAGCAGCAGGAATAGTGCAGCTTGACAGCGCTACCCCAATACTTGATGAATGATGATTCACTTTATCCCCAAGCACCTTACAAGCTGTTAAATCACTACCAGACTCAGCAAGGCTACCAACAACTTTCTCAACTATGACCGTGCCTGCAACGCCTCGCTTACCTGTTGTATAGCTTGAATTGAATACAGCAGCATCGTCATTGGTTAAAACGGTCTGGTGATCAAAGGTAATCATTTCCGATGCCATTTCAAAGTTCATCACATCACCAGAGTAATTTTTTACGATAAATAAAACACCGCTCTTAGGCTGACAATATTCAATAGCCGAAATCATTTGATCGGGGGTAGGTGAGGTGAACACATGCCCTGGGCAAGCCACATCTAACATCCCTTGTCCCAAGTACCCTGTATGGAGTGGCTCATGCCCTGAGCCACCACCAGAAACCAAAAGGACTTTATTGGGGTTAATTTCTTTACGGGTTACAAAGACAGGATCAAGATTAAGGTAAATTAAATCCTCATGCGCCTTGGCGTAGCCTTTTAAACTATCTACGATAAAGTTATCCGTTTGATTTAAAAATTTTTTCATCTCAATTTAACCCTTATTTAATTGATTACAAATGGTGCTGATAATTATTTGACATGTTTTAGCGCCCGGATCAATATGACCAACCGCTCTCTCAGCCAACCCAGCCGACCTACCTTTGGCGGGGATCAAATCTTTTGTTGCAATCACGCCAGCCTGGGCGGTTAAATCAATCTCTTTAATCATTATATTTTTTTCACACCCATCCTTAACTAATGATTGAAGCTTTTCTGAAACAGGGATCAATACATCAAGCATAGTCTTATCCCCTAATTTGGATTTACCTCTTTGCATAATTGATTCTACGCCTCTAGAAAAACCCAGGCTAAATTTATGCAGATCATCATTGTCCGAAACTTCTTTGGACAATGCTAAAAAGAAACTTGCAAAAAGAGGGCCGGAGGCACCGCCCACAGATGACATTATTGTCATCCCTATTTTTTTAAAGGCTTCAGCATTTGTTAAATGATTAAGGTCACCTTTGATTGACTGAACAGCCAAAGCCCCTCTCTTAATATTAATATAATGATCTCCATCACCAATCACCCTATCTAAGGACTCAATTTCTGACTCACTTTCCACAATACAATTTGTAATATTATCAATACATTGAATGATAAAGTCGCTTTTCATGTTTATTTTTTTGATAGATAAAAACTTAGTATAAAATGAATTTTTTAACTTGAATACAGTCTTTTAATTTTAATCTAGAAGGTTAAATGGTTATGGTTAGTAAAAGTAAAAGTAAAAGGGAAGAGTGTCCTGCACATAGATGTAAGCCAATGATGCTCATGTCATATCTGGCCGCAGTTTTTTTAGTGCTCGGTATATGCGCTCTTGTGAAATATCTATTCTTTTAATTTAGTTAAGTTTTTGCACCCCGACAAACTGTTTAAATTTCTCAAGGTAAATTCTATCTTCCTTTGATAGGTTGATAGGCTTGAAGTATTGAGAAAACTTCGAGTTGTTTCGTCTAATATAAATTACTGATTTACCATAACTGATGCTTTGTTCTGCCTTCCCACCCACAAAAACTTCTTGTCTCACCTCTGTTGCTTTAAATGGCTTCTTATTCGTGAAGTTAGTGACAAGCTGTAATTGCTGATCCTTGCCGGCAACCAAACTTGTTCTTGAGTAACTATTCGCATCATATTCCATAAGAAGGTAGCTGAATAAGTCCTTTTCTAAAGCTCTATTGATCCCAATGCCGTTATTAAATTTCTGAAACATTGTGACATTGAATAAATAATGACTCCCGCCTGAGCAAAAAGTAAAAATCTTCGGAAGGGAGTTTGTTTTCGCTACAACCTTTTTATAAAGAGTTGGTATTTCTTTTTTAAGATAATCATAAGTGCATAATTCTTGTGCAAATAGGGTGCTTGGTATTAACGTAATTATTGCGATAAGAATTTTGAGCATTTGTCTGATTGGTTGGTTTATTTAAAATTTTTTCATGTTCCACCATACCGATAGGTGTCCTCATGCTTTGGTTTGATATCGAGAAAACATTGTTGACATAGAAATACCCAATCATTTTGTTCGTATTCACAAAGATAGAGAATTCTATATGCAGAATTACACTTAAAGCATAGCTTTGATCTAACCCCCATATCTATGCGTTAAGCAAAGCCCAAATAGGCTAACTGACTTTTTTAATTATTTACTTTGATAAATATAGATATGCAATGACAACCACTACTGCAACCACAACAATGAGTAGGATTTTTTTATTAGAAGAGCCAGCTTGTTTTCCCAGTAAGCCATTCTTCCATTGCTCTAATTCCTTTTGATCGTATGCAGCCATAGTAACCCTCACCTAAATAATTTAAATATAGTTATATATAATCATTTTTTTAGTAAATTAACAATGTTTAGAAAATAAATTTTCTTTTTTATGAATTCCCTTATACTGAATTATCAGACTTATTTTTCTATAAACAATTTAAGGGGAAGATAATGAGCGTATTAGAAAATTTTAAAAAGTTAAAAGCAGATGGAACGAAAATTGTAGTTGTTACTTCTCATGAGTACTGGAGTGCAAAGATTCTTAACGACACAGACATCAATGGTATTTTGATTGGTGATGATTTAAATATGGTAGTCCATGGCCATGAAGATACTTTGAGTTGCGATGTGGAAACAATTGCGATGCACACCAGAGCGGTAAAAAAAGGAGCAAAAGATAAATTTCTTATTGCTGGTATGCCTTTCATGAGTAATAGAAAGGGATTTAAGGAGGCAATGGATAACGTTGAAACCTTAATCAAGGCTGGAGCAAATGCGCTTAAAATAGAAGGTGTTGATGGAAACGAAGAGCTCTACGCTCATCTTTCTCAATCAGGCATCCCAACAATTGGACACATTGGCCTTACACCATCTCATCATAATGCAATCGGTGGATTTAAAGCCCAAGGTAAAACCAAAGAAAGTGAGCTTAGTATCATTGAAGATGCTAAAAAACTTGATAAGCTTGGATGTATTGCAATCGTATTAGAAGCAGTACCACAACATGTAGGCGCTGCGGTTAGAGATGCAGTTTCTATCCCCGTAGTTGGTGTTGGTGCTGGTTTGGACGTCGATGGACAAGCGCTGGTTCTTCCGGATATGCTAGGTTTATCTACAGATTTCAAGCCTAAATTTGTAAGAACATATATGAATGGTGCTGATCTTATCAAAGATGCCGTGAATAAGTTCGCTGCAGATGTGCATGCAAAAGCATTTCCATCAGCAGAAGAAACATACGCACCGGGTAAGGGTCAAGATAAATAAGAAATAAAATGCTATTTAAAAGTTGTTACAGAGGATTATAAGGCATGATAATAAATGTTATGTATGTTTAATTTGTAGCCCTCTGTTTCTGCTATTATTTTGAAAAAAGACATAGTAAGAAAGACATATTTGAAAAAGCGCCAAGAACTATCTTCAACTAAATTTGAAGAGGAGTCATCACAACTTCTAAAAAACACTATTGAGCTTATAAAAAAATATAACCCCAAATGCATTCATTGTTTTTTACCTATTCATTCAAAAGGTGAAATAAACACCTCACCAATCATTCAGTATTGCTGGAAAAATAATATCGATGTTGTTGTGCCTGTCAGTAATTTTAATGATGGGACACTAAAAAATGCAGAATTTAAAACTAATACTAAAACAAAACAAACAAAAAATAATATTACCGAACCAATTGATCCTGTTTGGGTAGAAAACAATAAAATTGATCTTGTTATCACCCCTCTGTTAGCATTTGACCTGAAAGGATATCGAGTAGGTTACGGAAAAGGATTTTATGATCGTTTTTTTGCTTCTTTACACAAGGATGTAAAAAAAATTGGCATCAGCCTTTTTAGCCCTTGTGAAGTCATAGAAGATACAAACGAACATGATATACCTTTGACCTGTAGTGTTACTCCCAATAAAAACTATTCTTTTTAATAATTGGTGGAGGTAAGCACCACCGTACTACTGCTTCTATACCTTTATTTATAAGGATTTTAACTTAATTAGATATAAATACCCCTAGCTGTACCCCTTAACATATTCAATTATTGGGTATTTTTGTGCTTTATGGAGGTCATAGTCCAACTAGCTTTAGTACCTATTTTATACACCTGATTGTTAAGACTCTAGACTCGTACTACACACAATCTCAACTAGCTTAATATGCAGATAATGTCATGTGATTAGTAAACTATGTGAATTATAATCCCTGTAAGACTGCTGATATCATTGCTTAATAACTACTTTAGATAAAACATATAAATTATTGATTTAATTGGATTACTTTTTTCTTCGGGTCTTGTCTAAGCCTATCTCCTATTTTTTTATTTTTAATGCTAATGCAAGTTAATTAATTATTAACACATCTTAAATACTGGTAGTTGGATTGTTTGTCAGTATGTTTTCAGAGAAGGCAGATAAATTGATTAGAAAGCATATGAGTAAGCTGATATGAGGTGTGGTAATCTTAACTATTCTTGTTTAATTTTAATTTTCAAATTAGGTTTTAACATTTCATGACACAAAAAAAAATTGATAAGACTTTAGTTTCCCCAATAAAAATAATAAAAAAAACATCGATAAAGGTAAAAGATGTATTTAAAGCAGAAATACTGTGGCTTAGAATTAAAAATAAATTTATTAAGGGCTTTGTGTATATTGATCCTAACGAGTTTAAAAATACTAATAGTAGTGACATTGTCAGTGAAGCTCATGAGTTATGTTTTGGCATAGAAGAAGAAAATACTAGTAGCGAAAATTTAAATATTTTTAATCTTTCCGTAGATGCCCAAAATAAAAATGAAAATTTAGATAAGGATAGTGAGCAATTCCTTATACTCAAAAAAATTATACAAAAAGAAGTTGGCATTACGCATATCAATTCTTCGTCATTAAGCTCAGCACTTGAGCAGATTGCTAAAAGTAATGCCTATAACAATATTTCGGATCTTATTACTTCGCTCATAGAAAATCCAATAAACAATATTCATCATAAATTATTTGATTTATTAACAATGAATGATTCGTGTTTTTATCGTGATAAAGAAATTTTTGATGAGTTTATTAATAAAGAGCTACCAATTCATATCATGCGTAATAAAAAAAAAGTGATTAATATTTGGTCTGCAGCATGTGCGGGAGGTTATGAGCCATATACCATTGCAATGATCCTCTCAGAAGAGCTATTAAAAAGAAGCTCGGATTGGTCAATTAATATTTATGCTTCTGATTTATCAAAAAGTGCAGTTAAATTTGCAAAAGAAGGTGTTTATGATGTGAGCCAGGTATCCAATCTTCCAAAAAATTATATAAAAAATTACTTCATTAAAAAGGGGAGTAATTTTTTAATTAAGGAGAATATTAAAAAATTAATTAAATTTGAAGAAAGAAATCTAATTATCAACAAAGAATCAATAGTGGATAAATTTGATTATATTTTCTTACGCAATGTCCTCTATTATTTTGACCCAATTCAAGCAAAAAATATTTTGAAAGGGGTAAGTAAGAACTTAAATGAAGAAGGTGGAATTATATTAGGGATGGGCGAATGCCTAAGAAATACTACATTTTTATGTAGGCATCATGAGAAATTAATTGTTTACACAAAAATTCATTAAACTCATTGTTGAAAAAAAATATTAGTGTAAGATAAAAAATACTTAATTATTTATTATATTAAGTGTTAAAAATTTTATTTTAAGGAGTTTTAACATGGAAAAAATCACAGATGAAGTTCTAGAGGAAATGGTTTTAGGTGCAGCAGCATGCGATAAAGTTTTTACTATTGTACATACATATACTGACCCTTGTGCCTAGGTAAATAAATAAAAAAAAACCTCATCTTTATGAGGTTTTTTTTTGCCTCAATTATCAAAACATGTTCGCTGTTCACCAGCCCCCAATTTAAATATAACTTTTTTTTAAAGGTTTCTAGTCTATTTAAGGGAGAAAATTACTTAACACTATCTGTTTTACTAAGCAATTTCCCATAACTAAAATATAAGATGGGTAATCAGAGCACATATTTTTTATATGCTAATCGAACAATATAACCTTTAACATCTCTCGACTATTTATTGACAGATTTTGGGTAGACTCTATTTTGTAAAGTATTTTTTTAAACATTGCCCTGTATTTTTTATTAAGTCTTTTCCAATCCATTGCTCGCCTCATCAGTGATGATGCTATCTGAGGGTTAAGGCTATCAATTTCTATTACATTTTGAGCCCAAAAATCATAACCAGAGCCATCTTCTGAATGAAAGCCATACGTATTTGCAAAGCAAAATGAACCAATTAGGCTCATTGCTCTATTTGGATTCTCGATATTAAAGCTTTTATGATCCTTCAATGAATTAATTTTCTGAACAAATTTTTTATCACCATGCGGGTATTTAATTGCCTGAATTGAAAACCATCTATCTAAAGAAATTTCTTCATGTTTATTTCTTTCATAAAAGTCGTTAATCAAATCTTGATACGCATGCTTAGACTTTATATACAAACTACATAGTGATGCCCATTGATCATTCATGTTATCCGATTTAATATATTGATTAGTGGCTAAATCTTTATATGTATTTTCGTCTACCCATAACAGCATATTTAATGAGAGATTTTTCAATGATCTTATACTAATCTCTTCTGGCTCTAAGCTATATAAACCTTTACTTTTCATTTTATGAAAAGTTAATTCCCATTCATTTTTTAATCTAATGGCCATTGAGGTCTTAAGCTTATTTATCTTATCTAATAAATGAATTGGGTCGTATTCTTCAAGCTTTTGAGATAAAAAACCATGATTTGGTACACTAAAGAGAAGGCCTTTAAAGCTTGGATCTAGCTTCTCATCCAATAAAATATTCTTTAAAATATTTACTAATTCATCTGTTAGATCCTTATCCTCAATGATAAGTATCTGATATATTCTTTGTGAAGCTTCCCATCTATTAAATGCATCATCATCATATTTGAGCTGATTGATTAGATAATTTTGGTCTTGATAGGGGGGGAATTCTATGTTGATAGGCGAACTAAAGTTTCTATTAATGGAGGCAGTAGGTTTTTGATCAAATCCGTTAAATTTAAATTCCTCAGTACTCTTTTTAAGGTTAATTAAAAACTCTTCGCCCATACTTGTATTTTTTATAGTTTTTGTTTTTTTTGATAATTTAAAAAGCTTCATAAGGATAGGAATATGGAGAGCTTTTTTTGTTGTATTTTTGGGATGATTATTTGATTGTTTAAAAATGAGTGTATATGTTTTTTCATCTTCACTATATTGCTCAGTAACTTCTAATTTCGGGGTACCAACCTGTGAATACCAGTTTTTAAATTGTGAAAAATCTAAATTATTTGCATCACCCATTGCGTCAACAAAATCTTCACAGGTGACAGCGTGTCCATCATGTCTTTTAAAGTAAAGTTTTAAGCCTTTATTGAATCCATCTACACCAAGAATAGTCTGAATCATCCTAACAACCTCAGAACCCTTTGAGTAAACAGTTGAAGTATAAAAATTATCAATAGCTTCATATTGATCTGGTCTTATTGGGTGGGCTGTAGGTCCAGCATCTTCTAGAAATTGGGCTGATCTCAAAGAGTTAATAAAGTTAATTCTAACGACATCCTTTCCTGATTTTGTTGGCAACCTATCCATTGAGAATTGGAGATCTCTAAAAACCGTTAAGCCTTCTTTAAGTGTTAGCTGAAACCAATCCCGACATGTAACTCTATTTCCCGTCCAATTATGAAAATACTCATGGCCAACTATGCGTTCTGAGAATATGAAGTCTGCATCCAAGGAAAATTTTTTATCAAGTAAAATAGTAGATGAATTAAAAATATTTAAGCCCTTATTTTCCATAGCACCCATATTAAAGTCATCAATGGCAACAATCATAAATCTCTCTAAATCTAACTCTAGGCCAAAGCGCTGTTCATCCCACTCGATTGCATTAACCAATGCTTGCAAACAAAAATCTGTTTTACTTATGTTTTTTTCGCTAGCCCACACCTGAAGTAATTTTTTATGGCCACTTAAAGTTTTATATTTCCTTTCATTACAAGAAAGCTTTCCTGCGACCAATGCAAACAGATATGATGGTTTAAGAAAAGGGTCTACCCATGTGGCAGAATGAAAACCACTATCTAAGTCTTCCTTTTTGATTAAGTTACCATTCGATAGCAATACTGGGCAGGTATCTTTTTTTGCAATCAATTTAACTTGATAGACTGACATAATATCTGGTCGATCAAGAGCATAAGTAATATTTCTGAAACCCTCGGCCTCACATTGAGTAACAAATATGTCATTAGAAATATAGAGACCTTTAAGAGCTTTATTAGCTTTAGGGCTACAGCTTGTATGAATCTCAATTTTAAATGATGCATCAAATAAGTTTTTATAGTTTGGAATTATTAAAGCAGTTTTATTCAATATATATTGCTCAAATTTTTCCCCATTAATTTTCAATACAACTAAATCTATATTCTCTCCATTTAACAATAGCTTTGAATTACTTTTAACTTTCGCAATGTTAGGAGTGATTGTCATGATATTAGTAACTATCGTTTTATCAAGATTAAGTTTGATTTCTAATGAAATCTTAGGGCAACAAAAGATTGATTTTATATAATCCTTTCTATAAATTTTGTTTGAAGTGTTATCTGCCATTTTTTACTCCCAAATTAGAATGTTTGGTAGTGTTGGGTCTAATTTACGAAGAAGGGTATAGCCGACTCCAGCTATCCCCCTATAGAGGTTTAAATGCAGGCCAATATCTTCTGCTCCACCAAATTGATACGCGCTCTTATGCGAATTTTCAACACAGTGAGTTAGATAGTTATTTGCTTCTTCTAAGTATGATTTATTATTAGATGCAAATGATGCTTCAGTCAAAAATTCAACCTGACCCATACGCCCGCAACAAAGGGAGTCACCTGCAGAAATATTGCTATTTTTATTAACTGCCTGAATAGCTTTATTTATGTCATCTTTAAAAATTTTGGGCTCTATTTCTCCAAATTTTTTCATACCGAATCTTGATAAGCCAACTCCAGGAGCTCCGTAGCACCACTGACATACTTTTTCTCTAAATCCTCTTTTTGGTCCTTCTACTTGATTAGTATTTACTTTTGGCCAATTCGTAACCTTTTTATTGAAGTAAAAATTATCGTAATCTAAAGAATCTTTTGAAGCTTTTTTAAAATCTTGTCTTTTAGTTTCATAAGCAAGCAAAGAAAATGCATAAGCAAAACCTGAGGCACCATGTGAAATTCCCGTATGTGGAATTAAACCAAAACCTTTCCCAACCCAAGAACTGACATTCCCTACTGAGGTTCTTTTAATAGATAGGAGGTATTCACCACACATGATTGCTTTATCAAGAACCCACTTTTCTTTTGTGTGACGAAATAATTTAAGAAGAGATAAGATTGCACCAGCGGAACCTGCTATAACATCAAAACTTTTATCCTTATTAACAAGATCTTTAGTAATTAGTTTTGCAGCACATTTTGCATCCGAAATTACTTTTTCATCATCAATAAATTCACCTATACAGGTTAGACCATAGATTATTGATCCAATCCCTGATGCACCACCAATACCGTTTACTCTAGCAAATCTTTGTGCATTTTTATCAGAAACATCATCCCTAACTGACGCTATAGCTTCAAGCGAAATTTTCTTCATTTCTTTTGATTTTGCTACCTTTGCAAAAGCAGCTAAATATAACCCAATACCTGTGCTTCCTCCATAAAGATCGAATGATACCGGTGCTAAAGCAGACATTCCTGTTTCACCTATCCAATCAATACATAACCAAGATGCAGAACCTGATTTTCTGATTGCTGCGTCTTTGATTGTTTTTGCAATTGCCTGAGCTTCATTAAAATAAAATTTTTCAATATTTTTTCTCTGATTATTTTTTATTGGGTAAGCGGTAATATTTTTTTTGTAGTTTAATTGATTAAAAGTAGAAATCTTAATTATCTCTGATTGCCACCTAATTTCATCCTCTGATAAAAGTTTAAACCTCTTTAGAGATTGCTGAAATCCACTCTTTGAATCTAATTTACAAACATAACCTCTTGGGTTTATTATTTTTTTTGAATTAACTCCCATATAAAAAACTGGAATGTTAAATTCTGACAAATCAATCCTTTCTTGTCTGATACTAGGCCACATCGAATCTCTCTCTTTATTCCAGTCACAAAGTCTGGATACAAAATCTAAATCTGCACTCCAAATTACCCCATCATCCATTAAGCTAGTACTTTTTAATCTTTTTATTAAGGTTGCGTAAAATCTTGTTGGCTTAATTACCTTTCTAGTTGAATGACTTTTAAAACTTTTTAAAAAATAAGAAAGTCCATTATTTTTAAATAAATTATTTATAAACACTGAATACTGCTGATAACCTTTTAAAAAAATCTCTGTGTGTTTATCGAATAAAATATTTTTATTTTTTTTATGTGGTAAGTTTGTGCTAACTTTCATTTTTGACTCTTTAGCTACAAATTTCATTTCGTCAGTATTTATATTTATACATTTATTTGAGGCAGGTTGATGAAGCCTATGTGATAGGCCGCCAATGTCTATCATTTGATTATCTGAGGATTTTAAATAGGAAGGCAATAATCCAACAGACATAACGGAGTTCATACTTTTTGTATTAGCCAAATCCATACTTTCCCTTTTCTTTTGACCGCTTAAATGCTCAGAGGAGGAGCCTTGGAGTATCATCTCAATGTCTATGGGAACAGGGTGATTCCCAGAGGCCATGATGTTTTCAAAGTGCATGTCAGTGCCAGAAAAATTATGAAATAAACTTAACCATGCGCCTGCTCTTTTAAAGAAAAGACTGCCATCATCACCTTGGTCTAGTTCGGTGTGGTTAATATATTCAGACCAACCATAGTTTTTTTTTGAAATAATTTTCGGTACGCGTAAATCCAATGACCCTTTTTCAGAATTTAACTTTTCTATAAGTTCAGCAAATTTAAAATCAAGACTACAGTCTTTTGGCTTGTAAACTAATTTATTTCTATCTTGTAATTCTAATATTTGAACTGTATGTCCGGAGTTATGTGGGTCTGATAAATCACTAATTATCTTTGATGCATTATTATTCTTACTAAACTTCAGTTTGAATTTTTTATTTATCTCAAGTTGATCTGCCTCAATTCTACTTATTAATTCTTTATTAGTATTTATCCATTGCCTAGTAATTGTAGCAATCATTCTTAACATTACTGGTTTTTCAAAAAATGAATTTATGATGCCTTTATTGTTAATCATGAATGCAATATATTCATTGTAATTTTTATTAAGTTTTGTTGTTGATGTCTTTTTCTTTTTTTTATTGGCAAGTTCCATGTGCTTTGAAAAGCCCTCAAAAAAATAAGGCGTTAGAAAGTTGCTTAAGGATTTCAATAGCTGATATGAAATATCATCAACAGCAGTATTTGAAAAATTCCTTAAGGCCTTACTGGAGACTGATGCTTTGAGTAAGCCGAGTGACTCATTAACCAAATTAAAAAAAATGCTTTCAAATGGCAGAGTAACTCGCTTTGTTGAAAACAATACTTTCTTGGGTATAAGTCCTTGGTTTTGATATACCGTTTGAATCCATAATGAATCTTCTACCCATTGAGGGTATTTTATTTTTTGACTTATTTTTGCTGAAGAAAATCTTGTTAAAACATAATTATATTTAAAATTATCTCTTTTAAGTCGTTTGGAAAAAAGATTCCAGTCACCACCAGAAGCAGCATGACACCAAGCAGCTAGTCTTTTTGCTCCCAGCTCCGTTTCTTTTTTTTGAGCGGGTACAGATTCAAAATCATCTGATAAAAGCTCATCAAATATTGCAGCTTTTAGATATAAGCTTTCCTTAGTTAATATCAACTGAATAAATCCTTTTTTTTAAATATTGATTATAATAAGTTATATATTTAATTTGAGTCAAAAGCTTACCATTTATAATTACATTAATATAAAGTAGGGTGACATTAATGAACTCTTTAATTTGAAAAAAGTATTTCATGAGAAAAATTGTATTTGCAAATCAAAAGGGCGGCTGTGCTAAAACAACCAGTGTAATAAATCTAGCTGCTGCATTAGGAGAATTAGGTCGCAAAGTTTTGATAATTGATCTTGACCCACAGGCTAACTCAACATTTTGGGTAGATGTGGAAAGTAACTCGGATTGCTCATCCGAATTATTTCGAGAAAATTTTGATATTAATAGCATTATTTACCAAACTGCTATGGAAAATGTAAGTATTGTGCCTGCAACACAAAAACTATCTGAAATTAAAACTACTTCTAAAAATACAAAAATCGATTTTTTTTATATCCATAAAAACGTTCGTAAACTAAAAAAAATATGGGATTTTGTTCTAATTGATACCCCACCTACACTCGGTTATTTGACTGTGAATGCTTTAGTGTCAGCAGAGGAATTGTTAGTGCCTGTGACAACACACCTTCTTTCGTTAGCAGGAGTTTATCAATTAATGCAAAAGGTGAATGAAATTCAAAGAACGGCAAATAAAGATTTAAAAATATTAGGTTATTTAGCATCAAGATTTGATACAAGAACTAGACATTCAAAAGAAGTTCTAAATTCACTTAAAGAAAATTTTGGTAATAAAGTTTTTAAGACTATCATAAGGGAGAACGTTCGTCTTGCTGAGGCGCCTTCGTTTCATGAAAGCATTCTAAGTTATGCTAGTAATTCTATCGCTGCTTCAGATTATAGAGCGTTGGCTAAGGAAATTGATCTTAATTAAAAAAAGGTTTATGTATAAACTATGAAAAGAAAAACTATACAATCCAATCCACTAGATGCTTTAGGTGGTAAATCTAATAAAAAACATATAGATACATCCAACAAAATGGTATATGCTAAATCTAAAGTAAATGTAAAGAAAAACATAAAAAAGGAGACTCAATTAATGGCAAAAGATGAAACTGCACTTGATATTCTTGATAATGAAATCGGTTCAAAAGATAAGAAACCAGCTCCAAAGAAAAGCAAAAAAATCACACCAAAATCACTGCATCAGCAGCTAGCACTTGAAACTGTTAATAAATGGTCTACATGGTCAGCTGCAGCAGGTTTTATACCTATGCCAGCAGTTGATACTGCAGCTATTGGGGGTGTTCAAGTTAAGATGATACATGCACTTTGTAAGGTTTATGACGTTCCATTTAAGAAAGAAGCTGTATTGGCTATTATTTCTGCTGTCGTTGGTGGAAGTGTTGCCACATCTCTGGGTAGTGCTGCCAAAGGAAGCGTAGCAAAACTAATACCTGGCATTGGTTCAATTGTAAGTTCTTTTATCCAGCCTGGTGTGGCATATGGAACGACTTATGCCTTAGGAAGAGTTTTTATAGATCACTTTGAAAAAGAAGGTACATTACTCGATTTTGATACCAGTAAAGTAAAAAAATCATTCAATGGATATTTTGATAATGCTAAAAATTTCTTTAAGAGAAAAAAAGGTGAATCAAACATTGTGGATGTAACCCCTGAACCAACAAAATAGTTGGATGTAGATAACATCTAGAAAGCCTATTTTATTTTAAATTTGATAGGTTTTGTAAAGATTTCTTAAATGAATTTAACCAAACACTCATACCTCATTGACTTCTTAAAAAGAGAAGGCATTGATCAATTTAAGTCATTAATATTTCTCTCTTTGAGTGTTGCCCTTGTCAGCACCCTCATGGTTGCCATGATCAATAAAGGCGCAAGCCTTGTAGCAGATGATAAGCCTATTACTATTTATTTCTTTGCATATCTAATTCTTCTGGGTGTTTTTTGGTTTGTTGCTAGACGGTCGAATAAAAAAAATGTAACTCATAGTCAATTCTTAATTCATAAATTCGTAATGAGAACGATGAAGATGGTTCTTCAATCAAATTTAATAAATTTTGAAAAAATAGGTGCTACTCGCATTCTAAATTCTGTTGGAAAGGATGCGCAAACCCTCTCAGGTACAATTCCATTATTAATTGGGTCTGTAACAAGCATCTCTATTGTAATCTTTTTGATTATCTATACGGCTTTTATTTCAATCACCGCATTTATCATTTTGACTGTAGTTACTCTTATTATTTTTCTTATTACATCAAAAGCCTTAATGAAGTCTCATAACAGCATTATGGAGGCATGGAAGCAAGAAGTTGGTTTTTTTGCAATTTATAATGATTTTTTATTTGGCTTTCAAGAGATAAAATTAAATAAAGATAGGGCAAAGTCAATCGCGGAAGATTTTATTGCGCTATCAAAAAAAACAGCTAAAAATAAGGCTGATGCCTTAGTAGAGATAACCAATTTCTTTTCTTTTCTGCAAACAATGTTATACATTCTTATTGGTATTATGATTTTCATTGTACCCATTCTGAGTACACACTTTTCAAAAGATATTCTTGAGATTGCCACAACGACATTATTTTTAGTCGGCTCTTTGTCTGCAACAATTCAGACTATCCCATCATTGTCACAAGGTAACGTAGCTGCTAAACAAGTTTTAGATATTGAAGAAATTTTAAAAAGAGGCTTGAATAAAGAAGTTAAACAATATCAATTTGATAAAGAAGTGAAATCAATAGAGCTCAGAGATGCAGTTTTCAAATACGATAATAAAGAAAAATTTCAGCTTGGCCCAATTAACTTCAAGTTTTCTAAAGGTAAGATATATTTTGTTAGGGGAAGTAATGGTTCTGGAAAAACTACTCTATTGAGATTGCTGGTTGGACTTTATAGTCCAGAAAAGGGTGGTGTTTATGTAAATGGGCAGTTATTAAAAAATAATTTAAAGACATCTTACCAAAATTTATTTGCCGTTGTTTTTAATGATTCACACTTATTTTCTAAGTTATACGGTATCTCGGATGAAAGTTTAGAGCAGCTGTCTGACCTTATATCAATGATGGAATTAAACCATAAGGTTGAAGTGAAGAATAAGATCTTTAACACCTTGGATTTATCAACTGGACAAAGAAAAAGAATTGCATTGATGGTTGCTTTGATGGAAGACCGTAATTTCATTGTACTTGATGAATGGGCAGCTGATCAGGATCCAGTCTTTAGAAAAAAATTCTACAAGAAAATCTTACCTTCTTTAAAAAAACAAGGTAAAACAGTCATTGCACTGACACATGATGATGCTTATTATGATACTGCAGATGAAATTATTAAATTGGAAAATGGAAAGATGAATTCATGAGTAAAGATATCTCAAAAAAGCTTAAGAAAACGAATCCTTTTTATATTTTCGTATTTTTCTTTAATAACTTAATTAAGCTTTTAAAAAAACATTTCATCATTGTTCTAATCTTACTTGCCGTTCTAATTTCATCTTTTATTGTGTTATGGCCAGTAATTCATAAAAATATTAAACCAGGACATGTCGGAGTCATTTTTAAACCTTTCTTTCAAGGTATAGATCTTAATTATGTTGCCCCTGAAGGTATAAATTTTAAGCTCCCTTGGAATAACATCATTTCATATAACGCTAGAATTCAAAAGCATCAACTTAAGCTTGAGGTAATTACGGCTGACCTTCTTAAATCTAACATTACAGTTGTATTCCAATACGAAATTGATAAAAATAATGTACCACTATTGCACCGATACCTAGGTGAAGATTACCTTGATAAAGTAATCATTCCTGAGGTCATTAGCATAGCGAGAGGTAAGATTGCAGAAAGAAGATCAGAAACAGCTTTTTCTAAGGATATTTTAGTATTAGCTGAAAATATCTCAATTAATGTAGATGAAGTAATCATTAATAATATAAATCCACCAGGAGTAAGTCAGGTAAGATTGATAAGGATTAGTGATGTACAAATTACTGACATTCAATTTCCAAAGGTAGTTCAGGACGCTATACAAAATAAGATTGTTCAGAGAGCTAAATTAGAAGCTTATGAGTTTATTCTAAAATCATCAGAAAAAGAAGCTGAAAGAAAGGCTATAGAAGCCTCAGGGATTAAGGCATTTCAAGATATTATCCAAAATGGTCTCACGACAAATTACTTAAGATGGAAGGGGATTGATGCAAGTGAGAAACTAGCATCTTCACCAAATGCAAAGATTGTTATTTTTGGGCAGGGTAATGCAAGCTTACCAATAATTTTAGGTGATCTAGACCGTAACCCGATAGGTAAAAATGTATTAAATAAAATTCCAATTAGTGATAACGCTATCGAAGATAGTTCAAGAAAAGTTGAATCAGAAACAAAAGAAAGCTACTAGGAATTGCTTATGAAGAATCAATATGGATACCAAATCAGAAAAGTAATCCTTTTTCTGGGTCTTTTATTGTTGATAAGTGGTTTATCTCAGCCCACGATGTCAGCAGATAGCGAAACGAAGGTGATTTTAGATAACTTAAGATATGACCTTCAAAATAATGAGGATGAGACCAAGGCTTTAAAAGAAAGACAGCAAATAGTTAGTCCAAGAGAGGCTATTCCAAATAAGGACTTAGTTTGCTTTTATACACTCATAAAGCCAACATTTTTCTATTTAAAGAGAATGACTTATACCACCCAAGGTATATCGAACTGCGATCCAAACTTATATTATGTAACTTCAAATGAAAGCATAAAAGACACATTCAGAACCACAGTTAAGCCCTGGAGAGTGTTTAAAGATGGTATTCATAAGTTAACAGCAGTAAATAGAGCTGGTGTGAATGGTCAATTTACCTATATTGGTAAGCAGGCTATTTATCGCATTGATGAATCAAAAGTTGGTTGGGTAGATTTCCTCCTTTTTCCTGACAATAGTGGAATGGGAGGGATGCCGTATTTTCCTCATACCTCCCGAGGGCTAAGAGATTATTTTTTTCCTAAAAATTCTCAAATCAATATTATCAAAACAAATGACAACCAATTTTTTGTACTCACTTCCTATTCAATAGATATGAAAATGAATGATAATAATCAAGAAAATAGCGTTGTTAGTCGACTTAACCTTCCTGAAGGATACAGTGCTAAGTTGATTACTCTAGAAAAAAATATGGAGGTTTCAACGGCTGATCCAACACATGTTTATTACAATATGACAGATGGATATGGAAATAGATATATTGGTCTAGATGAAAATAATTCAAATATTATTAATAAAATATGGAACTCAAATTGAAAATTAAGACCGTAATAAATTCTAAAATCCTACTACAACTTTTCATCATTCTTATGATATCTGGATGCTCAACTATTCTTCCTCCAACATTTGAGGAGCAAAGTGCTACATATAATAGAACCATGGAACAGTATCAAATTAATCAAATTTTTACCAATATCATAAGAGCTTCAGAAGACAGACCTATTGCATTTAATGATATACCTTCAGTATTAGGGAATGCAAATACAACAACGACAGTTGCTCCAGGCTTAAATTTTGGAGCGGATGGCGATCTCTGGAGCGGTGGACTTTTTGGAATAATTGGTAATAACCTAGAGTCAGCAACATTTAATCCATCACAAATGTACTCTGAAGGCTTCACATTTACTCAATCATCTATGGACAATGCAACATTTTGGAATGAGTTTATGACTAAAATCCCGATGAAGAAATTGGTCTACTTTCGGGGTAATAATATCCCTGAAGAGCTTATACTCAAATTACTAATTGACGAATTTGTAATTGAAAAGGCGAGTGGTGAGATTACTGTCCTTGAAAACGATCCTTCAAAACCAAGTTACTTGGCATTCGAAAAATTATTTAAATTTCTAATAAAAAATAAATTAACTTTTGGCAGTCAAGAGAATAAAAAAGGTAATAAAGTCGAAAAAGAAAAGGCTACATTATGTATTTCAGATTCTCCAAAAGCTAATAGTCAATATAAATTTAATACTAATGCCTACTGTAATATTCAAAAAGAAGCTATTTACAATTCAGATAAGTTATTTATACCACTTCGATCTGTTAAAAATATTTTTGACTACTTAGGTGCGGTTGCTGCAGTACAACTATGGGACGAGCCTATTTATGTCGAGCTAAGTTCATCTATTGATACATACAAACAGACAAGAACGAAAAAAAAGGATACAAGAAAAAATGCAACCAAGCTTTTGGTAGTTGAGAGAAACTCAATATTCGAAGATAAATTTGCGTATACAGAAGACTTATATGGAAATACATTTATCATTCCAGCCATCGATGCTGGGTACTCACAAAAGGTAATTGCATTTTTATCTGAGTTATTAATTTTAACTAAAATCCCTGGTTCAACTGCACCACAACCAGGTGTATTATTACAGTAGTTAAATTTTTGGATTAAGAGCTTATGCGTTTTATAAATGTAAATAAATTAAATAGTAGGAGACTTAAAATATGATAGATTTAAATGAAAAAGTAACTGACGCAGACTTAGAGGAATGTTTTTCTTTGTCTGGTTGTCACAATGTTGGATGGACAGTAGCATGTTCTGTATAAGCTATCTTTTTAAAAGTTAAATTAAGAAGAAATTATGGATCTCTTTAGTTACAATGTTTTTTATATAATACTTGGCTGCATCCCAATTTATTTACTTTCAAAGGTATGGTATTTTTTCTTCAAATTATGGGAAGCAAACCCTTTCTTTAAAAGCTTTGTCATTCATTTTCTAACATTATTTACCGTCATTATGACTTATGGCTTTGGTTATTATGCCTCTGGATTTTGGCAAAATATCACGCCCGTTATCATAATATTCCTAATTGATATAATTATTATATTTATGATTTTATTTTTCAGCTCAAATAAATCAACTGCTTCAATTTAAAAGGCTTTAAATAAGATCTGTTGATCAGAAAGTTATTTTAAGATCGTTTTTGATCCAGGAGATTAATATATACCCTAGCTTGTATTAGGATATGCTAGGAAAATATTAATACATATAGGACAATAAAACAATGGAAGGCATTGATTTGGTAAACTATTTAGGACAGTTTAGGATTGGATTAAATAAAGAATTGGTGGAGGTAAGCGGGATCGAACCGCTGACCCCTTGCATGCCATGCAAGTGCTCTCCCAGCTGAGCTATACCCCCCGATGGATTAATCACGATAGTTTTTTTCAGAATCAAATTGACCTAAATTTACCTTAGGTTGAGGCTTCCAGCCTTTTTTAGTATGTTCAGCAATGACATTAGTAAAGATGCCGCCCCTTACAAAAAACTTAGCCGTTATCCTCATAAACCTTGGGTCAGTTGCCTTAACAAGATCATCTAAAATGCTGTTTGTGACAGCCTCATGGAAGCAACCCTCGTTTCTAAATGACCAGATATAGAGTTTTAGACTTTTTAGTTCCACACAAGCCTTATCGGGGATATAATCAAGGTACAAGGTAGCAAAGTCAGGCTGGCCTGTTTTGGGACATAAACAAGTAAACTCTGGTATTTGCATATGAATATGAATATCTCTTTTAACGTTAGGATTTTCGAATGTTTCTAATGTTTTAGTGGGTTGGGCTGAAGGCTTTCCACCAAGTGTATTTTGATTCATAACTTAAGCTAAAATTTATTTAAAAGATGACATTATACTGCTTTGAACAAATTCTTTTTCAACAAAATCCAAAGATCGATAACAATTGAAACTTAAACAGATTAAATTAGCAGGATTTAAAACATTTGTTGATCCGACAACAATAAAAGTTGACTCGCAATTAGCAGGTATTGTTGGTCCAAACGGTTGCGGCAAATCCAATGTGACTGAATCGATTAAGTGGGTCCTAGGCTCATCCTCAGCCAAGGAGCTCAGGGGAGGGACGATGGAAGATGTCATATTCTACGGAAGTGATACACGGCAACCCATATCCAGAGCGAGCGTCGAACTCTTCTTTGATAATGCTCAAGGCATGGCCCCACAAGCATGGTCAAGTTATGCAGAAATATCAGTTAAAAGGGTGATTGAAAAAGAAAAAGGTTCGAGTTATTTCATTAATAACACACAGGTCAGAAGAAAGGATGTTGCTGACTTATTTCTCGGGACCGGTTTAGGGGCTAAAGGGTATGCGATTATTGGTCAAAATACGGTCTCTCAAATTATCGAGGCAAAGCCAGAAGAGTTAAAAAACTTTTTAGAAGAGGCTGCTGGAGTTAGCCAATACAAAGAAAGAAGGAAGGAGACGGAATACCGCTTAAGAGATACTAAGGAAAATCTTTCGCGAGTTGAAGACTTATTAAGAGAGATCAATCAACAGATTACTAGACTTGAATCCCAAGCTGAAACGGCCAGCAAATATAATAAACATCAAGAAAATTTAAAATTCCAAGAAGCTCAAGTTTGGGCTTTAAAGAAAAGAGATGCTAATGAGTCCTGGGATCAAATAAAAGCGCTCATAGTCAACCAACAGGCTGAGTTAGATCAATTTACGACAGCCCTAAGAGAAATCGAGGTTAAGGTTGAGAATGCAAGACAAGAGCACGCAAACACGTCTAATGAAATTAATTCTGCACAAGCTAAATTTTATGAGGTTAATGCGCTTGTATCAGACGCAGAAAATGCTTTAAACAATATCAAAAATAATCTTGAAAGATTGAAGCTTACTGTAGTTGAAAGTGAGGAAAAATTAAAATCTCATACAACCTCAATCGAAGAGATTGAAAAAGCGATGGAGGAAAATCAAAATTTTATCCAAATTGAAAATGAGAAGCTTACTCAACACCAACAAAATGCCGGGGGTGATAAAGCAAGTCTTGTGGAGGTGGAAGCTGAATTTAGGGCATCAGTAGAAAAATTAGAATTACAACAAAGTGAAAATCAAAAAATACATGAGCTAATAAATCTTGAGCTTACTCGAATTGATTATATAAACAAAAGTGTAGATGACCTAGAAGCCCGTAAAAAAAGCCTCCATGAAGAATCCTTGAAAATTAAGGCTACGGAACCTAACAACGAGAATGTCTCCCCAAGTAACATTGGAGATATAGATGACCAAATCACTATGGCTGATCAAGAATTAGCAGAAAAAAAACAATTACTTGATGAGTTAGAAAGAGAAACAGAAAAACTTAACCTTCAAAAAGAAGAACATCTTAAGAGGTTTCAACAGACAGAAATACAAATCGAGACTTTATCAAATTTTGTTGATAATGAAATTACCGATGAGGCTACAAGTGAATTCCTCAATAAGGTTGGGATAGATAAAAATAGAAATATATTTAAAAAAGTTAATATAGAAAAAGGTTGGGAAAGGGCCTTTGGGTTCATACTTTCAGAATATGCGAGTGCTTATGAAAATAAAAGAGTTACCCCTAAGTCACTTAAAGAGATACCAACAAATATTGCAGTTGTTTATGAAGAAAGCTCTAGCGACCCATCCACACCAAATAAAAAACTTACCCCTATACAGTCAAAGATAACCTCAAAAAGTCCTAATATAAATGATGTATTAACAGAGTGGTTATGCCATACATATATTACAAATGATGAGGATTTAGAGGGTGATTTGAGAGAACTAAAATTCGGTGAAATATTGATCGACCAATCTGGAAATATACATGGTAAGAACTTTCAAGTATTGCGATCTGAGAGCAGAGGTAATTCCAACAAACTAACCAACCTTAAGCTACTTGAGGACTTAAGAAAAGATTTACCCTCTCACAAGAATGCGCTGGATACCACCATAAGTAAGTCAGACCAACATGCAGATAAATTAGCTAACTTAAAAAATGAGGTAGAGCTTTTATCTGATAAAAAATTTAATCTAATTGAGGAGAAAAACTCAATAAATTTAGAGGTAAATAAGCTTCAACAAATCGAAATTCATAAACAAGAAAGAGTTGTTAATATAGACAACGAACTTACAGAAACAGAGAAAAAAATAAGTGAATTTAAGGGTGAGCTTAACCAAAAGCAAGATAGCTTAGTCGCGCATAAAAAGGATAAAATAAAATTACAAAATATCTTAGAGGAACTATCAAAAAAGAAAAATATTTTAGAACAAAAATTTGAGTCTGAAAGGGAAACGGTTGTTGCGCGTGACAAGATAGAGCAGGAGTTAATATTTAACTTAAAAATTCATCAAAATAAACATGAGGATTTTATTGAAAAATTAAATCTCAACACTAATGAAAAATCTAGACTAGAAAAATTAATTAGCGATACTCATAACCAACTAAATGATAAAAGCTCTGAAAATCATGAGTCAATGCTCAAAGAAAGCCTTCAGGAAAAAGAGGGCGCTGAGAAAAGACTAATTAGAGCTAGAGAGGAACTTGTTACGAAAGAGGCTAATTTAAAAAACTTAGAAAGCGCAAGACTTGAAAAGCAACACTCACTAAATCCACTCACTGAAAAACTTCAAGAATCTAAAATCCAAGAAAGGGAGGCGCAAATTCTATTCGAACAATGCTGTCAAGAAATCGAAAAAACTTCCTTTGAGGAAAGTGCTCTATTAGATGCCATGGAAAGCCATGCTGATGTTGACTCAATTATAGAAAAATGCGAATCACTTCGGCTTAAAATGGAGCGTTTAGGCCCTGTTAACCAGGCAGCTATAGATGAGCTAAATTCCATCCAAGAAAGAAAGAATTATTTACAAAGACAATCAGACGATCTAACTGAAGCGATGACAACATTGGAGAATGCAATCAAAAAAATAGATAGCGAAACAAGGGAGAAATTAGACGCGACGTACAAGGAAGTAAATAAAAACTTTAGTGAGTTTTTTAAACGGTTATTTATGGGTGGAAAAGCTGAACTTCAGTTATTAGGCGATGAAATTCTAGACACAGGCCTGCAGGTCTCTGCTCAACCGCCTGGTAAGAAAAACACAACGATCAATCTCTTATCGGGAGGAGAGAAAGCATTAACAGCTATATCCTTAATATTTGCTTTGTTTAAACTAAACCCATCACCGTTTTGTGTAATGGATGAGGTTGATGCCCCATTAGACGATACTAATACGGGTAATTTCTGTTCATTAGTCAAAGAAATGGCAGATAAAACGCAATTTTTAATTGTCACGCACAACAGAATTACAATGGAAATTGCTGAACAATTGATTGGTGTTACACAACAAGAATTAGGCGTTTCTAGGGTTGTTGAAGTTGATATGCGTGATATTGACGAAATGGAGCTAGCTTACTAATTATGAATGACGTACAACTTGCACTTTTAATTGCAGGCGTGGTTATTATTTTAATAATGCTTATTTATAATTGGAGCGAATTAAAAAGAATTTCAAAGAATCAACCAAGTCTATCAAAGCCAAAAAATTTTTTTAATGAAGACAATGACCCGCTTTTTAATGATCTAAACAAAAAACAAGAACCTACAATAACAACAGAACCTAAGGCAATAATTGAAGATGAATTAGACCAACCCTTAAGTGGGTCAGAAAAGATTATTAATTCTAATTTACCTGATGGAATTCATAGGGATGTTGAGACTGTAATATCAATAATATCCAAAACTGTTCAAGAGGGAAGCACAGGGTTATTTTTGGATAAGATAAAATCGATGCCAGGTGTTAGGGTTTATGTTAGAAAAGATAATGATTTATGGGCTACAGAGACAGCTATTTATGATTCAATTCAATTCAATCAGATCTTGCTAGTTTTGTTGCTTGCAAGTAGAAAATATATACTTGATAGCACCAGAATTGAAGCCTTTAAAGAGCTTGGAAAAAACATTACATCCAAGGTTGATGGGTCATTACTTTGGTTATCAAACCAAGATATTGAGAAAGAATCTTTTCATTTAAATAAATTTAAAAAAGAAGTAGATCGCTCATTAGTCCTTCAGGTTTATCCTAAATCTGACCCAACATTTCATGCAGGCCCTTTAATAGATTTTTTTAAACAGCCTATATTTAAGATAAATAATAAGTCTTACCATGAGTTAATTGCTCCAGACTCAGGTTTTAAGGCCTGTACCTTAACTTCTCTCTCTGGGAAGCCACTGAATATAAGCCATGAATCATTCCTTCAAGGCATTGTCTTTAAAATGGATATCCCTAATACGATAAAAATTACCTCCGCTTTTAATGAAATGATCGATACGATTAAACAATTCAATGCCAAGCTTAATGGAGTCCTTGTTGATGCGAGTAGAAAGCCTTTAAATGATGATCAAATAAGCCAAATATATGTACATTTAAAAAAACTAGAAAAAATAATGCAAGAAAAGAAAATACCATCAGGCTCAGGTGTTGCGAAAAAAATATTCAATTAAGCTATGAAAAAAAATATTGATTTAGAAACAACGGCTTTAGGTTTAAAGAAAGAAATCCAAGAGCATAATTTTAATTACTACGTAAAAGATGACCCTATCATTTCTGATAGCCAGTATGACAGCCTCTTAAAAAAATTAGAGGGGTTAGAAAGGCAGCACCCTGAATTAATTACTCCAGACTCACCAACACAAAGAGTAGGGATGCTTTCAAGCACCGTATTTAGTCAGGTAAGCCATATCAAGCCTATGCTATCACTTAGTAACGTATTCCATGAAGAAGAATTAGTGGCCTTTGATAAAAGAATCAAAACTGATTTAGGGGTAGAGAGCATAAAATATGCTGTTGAGCCAAAATTTGATGGGCTTGCAATTGCATTAATTTATGAGGAAGGTGTTTTTTCACTAGGTGCCACAAGAGGTGATGGCTTTACCGGTGAAGATGTAACACACAACCTTAAAACTATTAGATCTATTCCTCTTAAAATAGACACCAAAAATCTTCCATCGAGAATCGAAATCCGAGGTGAGGTTGTGATGTTTAAAGAAGATTTTTTTGAACTCAACAGAAAACAAGAAGAGTTAGGTCAAAAAGTATTTGCAAACCCAAGAAATGCAGCAGCGGGTAGCCTAAGACAATTAGATTCTAATATAACAGCTACAAGACCACTCAGGTTTTATGCTTACAGTATAGATTTTGAAGGAATTGAAAATACCCTTAACTCCCACTCTGATTCAATTGAATTATTAAATCAACTTAAAATACCAACAACAGATCTTGTAAAAAATGTTGATGATGTTAATGGATTATTAACTTACTACCACGAAATCATAGATAAAAGACAAGATTTGCCTTTTGATATTGACGGCGTTGTTTATAAAGTAAACTCCCTAAACCATCAGGATGAGCTTGGTTTTGTATCAAGAGCACCAAGGTGGGCGGTAGCACATAAGTTTCCTGCGGAAGAAGCTGAATCACAAGTTGTAGGTATTGATGTTCAAGTTGGCAGGACAGGAGCAATCACACCCGTAGCAAGACTTAAACCAACTTTTGTTTCAGGAGTAACGGTAACAAATGCATCGCTGCATAATGAAGCAGAGCTATCAAGAAAGGATGTTCATATCAATGACTTTGTTTTAATTAGGAGAGCAGGGGATGTTGTGCCAGAGGTGGTGAGTGTTATTCAGTCTAAAAGACCAAAGAATATCAGGGCATTCGTAATGCCAACCCATTGCCCCGAATGTGACTCAAAGCTTAAAAAGGAGGAAGGGGAGGCTATTCTTCGCTGTTGTGCCGGAAGCCAATGTCCAGCACAGAAAAAACAAGCAATCATGCATTTCGCATCAAGAAAGGCGATGGATATAGATGGCTTAGGTGAGAAAATAATAGATCAGCTACTTGAAAATGAAATGATAGGTGATTTTTCTGACTTATATACCCTAGACTTAAATTCCCTTGAACATTTAGAGCGATTTGGGGAAAAATCTGCGAAAAACCTCGTTGAATCAATTCATAAATCAAAAAAAACAACTCTAGGTAGGTTAATATATGCGTTAGGTATTAGAGGGGTAGGTGAAGCAACAGCAAAAGCTTTAGCTAAAGAATTTGGAACCATCTCTAATATAGAAGCACAAACTCAGGATAATTTAGAAGGGGTTGATGATATTGGCCCAACTGTATCTGGTTTCATTTATGAATATTTTCATGATGGAAGCAATATTAGCCTAATTGGTAAATTACTTTCAAATGGTGTGACCTGTGCTAGCGAAGCAAAGAAAGAGGTGAGACTTGTGCCTCAAATTAGCAAAAAAGTTTTTGTTTTAACCGGGACTTTACCGACACTTAAAAGGGAAGATGCTAAGCAGATAATTGACCAGTATGGCGGAAAGGTTACTTCAACGGTATCCAAAAAGACAGATTATCTTTTAGCTGGAAGTGATGCAGGAAGCAAGCTTGAAAAAGCACTATCTCTTGGCGTAGAAGTTTTGTCAGAAGATGACCTTATAAAATGGACTATGGAGGAAGAATGATTAAACAATTTACATTAACTTTATCTTTTATAATGTTGTATTCAAATAATATATTTGCATACAATGTAAATAATGAATGTGAAAAAAAGTTAAATAAGGGCAAGTATGAAGAGGCTATAAAAGTAGCAAAATCGGTGAAAGATAAATATGATTCAAATTTCTGTATGGGTAAAGCTAATTTTCGACTTAGAAATAACGATCAAGCAATTAAAGACTTTGAATTGGCTGAGAAAGAAGCAACCATTCAAGCCGATCAGATGCAAGCAATCCTCTTTAAAGGTATTACCCAAAGGGATTCAGGCGACTTTAAGGGGTCGAGTAAAACTTTTACTTACGGATTTCAGACAGCGGAGCTGGGTAATAGCAAATACCTTCAATACGAACATCGATTCTTATATCAATTAGGAATTAATGGCCTAAGAATTAAAGAATTCTTAGATGCTCAAGATTACTATACAAGAGCGCTAGTATTGGCATCGAATGACAATGAAAGGGCGGTTTGTTACGAAGGCTTAGCACAAACCTACTACTACAGAAATAAAGGCTCTAAAGCTGTCGAATACGGCTTAAGAGCGACATTAATGTTCCAGAAGACTGGAATGTTAGGTGAATATGCGGATAGCAGCATTGAGCTATCAAGATATTTTTACTTAGACAAAAATAAAGCTAAAGCAGTAAATATATTAAAAAAACTTGAGAAATTTTGTATCGATAATGGTGGCGAATACTATCTAGCCAAAACATTAATTGCTCAAGTTGAGCTTTATACTAAGATTGGTGATGAGAAAGCTGCTGCTGAGAGCAAGAAAAATGCAGAAATTGTAATGCAAAGGCTAGGAATTGAAGATTTTGATTAATAATAAATTAAACTTTTATTCTAGAAACAAATATACCAAAAACAATCAACACTAAAGCTAAAATATTTTGCCACAAAACAGGCTCGCCCAACATGATGGTTCCTAGGATAAATGCGTAGACTGGTATAGCATAATTCATATTTGAAAGAAAAACTGCCCCAGTATTATTAATTAGATTGAAGAATATTAGCGCCCCCAAACCTGTAGGAAATAAGCCAAGAGCCAGCATATTTAATGAAGTTTTAAGTGGCACACCATCTAAATTTAAATAGATCATGTCTGGCCATATTAAAAAAGCTAGAAAACAGGCCAGAATAGATGAGCATGTTGCTGCAACAATAGGGTCATATTTAGGAAATTTCTCTACTACAACACCATGGCTTGCATAAGATGCAGCGGCACCTAGTATCAATAAAATACCAAATAGAGTGTTATTTCCGTCATTAATAGATGGGGCTAAAATGAAGAATACGCCAGAAACCCCAAGTATAAATCCGATAATCTTATATCGGTTCAAAGCATTGTTTGGAAGGAAGATATGCGCTAATACCATTGTAACCAATGGGACCAAGGCCATTAAGAGACCTGTCATGCCTGATGTGATGTGCATTTGGCCTCGGGAAATAAGCATGAAGGGGACAATATTACCAATCACGGCATATATAAAGAAGTGGACCCATGGTGTTAGGCTTTTAGGGAAGGCTTTCCTACAATAAATACAAGCCATCAATAAAACGATTGAGCCTATAGCTAATCGATAACCTACCGTTTGTTCTGGCGAAAAGTGACCCCCGACTAGGCACTCGTGCATCATCGCAAAGGAAGACCCCCAAATAATGATCATCAAGATAAGGTATTGATAATTTCTTACTGTACTTTGCATAGTTTCTCTTTTATCCCATTGGTTTTATTAATTATTTTTATTTAACAACATTAATCGACCTCATTTGATTTAAATTGTCTATTTAACATAATATACATTATACGAAGTA
>Ga0233433_10000354_pt1 | contig 50899 bp, 47 predicted proteins | sample SI_122_August201_5_FD_179868 | JGI IMG/M metagenome (GOLD analysis project Ga0233433, IMG submission 179868) | Seawater microbial communities from Saanich Inlet, British Columbia, Canada - SI_122_August2016_100_MG | ecosystem: Environmental > Aquatic > Marine > Inlet | place: Canada: British...
TGGTGGGTTGGCTTTCCCCCGCAGCGCGGTTCCCGGCCCCAATACCGAATGCCAACCCAAACCCTCCGGGCTGGCCGAGCATAAAACGGTCGTAGAATTTTCATTAAAGGGGGTTTTCTTAGTCCCGCCCAAAGCCGTCATCGCCAATCCTGCTTGGCAAAGCTCGGTATCCTTGGGGAAGGCATTGAAAATGCCAATATCAAAAGCGTCCGGCGTTTCAGTCGCATAAAGGTTACGCGCTAAATCGCACCCATAGTCGAAAGCGGCGTCGGTGTCCCCCGCAACCAAGGCCATAATATCCAAACGCTCATTGAGCAACGGATTGACGATATAATCAACTCCGGCCATCTTCGCCACTTCGGATAGGTGGTCTCGGAACCCCTCGTGGATATGCCGGTGGTTGAGCATTATCGTCTGTTGCCCACAGGCTCCAGGGATAAGCAATTTAGCCCCACCACCGAACATCCCGCCCCGCGGCGTAATCATCCCCATCGCGATACGAACTTCACAAGAAGTCAAATCTCGATTAACCCATATCGGCACCCCGCGGCTAGAATAGCCGATAAATTCTAAATTCTCATAGGCATTGTGGTTGAGCACCTGCATATTTTCGACAATATCCAGCCCAACCTTTTTGATCAGATCGTCACGCGTCAACGGCCGGTGGGCCGCCAGGGCACAAATTATTTTCACGTCGTCACGGGCTATACCGGCTGCTGCCAACTCCTCGATGACATAGGGCAACAGGCGAAACGACGGAGTCGGCCGAGACAGGTCGTCGATCAGAATCGCCGCAGAGGATTTGCCCTTGGCAAATTCCCTCAGAGCAGGTGCTGCAATCGATTCTCGCATTGCCCTGCGAATGCCTTCGTCACCGATATCTTCGCCCCCCTGCATATGGTGGACAGATATCTCCCATTCCTCTGGAAACTCAAACTTAAAAGAGGTATCGCAGTACCATACTCCCCAGGGAACAAAGACCTCTTGCATGTAGCCTCCTTAAGTCAACCCCATTGCACGCAAGTTACGCAGGCTCAGCCCCAAACAATCGAATGGATCGGTCTGACAAGTATCTTGCTCAATCAAATACCACTCGACTCCCGCTTTTTTACAGGCGGCAATTATAGGCTCCCATTCCAGATTGCCTTCACCAACCTCAGCGTACAGCTGCTTGGATCCATCCATGGCCATGTCTTTCAAATGCACGATATGCATTCGCTCTCTTAGCCTCTCCAACCAGGTGACGGGGTTTCCGCCGCCGTGTTGTATCCAATAGGTATCGATCTCAAAGGAAAAAACGTCGGGATCACTTTCCTCACAGAGAATCTCTAACCCCGTCCGCCCATCAAAGCGTTCGAGTTCAAAACTGTGGTTGTGATAACTGAAGGTCAATCCAGCGTCGATCAGGGGTCTGGCGGCCACTGAAGATTCGGCGGCAAAACGAGAAAAACCCTCGCGGTTGCGGTATTCCTGCGGCAAACCTCCGATGGCCACGTGACGGCACCCCCACGTATGGTGTTCATCGATAACGGCTTGTACCTCGTCGCAAATACGCTGGTAGCTCGTATGCGTCGCGACGATCTTCAACCCTTCATCTTTGCCTATGGCCGCCAGTTCAGCAGGCTCAATGGGACCAAGAGCCGAAGCTTGTACCGCCTCGTAGCCGAGGCCGCGAACCTTGACAAAAGTTTGCCGTATATCGTCAGGTGTCTTAGTGAAGTCTCGCAGGGTATATAATTGTGCGCCAATAGCTGATGCGGGCATATTTCCACCTCTCTTTATGGTTTGCTCCGCGCAATATAGAGGCCCTGCCCCACGCCGTCAACCGAATCGCCGCGCTCATTTCCTCCAGCCCTTTTCAACACGCTTTTTTATTCCGTGCAAACCCCCGAACAAAGAGGCCCGCAAGCAAGGTCCCTACTGCCGCCATAACGGCCATCACCCCGACCGCTATCCTCGGTCCCCAGACTTCTGCCATCGCCCCACTCTGCAAACGCCCAAAAGGCCCGACGCCGATGGCGACAACCAGCCCGCTCATTGCTCTGCTCCTCATCTCGTCCGATGACTCTACGAGAATGATACTGCTCTGCATTATACTAAAACCAGCCTGCCCCAAACCGGAACAGAACAACATCAATAACGAAAGTTCATAGGTTCCACTTAACGCAAAAAAAACAACCCCTATAGACGACACCAATGACCCTGAAATAAAGAGCCATTCGTTGCTTAATTTTCTTCGGCCTAAATGAATAACACCAAGACCAATAAAAGCGCCGACTCCATTTGCCGCCCCCAACCATCCCATCCCTTCAGGCCCTTGTCCAAAAATATCACGAGCGAAAACAGGCAGCAAATTCATATAGGGGAATGCCCATACATTGACAAAAATCGTAATGAGAAAGACACCCAATATTGGTGCCGATTCCCGGATATAGATCCATCCCTGCCTCATTTCGGTCCATGTCGCACGAATGCCGACACTCTTGATCGGCGCTTGCGAATCAGTTTTCAAACCCGACAGAGATAGCAACGATAAAAGGCCTAATCCGACTAGGATAATTAAGGCGCCTAGGTTTCCATAAACCGCCATAATATACCCTGCGGCCAAGGGTCCGGAAATTCGGGTAAAACCCTGAATGAAATTTTCAAGCACCATCGCATCTACGGTCTGTGCCTTACCGACCAAATCGGGAATCATGCTTCGGCGCGTGGGCCAATCCAACGCCCAAGTGGATCCCATTGCCAAGGCCACTACTGATAAATGCCAAAATTTTAGATTGCCAGACCACAGCAACAACGCCAACGACAGGGCGGCGACAACATTCGCCGCTTGTAGGGTCAAAACTAAATGACGACGCTTAAACCGGTCGGTGATTGCCGAGCCGAATAAGCCGATAAGCAATAGGGGAATTGAACGATAAAAACCGATGACCTGAACCCACCACGGAGAATCGGTCAATTCTAAGGCCAACCATCCCAACACCATCATCTCTATCCACATCGCTTGCCACCAAAGCCCATTAGCCAACCACAGGCGCACAAAATCCCCATTGCTCAATGGAGCCAAGACGTCCCAAGTGCCGGGTTTCAACCCTTTGCGCATACCACTCTTGCCGGGTGAATCTATAAAGCTATATTACTGGCGATAGCATATTAACCAGGAGTATTTATGACGGCTTTAGACAGGCTTAGCGAACTAAATTTGCAACTTCCCCCCCCACCACAGCCCGCAGGTGCCTATACAAGGGCCGTGAAGAGTGGCGGGTTAATATTCGTCTCGGGCCAACTGCCAATCGCCGATGGGAAATTACAGTATCCTGGTACACTCGGCGAGGATCTTGATGTGGAGGCGGGTTATGCGGCTGCCCAGCTTTGTGCATTAAATGCCCTGAGCGTCCTGAATGCCGAGATGGGAAACCTAGACCACGTCACCATCGTCCGCTTGGGCGGGTATGTGGCGTCGGCATCCAATTTTTTTGAACAGGCGAAGGTGATCAATGGCGCATCAGACCTCATGGCTGAGGTTCTAGGGAACAGAGGGATACACGCCCGTCTAGCGGTCGGTGCCCCTAGCTTGCCCTTGGGTGCTGCTGTTGAATTGGAGGTTATCGCCGCTATGAGCTAGGACGCGTCACGGTCCTCTGGGCGAGGTAATTCGCCGAGACTCGGCCCCTCGGGTTCGGAAGGAGGGGGAGGAGTATTACCATTTGTGCTAGAGCCCAACTCACCGTGAGCCTCTGCTGGAGCAGAGGCTGTACTCTTTAGGTTCGTCGTATCCACCGCCTTCTCCACACTATCTTCAGACTCACCCTTCAGCCTCGGAGGCAGTTCCACTCCATGGTCAGTGAGAATTTTCCGCAACTCGTCACCATCCATAACTTCCTTTTCAAAAAGGATCTCGACGATGCTCTCAAGGGCTTCGCGGTGTTCTGCCAACAATTCCTTAGCCCGTTCGTATCCAGTACCGATGATCCCCTTCACTTCTTCGTCAATTAATCGCGCGGTATCATCGCTATACGACCGATCCCCTCCCCCCATGCCCAAGAATTGTTGTGAGCGTTCCTCCCGATGAGCAACCATGCCCACTTTTTTGCTCATGCCGAATTCCTTGACCATGCGCCCTGCCATTTCCGTCGCCTGCTGCAAATCGTTGGCCGCTCCAGTCGAAATCTCGTTAAAAACGACTTCTTCCGCCGCCCTTCCTCCTAGAATTGCCGCCATCGTATCCTGCAATTCGTCCTGAGTCATTAGATAACGATCTTCCAAAGGCATATTCAACGTATACCCCAATGCAGCAACACCCCTTGATACGATGGAGATTTTCTGCACCGGGTTGGCTTCGGGCAAGATTTCCCCGACCATCGCATGACCAGCCTCATGATAGGCAACGATGCGACGCTCTTTCCTATTGAGCACCCGACTCTTGCGCTCCAATCCTGCGACAGAACGCTCTATCGCCTCTTCGAGCTCCGCCATCGAGATCGAGGTCCGGTCTCGCCGAGCGGCCAATAATGCCGCTTCATTGACGATATTTGCTAAATCTGCACCGGCAAAACCCGGTGTGCGAACCGCCAATTTATGCAGATCGACTTCCGGGGCCAATTTGACCTGCTTGGCATGGATATGGAGAATGGCATCTCGTCCCTTTACGTCGGGCCGATCAACGGCCACAGTGCGATCGAAACGGCCTGGACGCAATAATGCCGGATCCAGAATCTCGGGCCTGTTGGTCGCTCCCATAAGAATCACACCGGCATTCGTTTCAAATCCGTCCAGCTCCGTCAGAAGCTGATTGAGGGTTTGCTCACGTTCATCATGCCCCCCAAAAGAGCCTGCGCCACGCGCCTTTCCCAAGGCATCAAGTTCATCGATAAAGATAATAGCAGGAGCATGTTTCTTTGCTTGTTCAAAAAGATCACGCACCCTCGCAGCCCCAACACCGACGAACATTTCGACAAAGTCCGAACCACTGATAAAGAAAAATGGGACACTCGCTTCACCTGCAACGGCTTTTGCCAATAGGGTTTTACCCGTCCCAGGCGAACCAACCAACAACACTCCCCTTGGTATTCTGCCCCCTAGAGCTTGAAAGCGCTCCGGCGTGCGTAAAAATTCTACGACTTCCAATAATTCGTCTTTAGCCTCGTCGATACCCGCTACATCGTCAAAAGTTATCCCCGTCCCCTTCTCCATATAGACTTTGGCTTTACTCTTGCCAATCGACATCAAACCGCCGGACCCACCTCCCATACGACGAGCCATAAACATCCAAATACCGACAAAGAACACCGCGGGTAATATCCAAGAAAGTAGTTGTGTAAACCAGTTGTTGTCAGACTCTCGGGTATACTCAACTTGGTTCTCTTCAAGCAAACTCAGCAGTTCGGGATCGTTGATCGCTACCGTACGGAAATTCCCATCGACACCACCGATAAGCACTCGGCCTTGAATGAACTCGCCAATAAAAGTGCATCTTTGCACCTGACCATCTTGCACCCAGTGGCGAAATTGGCTGTAGGGGACATTCTCGACCTGGGTCGAAAAATAATTTTGCAAACTGAGCAGCAAAAGCAAGGTCAGGATTGCGTAAGCTATCGAAAGTTGGGTCTTCTTATCAAATTTCATGCATTATTTCCGGAAAACAGAACGCGCTCTTCAGTCTTCCTGGAGGACGAATAAACTTCCATTAGGAAAGATGCAGAAGAGGTTGTAAAAAATTGTATTAAAACCAGTTGCGGGATCTATGGCCAACCGAAAATGAAGATAATCGGTCGCACTGACCCTTGTCAAGGAAAGCCGTTCGGAGGAGCGAGCTTACTTAGGGTTGGGGGCTTGTCAAAAGACCTTCTTGCTCTTCTAATACATCCAATAATTCGACAATCTGTTGTGGGCTAAATGGCTCACGACTCAATAGAATGCCATCTTGAGCAAACCCAGCCTTTTCGCTTTGGTCAAATTCCCTATCGAAGCGCATAGCTCCCTTCCTATATCAATCTATATCGGCATATTCCCAATAATTATCACTTTTTGCGGGCGATATAAAATCGCTCGCCATCGGCAATAATACCTGGCCACCGCCATTTCTTCCCTTCTTCAATACGGCCCCGAGCATTGAAGTATTCGATTTCAAAGTGACAATCGAGCAACATGCGTTGGATTATAAAGGGGGGTAAAATCTGCAAATATTTAACTTCCTCATCTGAATCACGGCTAAACCGCTCGCCGAACTCCCGCTCTTGGGTGGGGACCCCCATTAACTTACCCACTATAAATTTCAAGAAGGTCTTTAATCTCAAAAGAACGAATTGATTCAAGGCAAAGGGAGAATGCGTAGAAAACACAAACAATCCACCGGGCTTGAGAACCCGGTGAATTTCACGCATAGCCATTTTTTTACCCTCAGCACCGGGCAACAATTCTAGGCCGTTATAGGAGAAAAACGCTATCTCAAAGCTATCATCGGGAAATTTCAGATCCATAACATCCATCACCTGAAATTCCGGGTTGACGTTGGAAACTGCGGCCAATTCCATCGCCAGTTGTATCATTGCTGGACTAAAATCGATACCGACAACCTCCAGCCCCATTTCAGCTAATGGGATCGTAGTTCGACCGGCTCCACAACCGATGTCAAGCACACGGGCATCATCGGGAAAATATTCGAGGACGAGAATCTCTTCAGCTGGCCATAGCCCGATTTGAGCATATCGGGAAACCACCTCCATCTCGGAATATGTATTGCGAACCATATCCCGAATGGCTTCCAAGCGTTCTCGATCCATAATCGGATTTACCCGAGTAAACCCGGCGTTTCCAGGATTTCTTTTAGCCGAGCAAGAAAACGAGCAGCCAAGGCTCCATCGACAACCCGATGGTCAGCAGCCAATGTCATTGTCAGCTGTGGCCTAACCGCGAAAGCGTCGGCCCCGACCGCAACGACCTTATTTTCAATGGCACCGACGGCCAATATGGCTACTTGCGGTGGATTGATAATTGCAGTGAACCGCGACACGCCAAACATGCCCAGATTAGAAATGGTAAAGGTCCCGCCCATCATATCATCGGGACTCAACCGCCCATGGCGAGCTGCATCAACAAGACGTACCCCTTCCATCGCAATTTCCTCGACCGTTTTGTCACCAGCCCCTCTAATTACCGGGACGACCAAGCCTTTTTCCGACGCCACCGCGACACCGACATTAACCTGGCTCGCGTAGTGAAAAGCACCGCCTTGTTCAAAGCTATTCACCCTGGGGAATTCTCCCAAAGCTTTGGCTGTGGCCTTAACAATCAAGTCATTAAAAGAAATCTTCTTCCCTTCTAGTTTGTAACCTTGACGAAATTGTTGCAGCCAAACGGCGGAAACATCCATTGAAATATGGATATGGGGAATATGCTGATAACTAGAGGTCAGCCGCTCCGCTGCCACCCGCTCAGCCCGGCTCAATGTAATTTCCCCTCCAGCGCCGATTTCGACCGGGTTCGCAGCGATTATCTGAGATGGTTCTTGGCCAACCAGGGATATCACATCCGAACTCACAATTCGCCCACTGGGTCCGCTACCCGTAACCCGCGATAAATCAATTCCCTTATCTGCAGCGATTTTGCGTGCTTTGGGGGAGGCTTTATGTGGCCGCCGACCATCAACACTAGCCCCAGCATCTATCGTCGCCGCAGGAGTCTGCACTCTTTGTTCGGACACAGGTGCGGCAACCACCTCGGCCGGAGGCGCAATGGCTGAAGTTGGAGTTTCTGCTTGTGCTGGTATGACCTTTAAATACTTCTCTATATTTTCATCGGCCGCCGCTATGACTCCGATGACTTCAGATACGGGGACCTCTTTGCCCACCTCAACCAGGATCTTGCGCAAAACTCCATCGACCTGCGCCTCGACTTCCATTGTGACTTTGTCCGTTTCGATCTCCAATAGAGCCTGGCCCTTTTTAACGGCTTTCCCCTCCTCCACCAACCAGGCACTAACCGTGCCGCTCTCCATAGTCAGCCCCAATTTAGGCATGACGATCTCAGTTGCCATATTGCGTTCTATCCCGTTTCTCAGCGTTTCTTTTTGTTTTTGTTTTTTTTCTGCCCACCTTGTAGCGGTCCGGCCTCTATCACCGCCCCACTTGCTGCATTTGCTTCGCTATCTCCGGCCTCTGCCCCTCCCTGAACGAATTTATGGTAGAAGAAACTACCCCAAATGACGATCAGACCTATAATTGACACGATCATAATCGTGCGATCGGGCTCGACCATTTCTTCCATCATCGACTCCTTTTATCCATGGGTTGCAACGACCCGACTTCAGATTTCATTTTACGCTGACGCTTTTCCTGTAATGCAAATATCAAGCCCCTCGATGATTTGACCGACAGTAGCCGCCCGTGGATCCTGCACTTCGACGATCCCGACAGCGGGGTTTCCGGTCTCAATCCACCGTGCCGACTTTTCAGCAAAAATAGCCACGACGGGCACTTGCAGGGATATTGCGAGATGCAATAGGTCGGTATTGCAAGCAATCAAAGCCTGACAACTTTCCAACAAAGCGGCAGAAGCCAATAGGTCGTTCTGTTCAAATAGTATAACCCGATTGCCGTATGCTTCCTTAAGATAATTGACCGTTTTCTTCTCCGCGAGAGAAAAGAACAATAAAACCTTCGCCCCCCGTTCTATCACCCGCCCGACAATACCGTCGAATTGGCCTTTTGCCAATCCCTTTCCTTCGCCGCGGACCAAATCGATGCCGATAATGGGTGACTTCGCATTGTCCTCGTCCAAAAAGCGCGTCCGAACTTGCTCCGCCTTATCTTGGGCCAAGGCCCAATGGAGTTCCACATCCCCATCAAGCCCAATCGTTCTCAACATCGACAAATACTGCTGCACCTCATAATCTTCGGAGTTTTTCCCAATAATTTCGATATTAAAGGGCGCAACACCTTCCCTGGCAAAGCCAACGCGCAACTTGGCTCCGCTATCCTTGCACAATATAGCAAGGCGAAAGCTGCAATCCCCCCCCAAACAGAAGAGGAGGTCAAACGCTAGATGCTTCAAATCATTCCGCGACTTGCGAAATGCGCCGGTCCAAAGGGATTTATCGAGTGCCGCTGTAACAACCTCGTCGACAAAGGGGATTTGTTTTGCAATAGCGGCTTTGCTTTCATCTACGAGCAAACCGATATGCGCCTGGGGATAGGCTTGGCGGATGAGTTTATAAATTGGAGCACCCAAAAAAAGCCCACCCACCCGATCATTAGGGGCGATCAGAACCTTTTGAGCCGATTTAAAATCGGAAAAGAAATCGAGTGGTTCTTCCTGCTCGGCGGCATCACTATGCCATCGCAGGGCAATCCTGTCTAGCAAGGATCCTTTACTCAACGATACCTGCACCTAGTCGCTCGAATGCTAAGGCGCCGCCAAGGTGGCGGCGCGTTGTAGTTACCAGTATTTGGCTTCCATCTTGGCCACTTCGGCCATTTTGCGGCTGTTATCCGCTTCAAAGCGATGCAGACGATCAGGGATTCGTAAACCCTGCATTAAAACCGTATAAATGTCGCGAGCCGCTGGAGCCTTCGGGTTATCAATCATCAATGGACGTCGACGTTCACATGCATCTAGAACTTTCATATCACTGCGCACATAGCCGACATAATCCATCTCCGTCGACAGGTATTCCTTCACCAATGCGACAAAACGATGGGCTTCTTCAATTTGGCGTTTATAGCGGACCCTATTGAGGATCAGACGAGGACGATAATCGGCCATTAGTGCTTTGGCCACTTCACCTGCATCAGGGTCGATCTGCGTGATCCGTTCGAGCAATTCGCGAATTCGCCCGCTCTTGCGGCCAGACTTACGAGCAAATTCCTCGATAGTCGACTTGACTAGTGCATTTTTCGCAAATTGCCGTCGCAACTTCCGGTAAACCGTATTTTTGATAAAGCCGTATGCATCGACACGGGCATGCGGTTCCGGAGTACAAACGATTAAGCCATCGTCTGAAAGCGTAAAAAAATCTAAGGTATTAAACGTCGTTCCCGCCCCCAAATCGATCAAGACGAAATCGGCGTCCAAGGTCATGATGTGGCGAAGCAATTTCTCCTTGACCATATAGGGAAGGTTTGCCAAGCCAATCATCTCATTCCCTCCACAGACGAGCTTGAGATTTTCGCTTGGTGTGGGCAGTAACACTTCCTTGAGCGTTGCGGTTTCCTTCGTCAAGAAATGGCTCAAACTACGTGCGGGGGCTATCTGGTCAAAAAATAGGTGCAAATCAGCACCGCCTAAATCACAATCAACGAGAATGACCTTGTAGCCCAACAGAGAGAGTCCCACACCCATATTGGCAGTAAGAGTAGATTTGCCGGTGCCGCCCTTCCCGCCCGCAATAGGCCAAATAGCCTTGGATGGGACATCACCGTCTAAGACGATAGTATCCAATGTCGATTGTTCTTCCGTGACGAGCGGTGTGCTCATCTGGAAACCCCTCTATTTATTGTTGATGAATGTCACTAAACCAGACGAAGAGATCGCAATAGACCCTACACCGCATTCACTACATTGCAATTAGCTAGTATAGTGTCCGAAATAGCTGCCTGTCAAGGGCTTTCTCCCCGCCTGCCGGCCTGCTATATTTATTCATCGGCAGGCAAACACCAGCGCTTAGTTTTTTCTCAAACACCCTATTTGTTAGCGACTTAGCCGCAAAACACTAACGAGCCCCAATTGAAGACTACAACCAGAGATTTCACTGCAACCACATTCGTAGTAGACGCAGGAGCAACCCTATTGCTTTGGCATAAAAAGCTTGGGGCTTGGCTTCCGCCCGGAGGCCATATTGATCCCAATGAACTGCCCGAAGATGCCGCAGTGCGTGAAGTGCGCGAAGAAACGGGTTTAGAAGTGGAATTATTGGGCTCTAGTCGGCAATTGGGAAATGTCGCCATTCTCATCCAGCCCATTTGTATTCTCCTCGAGGATATCGAGCCACACCATCAACATATTGACCTCATATACTTTGCCCGAGTAAAGGGCGGGCAAGCCCGAATTAATCCCCGCGAATCCACCCAACTGAAGTGGTGCGACCATATCGCCCTTGGTGAACCGGCCATCGCCGAGGATATTCGCATTCTTGGCCGACGAGCACTTGCATCAATCACCGCTCCAGGTATCTGAGGAATTTCAATGTCCAGAACAGCCTTCTTCTACCACCCTGACCTCCTATTCCACGACACCGGCAATGGCCATCCTGAACGCAGTAGCCGCTTAGAAGCTATTGTGCAACACTTGCAGGCTGGCCCTCTATGGGAGCAACTTTTACACCGGCAACCGCATGAAGCTCCGCGCGACGCCCTGTTAAGGGTCCATTCGTCTGCACACCTAGAACTAGTCGCAGCGCTCGATCAAACGGATCGCCCAGTACAGCTTTCGCCGGACACGGTGGGGTCTCCAGGATCACACCGCGCTGCATTATTAGCTGCAGGAGCCGGGATTGCCGCGATCGATGCCATTTTCGCCGGTGAAATCGATAATGCCTTTTGTTGTGTCCGCCCACCTGGCCATCATGCCGAATTCGAACAGATCATGGGCTTCTGTTTGTTCAACAATGTCGCCATTGCAGCGCAATATCTGCGCGCCGAATGCGGAGTTTCGAGAGTGGCGATAATTGACTGGGATGTTCACCACGGCAATGGCACTCAGCATTCTTTTGAGAGCGACAACTCCGTCTTCTTCTTCAGCATCCACCAATACCCGCACTACCCAGGCACCGGCACAGCGAGTGAACGCGGCTTAGGCCCCGGCCAGGGGCAGACAATGAATATCCCCGTTCACGCCGGAAGTTCGGACACTGATTATCTGCTTCACTTTGAACAAGACCTTATCCCCGCTATCGACGAGTTTAAACCTGAATTCATTCTCATATCTGCAGGTTTTGACGCCCATCGGAATGACCCCCTTGGGCAAATACAGCTTAGCGAGGAGGGCTATAGAGCGCTGACCTTGCACATTCGCCAATTGGCGAACCGACACTGTAGCGGGCGCCTGGTATCCCTCCTGGAGGGCGGATACCACTTAACATCGACAGCTCTCTCCATCGAAGCACATTTGCAAGCATTGCTGGCAGATTAGGGCTTCGTGAAAATATGGATATCAACCCTGTGCTCTTTGGCTTCCCAAAGCTGCCTTTCGGTTTCCACCTGATGGCCATATCCTTGGCCTTCGAGCATCTTTACGAATTCCCCTGCAGCCTTTCGTTGCGGGTCCCCTAGATACAACCGACCACCAGGCATTAACAACTTGCGTAGTATGCGATCCAAATAGGGGTGATTCTTCTTTTCGTAGACCACATCCGATGCCACAATACAAGATCTTTGCTCACCAACCGGATTCCTCCAATCGAGATAGCCTACCCGATGGTTTGCCCCCAATTTATTAAGCAAGGCGTTATGGGAGGCGAAAACCAACGCGTCTTCGACGAAATCGGTGGCCTCTACCCGCCAACCCAGCTTTGCTAAGGCAATACCCACCACCCCCAATCCACAACCCAATTCACAAACCCACCCCGCGGGCTGTGGTAAATCCGCACGCGAGATCCAGCGGGCAAGCGCCAAGGAAGTCGGCCACAATTCAGCCCAATAGGGGAATCGTTCCGCCCTCTTATTTTGTGCTTCCTGGTCTGCCATTTTATCTAAAAGCACATACGGGTCGATAACCATCGCCAAGCTCAATGCCATCCCAGAGTGTACATCGACCTTCACTTGGTTCAAGTTGTACTTACCCAAGGTCTTATTGATCTTCTTTATATCGTATTGTTTCATGAAAATAATAAATGCGGCAGGTCACCCCACCGCATTCTTCTCCGTTGCTTGTTTTAGGATATGGTTCTAATTCTTAGGCTTGATCGTGTAATGCTTCAAGCGATTATCATTCAACTAAAAATGGGATCGCACCCGACTTTTTTGTTTTCCAAACCTTGCGCGATCCACGCCGCACCGCGATCAGTTCAGCCACAACGCTAACCGCGATCTCCTCCGGGGTATCCGCCCCGATATTCACTCCAATTGGGGCAAAAACCCTATCCAAGCCTTCCGGCTTACCGCCCCTGCCCTCTATGCGCTTCCACAACATTAATTTTTTTCGCTCGCTACCGAGCATCCCGATATAACGCGCAGGAGCTTTAATCGCCTGCTCGACTATAATTTCATCGTGTTGATGACCTCTAGTCGCCGCAACTAAGTAAGACTGATCATCTACTAGCAAATCAGCGAGCCCTTCCCCCAACTCTACCACTCGGCATTCATCGACAAGAGGGTGCCGCTCCGAATTGGCGAAGGCCGGCCGATCGTCGATGATTACGACACGAAAACCTACATTTTTTGCCAATGCGCCAATCTGCCCCCCCACGTGCCCGCCCCCAAAGACATAGAGTATCGGCTCGGGTAGAAAGGGTTCGATAAAAACCTCAGATTGCGCAGCTTTCCCCATCTCAGAGTCCCCGAGTATATTTCCCCCGTTTTGTTCGCCCGTAGCAGGCAACGCTTGAATCAACCCCCGTTCCCGCTGCAGCACGAGTGGCCCTTTTTCTTCTACTAATCGCTCAGCCTCCGCTGACTGCAAAGAGCCAGACCTACTACCGTCCATGCCAAACCACATCTTACTCGACGGATGGCTACTGTCAGTACTAAGCAAGGTCGCAAGAACTCCACCGCGTCGGTCCGCTCTAGCATTTAAGACCTTGTCGTAGAGATCCCCTCCTGCCCCTGGTTCGACAAGTTCGGTGTATATTCGAACGGTGCCGCCACAATTTAAACCACTTTCCCCTGCCTGTTTTTCGGTCATCGTATAACTGATATGTTGGTTAGCCCCCGTATCCAGCACAGCCCTTCCGACACTCAACACCTCGGCTTCAAGACAGCCGCCGCCAATCGTGCCAATGATTGAACCATCTTCAGTAATGATCATCTTCGCGCGGTCGCTCATGGGGATAGACCCAGTGCTCCAAATGAGGGAGGCCAAGGCCAACCGCTCGCCACGTTGCCTCAACCTACCAATCTCCCCAATTATATCAACCATAGGTCCCCGTTTACTCCTTAGGCCATTGCTCTAATTCCCGCAGATAATCCGCCGGAGTGTCCATGTCATCAAGGATCGCAGCTTGGGCGACCGGTATTTCGCACGTATCTTCAGGGTGCCCGCGGGTTACAACATTTAAACCCAAATCTAGCGGCAATCTAAGGATTTCTGTTCGGTAGACGTTGTCAATCAGGATAGGGTGCCCTCTTTTTCCTGCGAAGGTCGGAATGTATATACCACGATCCCCCGCTTCTGCCGCGGCCAATACCTGTTCAACAACCTCTCCGTTCAACCGCGGCTGGTCCCCGAGGCAAATCATGTAATCAGCCTTCTCATCTATCGATTTCAGCGCGCATTGCACTGAAGAAAGCATCCCCTCGCGATAGGCGGAATTTACGATGCATTGCGCAGAAGTATCGAGCAAAGCGGGGGCAATCTCACCGGCGCGATGCCCCAAGACTACAACCACTTGCTCAAGGCTTTGACTTAAGACCTCAACAATCCATCGGATTGCCGGCTTGCCCTCAAAAGGCAATAACGGCTTCAGCTCACCCATCCGAGTCGACATTCCCGCAGCTAATACGATTCCTGCAACCATGATCTCTAAATCCTACACGCCCTATTTATGAAGTGTCAATGAGGTCAATTACCGTGCCGCCGCCCCGCAACAGTCCCGCTTGCCCAAGCCCACTGAAAATTAAACCCCCCCAGATCTGCGTGTACATCTACCATCTCCCCCGCGAAATATAAACCGGGCACCAAATAGGACTCGAGGGTGTCTGGATTTATTTCATCGGTATGTATACCGCCGATAGTCACTTCAGCATAATCAAATGGTCGAGGCCCACTCACTTCAATAGACCACGCCGTTAACACACAGGCTATCTGCCACCGAATCGCCTGGTCTATTCGTTCAACTTGCGTTTCGCGCTCATAACCGAAATGATCCAATAAAGGCCGGACTAGTTTTCCTGAGAGCAATCCGGCAAAGCTGAGTTCAAGAGAACGGTGTGGATGCCGATCCCAGCGCTCCGCAAGTATTGCGCTGATTTCCTCCGGGCTCTGACCTGGGAATAGGTTTATTTTGAGGCAGACTCGCCGGCTGCCCAATTCCGCGACCAAGCGCGCGCTGAGATTCAAAATCGTGAAACCAGAAACACCGTATTTAGTGAAAAGTAGATCATCTGTATCTACAATTCTGCGGCCCCCTTGCATTTCAGCACTGACTTCTGCCTTTATCTTGAGCCCTTGCATTTTGGCGAGATATTTCTCCGGACTGATCAATGGGACCAACCCGGGCTTTAATTCAGTAACTTGGTGCCCCCAATCGACGGCCAAATCCATACCCGACCGATCCGCTCCCAACCGAGTTAAACTAACCCCACCACTGGCGAGTACTAGCCGATCACATTTAAACGATCGACCATCTGCTACCCGCAAAACAAAACCTGAACGACAATCACCACTTACAACCTTGGCGTTCATCTCCACTTGCACCCCGAGGCACTTCATCTGGTCTTCTAATAGATCAACCACAGACTGAGCTTGATCCGAAACAGGAAACAGGCGCTGGCGCTTTTCCTCGCGAAAGACGACGCCTAAATCGTTAAAAAAAGCCAGGGTGTCATCTAGGCGAAACTGATGTAAGACGCTGCGGGAAAAATGTGGGTGATTCCCATGATAATGTTTTCTATCGTCAGCCGCCAAATTCGTCAAATTGCAACGACCATTTCCCGAAATTAGAATTTTTCGCCCTAACTGCGCGTTGCCTTCCAACAAAGTCACCCGTTCACCCGACTCGGCAGCAACTATGGCAGCCATCATCCCGGCAGCTCCCCCACCAACAACTATGGTATCCACTGATTTCAATGTTGTTCACCAGAGACAAAAGTATTTGAAAAAACAATAAGATATACCACCTAAAAGCCAGGGTCAAATCCCAGCTTAGTAGCTTGACATGTGCTTCTTTATTGCCTATTTTGCCTATCTTCTATGGAAGCATATTAATTTAAAGAAAACTCTGGAGTTAAGACCAAAAATGGAAGACCTTCCAGGGGTTACGGCGACCCCAAACGAACCTTCGCTCGAACCGAATTCGGCTAATCACCCCACGATGTATCCTACGGTCAACGAAGAAGTCGAAACCTCGATCCGCAAAGATGGTATTTCCTACGTATTTGAAAGCCGCTCGGTATCAGCTGTCCTCAATTTTGTCTATACCCCGATCGATGGCACTTTTGCCGATATCGAACTGGAAATAAACAACAACGAGCCCATTATACCCGCGGAAGACGGCGGTATCTCAGTCGAAATGGGTGGCTCTGTCTGGCCGGCAGACAGCGAAGAAGTTGAACGGCACTTCGTATCATGTGACCAAGTAGGGGATACAGTCGAGGCCCGTTGGCAGTGGAAATTGGGCGAAGAACAGGCCAACTTCCTCTATCGTCTGCGTATAACCGGCAAAACTCTCGTCGTCGAGATTGAAGGCGGCAATGGCAAGGGAACCGGCCTGAAACTTGGACAAGTCAGCGGTGCGGTGCATCCCCAACTCATTGCGATCCCCTATTTCAACTTAGGGGAAAATTATCCGCATATTCTTTGTTCTTCGGGTTATTTCTTGTCGAGTTTTATCGACTGGCATCACTCTGGATCGACGGCCCTGCAAGCTCCCACCACAGAGGAAGCCCAGCGCCTAGTACAACTCAACGGTGGTTGCAGTTACGCGAGCCAAGCCGATGGCAAAAGAAATGGGTTCCAAGAACGGTGGATGCTGACGGCATCGACTCAATTCGACGAAGTACTGCCCACGCTTTCAATCCCCGGAACAGGCCAAACGGATACGCTTGCAGAATACGCTTGGTACAATATCCCGCACATTAAGGCCTCCGAAGAGAGCTATGTAGAGATTTACGAAAACTTAAGGAGCCTCAAACGTATGGGGCTTGACCACCTTTTAGTTAACCATCCCGACGAAACCTGGCACGATGAAGACGGCAACGACACCCTTACCCTTACAGGTGCCGAAGCCAAAGGCGGCGATGATGCGTTAAGCGAATACCTGGATGCGCTTAAAGACCTTGGGTATAAAACGAGCTTGCAAGTCAATTATCGCCACATCGCCACGAGCAATCCCTTATGGAATCCCGAGATCGCCGCACAACTTTCAGACGGCTCTCCGGCTCCCACAGGACCTGACCGCTACTTACTCAAGCAAAGCGAAGCCCAAAGCATCGCGCCAGATCACGGGCGCAGCATCATTGACAAGTATAAATGCGATGGCCTTTATGTAAGTGAACACGCCGAAGTCCCCCCTTGGGAATTCAACGACTTTGGCCCGAACGCTTCCGCTTCTAGTCTTGCGGATAGCCATCCTCTTCAACAGTCCATCCTAAGCTCACAGTCTAAACACGGCATAGCGATAGGCAAGGGAGGCAACCATTGGCTCTATGGCGGCGTGCTCAATGGCTACTTAGCACGCATTGTCGGCGCTGACCCCAGTCGTATTCCCCCCTTAGTTGACTTTGACCTTAACAATCTCCATCCCATTGAGACCGATGCTGGCATAGGCACGATCGAGCAATATTTTGCCGGTGATATTCCGCAGAGCGAAAAACACAGCCGCAGCGCATATATCGATCGCTACCTCGCGGCTACTGTTGCTTTTGGGCACGCCTGCCTATTACCGGACCAATTCGAATGGGGTATTGCCAGCACCGTCAAGTCCTATTTCTTGTTGCAAGAACTGCAGAAACAATACTTGCGAGTGCCTGTCAGCACGATCGAATACCACCACAATGATCAACTCCTCAACACCAATGATGCCTTGCTTTCCGGTGCTTACACCCAGGGACAGATCAGGATCGTATACGAGAATGGTCTTGAAATTCATGCCAATCTAGGCTGGGAGGCATCTTGGGCGGTGCAAAATGGAGATACGACCTACACCCTCGCCCCTGGTTCATTTTGCGCCTGGAACCAAGAGGGATTACTCGTCTATTCGGCAGATACAGGTTCGGGCCGTATAGATTATGCCGAGTGTGAGGACTATTTATTCGTTGACACCCGCGGTCAACAGCTACAGTTTGGCCCGGTGCAATTAGATGGCGCAGCCGTAATAAAAGAGCGTAAGTGGAAAATAGATGTGGTGCCTTTTGCTTGCCAAGCCAATATAGAAATAGATGTGGGGAAATATTGGCCCAATCGCAAACTTCCGCGATTGCGCTTGCTAGCCTTCAAGCCCGAATCGGATGATCCCTATGTTTTTCGCGCTGAAATGGAGGGCCACCAAGTCAGCTTCAAACCTGATGGTGATGCGATAATGTATCGCATCACCTTACCCGAATGGATGGTTGAGCCCGGTCAATAATCCGATGCGGGTAAGCATTAGATAGGAATCTGAGGAGCCAATTGGTGCCTATAAATATTATCCAAGAGAGTGCCGAGGCATTGCCCATCCCCCCTCCTGAGGTTGAGCAACTCAAAGAGCAAGTTCTTCAACTTTCCAACAAAATAAACGATTTAACTGAAGACTATGACTACCCCATTGTAGACATAGTCCTCGCGCAAACGATGGCTCAGGCCATCAAACCGTATGTAGATCGTTTAGTTGCCGTCAATCTACTGCTCAACCCCGTAGATCGCATTGTCTCCAAACGAGATCAGATCCAAGAATTACAGCTTCAAATCGCTGAAGAGATGGCGGTCGTTGAAGACCTCACTGAAGATATTGGTGAAGAAGTTGACCACTCGATACTAAACGACCTGCAAAGCAAAATTGCCTCAGTCAAGAAAGACCGCAAGCTCTTCGTCAGCAAGGTCGACGCCGAAGATGCCGCCCCAGAAGCCAAATCGAATAACAAAAAGAAAACGCAAAGAATCGTTGACCTCCCCCTTGAGGCTCGATTTGAGCGGATATTCGGCGACCGCTTCGTGGCCCCTGCCCGCCTTGAAGCACTACTTGGCGTCAGATTTTCCCCTGAATTTAATGCTACGGTTCAAGAGAGTTTAAACAAAGCCTGGGACTGGTTGTACCATCGCGAAGAGCTTCAGACCCATTTTGAAAACAATCGCATTAAAACCCTACAGAACACTTTTACCGACTACGCTTTACTTCTGCGCAGCCCCTACATTGGCAACAAGGACGGAGTGCAAGTGCAATGTTCACTCTCAACATTGCGTGATCGGTTTAACACTTTCTTCGTTGGAGGGTCTGATCGAGGTCTCTGGTATGCCAACATGCCCTTCTACAAACAACCGATTAAAAAAGGCCATTGGACCCTCCTCGACCGCCAATACCTCAACTGCACTTTCAAAAAACCAAGCATTCGCCTTTTAATGTATGCCCGCTCCAATGGCCTCTCCGCCAAGATGGTCCGCCAAAAGTCAGTAACCGAAGATATTTATGATCGGATTCTTCTTGAACTGGCCCTGCAAGAACGCTTTGTAGACAATTGCCATAGTATAACTGGAACGACCTATCAACCCAATGCCAAAGCGACCACGAAGCAGGTGTACACCTATTATAATGATGATGCCCTGCGTATTTCAGGAAAGAGCGGTATCCCTCATTGGCGTCCTTCGAAACCCCGTTGGCCTGGCGTCCTTCCCTCAATTCTATTTCCCGCATAGTTGTCTATTTTCTCTTTAACTTGATCTCGCCTTGGCTATTGCCTATTTTCAAGCCATTACCGCCATTTTTATCTATTTACCTCGAGTGGATACTGATTGCTTGTGGACGAAATCGCCCTACAACTTAAAGAAGAAGTTAAATCTCTTCAGGAATATATAGAGCATACGGAAAAACGCGTACTGGCTACGAGCTGGGTCGAATCAATACTGGATCCATTTGAACAAATAGAGAGTGAATTTGCCGAAGAAGAGATCAAAGAAGTTGTAGAAGCGCTAGCTGTCGCTCGGAAACGGTTTAGCATCAATGGCCATTTAGCCGGGCGGATTGATGGTGTAATAGACCGCTACAAACACCTCATCGAAAGTAAAGATGAGGACGAACAAAACCTGCAAGAAATACCGGCTGAAGATCCAGTATTTTCTCCCTTGGGCCTTTCTTCATACGAAGATGATGAGGAACACATATCGCTTGACGGTTTGCATACCCCAGATCAGGCGCAAACCGAGCCCCCCCTACCTGCGCCCACTGCCCCGCTGGGGGATCTCGAGACGCTATTTAACACCACCGACCCACCCGACAAAACCCCAGATATCTTGCACGACAACACGCTCACTGGCACAGCCGTGCCTGAACCGCCCATTGAAGACAGCGAAAACACCGTAGTCAAAACATCCTCGCCCTCAGACCAACTACCAGATCAGCATCCGGATGAACTATTTGCCTCGGCTCTTCTAGCCGAACAGGACCCCCTGGAGATAATAGAAGAAAACAACAACCAGGACCCCCTATCGACGAAGCCGCTACAAGCGGGCACCGGAAATCCAGACGACCCACCATCCGACAAAACCCCAGACATCTTGCACGACAACATGCTCACTGACACAGCCGTGCCTGAACCGCCCATTGAAGACGGCGAAAACACCGTAGTCAAAACATCCTCGCCCTCAGGCCAACTACCAGATCAGCATCCGGATGAACTATTTGCCCCGGCTCTTTTAGCCGAACAGGACCCCCTGGAGATAATAGAAGAAAATAACAACCAGGACCTCCAAGCGGCGAAGCCGCTACAAGAGGGCACCGGCAATACAGACGAACTATTTGCGATAGCATTAGACCAGCCCCAGGCCGAAACATCTAATAACGATTTTAAAGAAAACACCTTAGGACCATCCGTTTCCACACCGCCCAAGGCTACCGAACATCCCGCTACAACAAACAATCCGGATACACTTTTCGCGGCGGCTGATTCAACCGCTAGTTCGCATAAAAAAAGGGCCGCGAATAAAAAAACTGACACCTATAATATCTTCTCTCACCAAATCGATCTCGAGGAATTACTACTCGACTTAGGTATCGACATACCAAAGCAAGACAAAACTCAACTCAAGCACCTATACAAACAGAAGCTAGAAAGCCGGTCCATTGTTCGACTGAAATCGTATCAGCCGGCTGCTGATCAATACGTGCTAATTCCGCGTATCACTCGGTTTATCCACCAAGGCACGATCTACCCCTGCACGGTCAAAAATTTAGCACGGACATTCATCGCCCTCTTCGCTGACATCAAAGAACTTATGCAGTACAAGACCCATCCATTTCTTGACAGTGAAGTTCCCGAATTCGGTTGGAGCATCGTCCCAGCCGAAGCCCCGCAGGAAACACTCAACAAAAACTATTTACATCAAGCACAGTTTTTGCGCTTCCTGTCCACAGCCACACGTCTTCCCTCCCACTTGGTGAGAAGACGCACTTTAGTTGAAGCGGTTTACGATATTATCGCAAGCCGTATGCACCTTGAATCGCCGATGCAAAAAGCAACATTGGATTGGACCGCTTCTGGTCTGAGCAAATCAGATTTTATCTGCGTCTTCCACTCCGAACAAGGCCTGCGTATCCGACATATAAAACGGACCCAACGCAATAAGGCTTTGGGCCTATGCCCCAATTGGTAAGAGCTTTATATTTACTTTAAAGCAATAGTATCAACTCGCCCCTACCAATAGGACTGGCCCCAATTGACTTCTACAGAGATCCCCTTCCTTGAAGCCTGTCGCGGGCAGGTTCCCGCGACTACACCCATATGGATCATGCGCCAAGCCGGCCGCATCCTCCAACCCTACCGCAAACTTCGCCAACATCATGGGGCGATCAGCACACTCTTCAATACCCCAGAGCTCGCGACTGAAATAACCTTGATGCCGATTGAAATGCTCGGTGTTGACGCAGCCATCCTCTTCACCGACCTGGTAACGCCGTTAGCCGCGCTTGGTTGCGAATACACATACGCTCCAGGCCCGGTCTTTTCTAGTCCGACTCGCACAGCCGCTGATATTGCCGCTCTGCGCCCCGTAGTCCCGGAGGAAGACTTGGGATTTGTCCTTGAAACGGTTCGCATGGTTCGCAGGGCATTGCCCCCCTCGATCCCGCTCATTGGTTATGCTGGAGCACCATTTACGCTTGCTACATGGATAGTTGAAGGCGGAAGTTCAAAGGACTTCCCGGCGTTTCGCGGTATGATACATAAAGACCCGGCACTCGCCCACCAATTACTCGACAAACTCAGCGACCTCGTCGCCGATTTCCTACAAGCGCAAATAGCAGCAGGCGTACAAGCGGTACAACTCTTTGACACATCCGTCGGCCTGCTCTCGCCGAGTCAATTCAGCGAATTTGCCTTGCCTTATCTACAACGCATCTGCGCCCGTATTGCTCCGTTAAATACACCGATAATCTATTTCCCCTTAGCCGCCAACCACAACTTCTCTCACTTTAAGCAAGTCGGCGCCGATGTCCTTGGCTTGGATTGGCGTATTGAAATAAAACAAGCGCAAACACAATTCGATGATATAATGCCCTTCCAGGGTAACCTCGACCCATGCGTCCTTTACGGGTCTGAAGAAAGCATCATCAACGAAGCTCATCGTATACTACAACAAGCCAAAGGCCATCCGCACATCTTCAATCTTGGGCATGGCGTTTACCCCGACACCCCCTATGAAAATGTTAAATTGTTAGTGGATACAGTCCATCAATTTGCGGATAAATAAAGGAGAGATTGCGGATGGAAGGGGAAGAAAAAGGCATGACGAGGCAGCACACGTTTTTTTGTGTCAACAAAGAACGCCATACAAGCGCCTCAAAAGTAATAGAAGCCCAGCCTAAGGAAATCACTATCTTCGGGCAAAAAGTACAGGGATGGATCGTGACAACCGAAGAACCGGTCATCGACAAAATCATCGACTTAGACGAGTCGACGCAAGGTGAGGTCCTCCATCACGACCCCGAATAAAAAACACCAGCCCTTATTTTTTCCATGAAAATTCCCCCTCCAACCAGGTGCCGATTTCACGCGGAGGGTCTTCCCAGTCTTTACCAGGGCCAATAAAATGCCCGTGGATATCGCTACGAGCGTCAAAATCAGCCCAAATCGTTGGAAATTCATCCCGAATCAGTTCCTCTACTTGATCTCGTAAGCCCCTAGCGTGATAAGTAATAACCTCCTCCGCCTCGGCCTTACCGGTTTCTTCGGTCAGGTGTTTGGCCATGCCACCGCTGGCAATAAAGCTAAATTCTATCACATTATCTTCGGTTAGTTTGAGATCGATACGGTACGCGGGATAACTCAGCTTTAGCCCTAAGACCGATAATTGCAGCCGCAACCAATCGGCCTCGGTTACCATTCGGGCGGTATTCAGATCGCCCGAATTCAACTCGGCATCGACTTCAGTGCTGATAAACAAGGTAAATGCGAGGATCCAGAATAGAGTCGGCTGTCTTAATGGCAATGCAAACCGCCTTTCAAAAAAAAGAGGGCCAGCCTCTTACGGCCACCCCTCGGTCCCATTTACCATCCCTTGCGACTAATTTGCCGAAGTGAAATTCTTCTCGATAAAACGAACAATATCCCTAAAGGACACGAAACCGACAGGCCTATCCCCCTCATCGAGCAATGGCACGTGGCGGAAGCCATGAATGCTCATTAGGTGCAAGGCATGTTGGATCGCGGCGGACAAGCTTAACGCAGTCGGACGATGCGTCATCAAGCTTTCCACGGTGATTTGCCCAAGATTGCGGATTAAACCCGCGACCCGGTACAATACATCGCGTTCAGTGAAGATACCAACGAGTTCCCCCTTCTCCCCGGTTACTAAAACGCAGCCGATATTTTTCCCCTGCAGCAATGATATTACTTCCGCAAGAGAAGCCGTAGGTGTGACACAGACAGGGGTGCGAGGATTGAGCACCGAGAGCGGTTCGGTAAGTAGCTCTTGAAACTCCTCGCTGCCCCAATCCTGATAAGCCTCACTAAGACTCTGACCGCATTCTTCGCAGGTTTCAACACCGGGAATATTGTCGTGGGTGCAAGATGGACAAATCACGGGGCTCTCCTTTCCCTAATCGACAACCCAGGTATCACCTGCGTTAAATAGGGAGTTCAAGTCACCTGCGCCTTTAGCTTCAACTGCGGCCTCCACCTGATCGAACATCATATCAGTATAGGATGGTTTATCTACAGACCTCAGCACGCCAAAAGGCAACGGCATGGAGGGATACTCCATGCGACTGAGCATATAGGCATAACTCGCGTTTTCACGGCCCTCTTGATGCACGACAAGTTCGTCTTCTGTAATATCCCCGTCCAACGAAACGATCTCAGGTTCAGTGCCGTTCATCCGGATGCCCTTATCAAGGTTTTTCCCAAAAATTAGCGGTTTGCCCTCTTCGAGAAAAACAATATTATCGTCGCGCACGTCGGCCTTGGTCGTATGGTCCCAAGCGGTTGGGTTTAACACCACGCAATTCTGGTATATTTCGACAAAAGCCGCCCCCTTATGCTCGGCAGCTCGCTGCAGCACCATACTCAAATGTTTGGTATTCGTATCTTGGGTCCGGGCGACAAAAGTCGCCTCGGCACTAAGGGCGACCGAGATGGGATTGAGCGGATAATCAATCGACCCCATCGGCGTAGATTTCGTTCGGTGCCCCTGCAGGGAAGTCGGCGAGTACTGCCCCTTAGTCAACCCATAAATGCGATTATTGAACAATAGGATTTTTAGATCCACATTGCGTCTAAGACTGTGCAATAGATGGTTGCCGCCGATCGAGAGACCATCTCCATCACCGGTAATGACCCAAACGCTCAAATCGGGATTGGCCGACTTAATCCCGGTGGCTATAGTCGGGGCACGACCGTGAATCGAGTGTACCCCATAGGTATTCATGTAATAAGGAAACCGACTCGAGCAACCAATGCCCGATACAAATACGATATTTTCTCTCGGTATACCCAGTTCGGGTAAAACCTTCTGCATCTGGGCCAGGATGGCGTAATCGCCGCACCCAGGGCACCAGCGGACTTCTTGGTCCGAGACAAAATCCTTCCGGGTCAGCTTGGACTCTGCTACAGCTTCAGACATCTATAATATCTCCCAACTTCTCAACGCAATACTTCGCGAATCTTGTCCGCCACTTCCCGGATTTGGAAAGGACGCCCTTGTACCTTGTTTAACTTGATGACGCGCACCGGAAAATGCCCCTGCAACAAAAATGCCAACTGCCCTAGGTTCAATTCTGGCACCAAGATCTGCTTATAACGACCAAGGACATTACCAAGATTGCGGGGCAAGGGGTTCAAATGCCGCAAATGTGCCCTGGCTACTTCAAGACCTTCGCCTTGCACCTGCTCGACAGCAGCTCGAATAGCACCATAAGTGCCGCCCCACCCCAGGACCAACAAGTCCCCTTCTTCCGGCCCAGTGACTTCCAACTCCGGAATATAGTCAGCGATGCCGGCAATCTTTTGTGCCCTAGTGCGGATAATGTGTTCGTGATCTTCAGGAGCATAGGAGACATTACCGGTCACATCCTGTTTGCCCAAACCGCCAATTCGATGTTCCATTCCCGGTGTACCAGGTACAACCCATGGCCTAGCCAACGTTTTCTCATCCCGCATATAGGGTTGATACCCCTCTGGGTCTGTACGGAAATTTGCTTCGATGGGTTCGATCAAAGCAGGGTCGGGGATTTTCCATGGTTCGGAGTTATTCGCCACATAGCCGTCTGACAGCAGGAATACCGGCGTCATATAGCGAATCGCGATACGGCAAGCCTCAATGGTCATGTTAAAACACTCAACTGGCGTCGCCGGGGCCAACACCGGGATCGGGCTCTCACCATTACGACCGAATAGGACTTCCAATAAATCCGCCTGCTCGGTCTTGGTCGGCAAACCAGTACTGGGCCCGCCACGTTGCACATTGACCACCAACATCGGCAATTCCATTACAACAGCCAAGTTGATCGCCTCGCTTTTCAATGCTATCCCCGGCCCACTGCTGGCTGTCGCCGCTAATGTTCCGGCAAAGGCCGCACCGATGACTGACCCCATGGCCGCAATTTCATCTTCGGCCTGAAAGGTCCTTACGTCAAAGTTTTTTAGCGCCGCCAACCCTTCGAGAATAGTGCTCGCCGGCGTAATGGGATAAGAACCGTAAAAGAGCGGCTTATTGGCTTTTTGCGCGGCGGTGACTAAACCGAGGACAATCGCTTCATTCCCCGTCAGTCGCTTATACACTCCAGATTCAACGGCTTGCCGGCTGGGCACGTTGATTCTGGTTTGAAAGGTCTCAGCCGTTTCGCCGTAGTAATAACCTGCCTTTAGAACCCGCGAATTGGACTCGACCACCTCCGGTCGGCTCGCGAATTTGGTCTCGTAAAATTTCATGGTAAAATCAATTGGGCGGTCAAACATCCAGAATACCAAGCCCAGGGCAAAGGCATTTTTGCACTTGTCCTTCTCCTGGTTGCTCATGCCTTCAATGTCTTCAAGCGCATTGCGGGTCAGTGTGGTCAGCGGTACCTGATGCACGTCGTAACCACTGAGGCCCTCACCTTCGAGGGGATTGCTTTCATAACCGGCTTTGCGAAGACCGTTGCGGTTGAAGGTATCCGTGTTGACGATGATCGTGCCACCCGAATCAAGGTCCGGCAAATTCGCCTTGAGCGCCGCGGGATTCATCGCGACCAAAACCTGCGGCGAGTCGCCCGCTGTATAGAGCTCGGTAGAAGAAAAATTGACCTGATAGCCGCTTAACCCGGGAATGGTCCCGGCGGGCGCGCGGATCTCGGCTGGGATATCCGGAAAAGTGCTGACATCATTACCCAGTATGGCGGAGGTATTGGTGAATTGGTCACCGGTCAATTGCATTCCATCACCGGAGTCACCGGAAAAAACGATTACGACGGACTGGCGTTCTTCTTCTCGGGGCTCTTGCTTGTCAGCAGACGCCGATGAGGCCACTGTTTCGGCCATTGCGCTCGATCCTCCTATAATTGGGATGAGATCTCCGGTCCACAGCGCATGCTCAGGCACCTTCTTTAGTGTGGGCAATGCGCTCGGGATCGGGGGGCAAGTTGTAGATGTCGTGCGGAAATTGGTCGGTGAGGAAACGGATAATCTCGTGCTGGGGTAGGTTACCCTCAATGTGCCCATGCTCGTCGACTATCGGCACATTGCGATAATGGCCGGCGTTCATCAGTTGTAGCGCTTCGCCAATCGACTGCTCGGCGGTAAGGCTTTGCGGGGTACGGGTCATAAACCCCTCGACCGCCGAACTCCAGGTCGAGGATTCATTGGCGACCTTAGTCAGCGCGTCTCGTTCAGTGAATATCCCCACCAAACGGCCATCGGCCTCTACCAGCACGGCACTGACCCTGGCCCCGCGCATTTCCTTTAGGACATCGCTGACAATGGTATCAGGCGCGCAAGAGACGTAGCCATCTAAATCAAGTCTATTTATGGCCAATTCTTGCAGTTTTTTTACGATACTCATGCGAAAACCACCCCCACTATGGGATATAAGGGGAACACGGTTTATACTACTTCTAGATGCCTACAAATGCCTATACAGAAAAATAGACAGGAGTCATATATACCGCAAGCTCATACAAGCCGCCAGGACCAAGATCCCCCCCTGGCAATCGCTAAATTAGGGCTGTAATTCTACAACCTTATCGGCCGCCGCCAAAATCAATGGGTGCCTTTCCGCGACGACAATCGTTGCCCCTTTTTCGAGCAAGAGCTGCAACGCCATAACCATCTGCTGAACGTCTTGAGGATGGTCTCCACCAGCCGGTTCATCAATCAGCAACCAACTTCGATGAGACTTGCGTGTCGACTCCAAGGCCAACCGCAAACGCAGCCATTCACCGCGCTCGAGTTTTCGCACATTCTGCCCCAGTGACAAATAACCTAAGCCGCATAGATCTGCGGCCTCAAGGCTAGCTTTGATCTTCGCGTCTCTGGCGAAATGACGCAATCCCCGCTCCACAGTCATCGCCAGAACATCCGATATACTAATCCCCCGCAATGTAATTTCGCGAATTTCACTGCGGAACCGTAAACCTTCACACGCTTCACACTTGAGGGAAATATCCTCAAGAAATTCCAAGTCGAAATGCCTTTGCCCAAGCCCTTCACAACTCGGACACCTTCCGCCCGGTTTATCCAACATAAAAGCGGCACGCCCCCACCCTTGGGCCTTGGCCACCGCGGATGCGGCATATAAACCCGCGATGCGTTCGAAAACTCCCATTTCCGCCAACAAAGTATCTCGCCCAACGCGATCGTCCAATGTGACCACCCGGTTATTCCGTCCAACACCACTCACCGCGTACCCCGTCGCCTTGCCCTTTAAGGCGGCAGGTAAAAGATCGCGCAATATACGCGTTTTACCGCACCCAGACGGACCGTGTAAACAAGTAAGGGCGCCTTGCGGCAACTCTATACTCAATTCACCCAATGGCCCCATTCCAACAATCGTTAGGAATTCGTAATTTTCAATCTTGGCTGATCGTCGTTTCACCTTGGGCACCGCTGGTGCCGATGTGACCAACCTTGCCCTGCCATCGGTAAAATCCCAGACCTGGTCTGCATCGGCAACGAGATCATGATGGTGGTCAAGGAGCAAGACCGTATTCCCCAATTGCACCAGATGGCGTAAGCGCCCCACAACAGCAGGTAGCAAATCCGTGCCGACTTGCCCCCCCATTTCCTCGAAAATGTAGAGTATGCCCATTAGACCACTAGTCAAACAGGCCGCCAATTGCAATCGCAACCACTCCCCCCCCGACAAGGTTTCCACCCGACGATTCAAAGCCAAATGATCTAGTTGTAAATTGCCCGCCTCTAACAATATCGCGTTGATCTTAGCCCGCAAATTACCCTCTGGGACATTGGCGTCTAGTAGTATTTGCACATCCGCAATTTTCTCCTCCGCCAAATCGGTAAACGAGCGGCCAAACATATACATATTCTGCATATTAGCATCGCCTGAGGCATGGTTATGGGCAATCAGTTCTTCATACTGACGCCCACAATCACAACAGGTTGGTTGTTGGTTGAAATCCAGCATTGCCTCAGATTCAACTTCCCATACCGTCGTTTGCCCTGAAGATATCGATCGACTCAAGCGCACGGCTTCTAGGAAACGCACGTTCGAATCTGGCGTTGGCACTAGACGGTCGATCACCACATATGCATCGTCGTCTGCTTTGGGAGGGGCGGGCACTTCCCCATCCAAGCGAATTACCTCTCCCGCAATCATCACACGTAGAAATCCACCAAGAGTCAATTCACGGCAAAAGCCTCCCCAGTCGATTCCCTCTCGCACTTGCAGAGGCGCCATGATCAGCCATCTCTTACCTGGATGCAATTTGACCAGTTCGCTTTCAACTTCAGCCGCCTCGTATCCACGACAGGCCCCGCCACAGTCGGCACAGTGCATCTGACCGTTTTCCATGACAAGTTGTATCAACATCGCATCCAATTGCAGATAGTCACCGACAGATCGCCCTCTGCGCTTTCTGCCCAAATAGATAGCAGGAGGCAAACCAGTAATTTCATCCAAATCGACCTTGCCAACACCGCCGATGCCTTCTCGTTCAACTGGAGAAAGCGCCTGCATATAACGCCGCCGACTTTCTGCGTAAAGCACATCGACAGCCATCGCCAGTCGCCCATTGCTACTGCGGCCAGTGAAACATAAGACCTTGCCCAGCGCTAATTCCAAATCGACATCCCGAAGGCCACCTGCTCTGGCCCCGCTTATTTTAATTCTTTCTTCCATAAACCTATTAATCGGCTGCCCTTATAGAATCGATTTTACCCCTCAGTCGCTGGTCTCTAGGATTCCTCGCCAGCAATAACTCCCAATGAGTTTCCGCCTCCATTTTCCTCCCCATTTGCGTAAACAATACAGCGAGCTGAAAGCGGGCTTTGTCGTTGTCTGTATCGAGTTCTAGCACGTTGGCAAAGTCATGCTGTGCAGCTTGTTCGTCTCCTTTACGTCGATGAACTAAACCGAGATTGTAATGCGCGCGCACATAGAGAGAATCGATGCCAAGCGCCAGCTTAAAATAATGAATAGCGTCCTCCCAGCCGCCCAAACGGTAATAACTAAGGCCTATGTTGTTATAAATCTGGCATTGTGGACCATTCCGTTTAATGGCACGCTTGAAGACCAAAATTGCCGCTTCATAATCTCCGTCCTTGAATAACCCCAAACCCCGCCGCACCCCAGGATCAACCACCACCGAGGCCGCTCCGCCCGCCTCCCTTTGGCGGGCGAGTACACCAGCTAATCCTGATCGAGCAGGCATAAAATTCGGATCAATACGCAAGGCTTGGCGAAAGAACTCTTCGGCTCGGAGCCAATTACCTTGCCGTTGATAAAGGGTGGCAAAATTATAATAATCGACTCTCCTAAGGGTTAATTGTCTCGCACCCGCATCCTGATAATTGACCGGAATAGCCAACAGTGCCACGAGTAAAAGTGATTTAACGGCTGCCGTATAGTTCTTTTGCACTAAACTATTCTGCATAAATAAAATCCAGCGAGCTGAATACAGACAGAGTATCGGCACCACCGGCAAACGGTATTCGGAAGAAACAAAAAACAACATACATCCCGTTAAATAGGCGGCCAGATATAGGTCGAGAAACGAACTGCCGCTGCGCCGCTGTTGTATCCAATTTGCGAGGGCCAATGGGAACAGTATCCCCCAACCAAGCAAGTTCCAGCGCAACAGGGGCACGAAGTCTCGTGCGAAATATATACTTAGGTTATTCTGGGCTTCCACCGAATTGCAAAACATATACAGCTTGCGGCTGAGTAATCTCAAGTATTCCAATGGGTGCGCGAAGGCGAAGCGCACCGCCTCCTCCAACCAAAACCTGGACACCTGCCCTGGACTTAGCGACTCACCGCTTATCCGCTCAGCCTCTCGCACAAAAGCCAAGCGCTCTAAATCCGGCTCCGCGCTGCTGAGAAATTCCACTTGCGAGTAGATGCCATTAGCCCCTGGGTGGTTGCCGACATAAAGATTCATTCCGGCCGATGAAGTCGTGAGCAATAACTCGCCGCCAACGACGAAGTTGCGCAGGACAACAAGTCCAACCACCAAACCACAACCGAGCAAGACTTTACCCCAGGAATACAATCCGGCTCGCCCGCAACGATTGAGATACCACCCCCCCAAAACAAAGACAAAGAGTAAAACGAGTGGCCGGGCAGTAGCCGACAACCCCAAAAGCAAACCGGCAGCCCACAACCAGGGACCATCTTCTTCGAGCGAACGAAGCAAACAGTATAGCGCCCCGAGATTCAGCAAAGTAATCGGGGAAGCCGTAAGTAAAGCCCCGTCATAGAAAAGATACGGCCCATATACCGCTGCCAGTCCGGCCGCCAACAAACCGACGGCCTGCCCCCACAGTCGACGGCCCAGCCCGTAAACAAGGGCACAGCTGCAAACCCCCATGGCCGATTGCACCAGGGCTACATGAAAATAATCAGTCCCGCTTATTGCATATAAAACCGCCAGGAAATATGAATAGAAGGGATTCATAAAAAAAACTCGGTCACCCAACCAGTTTCCTGCTCCGATTTCTCTGGCCCGACGGTCGTAAAATTCGGAGTCTATAAGCAACACTTCAAAGAGCGGCGTATCGACGGCTTGAAAGAGATACAGCACCCGAAGAGCGAAGGCTGTGGATAAAACCAACCATAGGCCATTTTCTTTCAAAAACGATACCATCATTGCTGCATAAACCAGTAGTGAAACGAGACGACAGGGCGTAGATCACCGGCAAAATGGATCGGCCGGGTTTCGATTTCAACCGTGCTTCCCTTGCGGTTGGCCGGAAGCCGGGCAATAAGCAGATCAAGCCATTGGCGCCCCCTGCCCCCGGGCAGGTCCACCTTGCCCACTTCAACGCCATCTGCTAAGACCGTAAAATGCTGGCGGATACCGGTTAGCGTCCGCATCAAAATAAGTGCGGGTTTATCCGGATCTAACTCAATACGCATACGCTCCCCCCCCGTAACCGTCCGGCCACCATCCATAAGTAAAGCCGATGATTCATTCCCATGAGGTAGGGCTAATAATAGATTCGCTTCACCATTGCCAGGAATATGAATTTGCGACTGATAAGCATGCCTACTCTCACTCTGTAAATCGGCTATATCGACCTCGTCTACGGATCGCCATCCCGCATCGGGCAATGCATCGCCGTGGGGTTTTGAGCCGTCTTGCAAGGCGTCCCAATGAGCCCGGTACAATACTTTTTCAGCGTCAACAATTGACGGGGCGAATACGCGAATGCGATGCAAGGGCTCTAAAAAAGCACCTTCCGGGAATTTGAACCAATTGGGGAAGATTGCGAAGTATTGTGGACGCCGAGTAACAGGCATGGACTCTAGACGCTCAAAGACCGACCCACTCCCGTGCCGCCAGGGACCGCTATTGCCAGCGGTTGTAAGGCCCACGAGATCAATCGTTTCGCGATGGCCGAAATAGCGAATGGCTCCGGCGTCGTTTATTGCAATGCGGGCATCTGGGGGCAGGCTCCCATCAATCAAGTGAGCCATTTCAATTTGCTGGTTGCGGATGTCGCTGCAGTTCTCCCCATAGGCCACGGCAAAATACGTCGCCGACATCATCCCCCAAAGCCCAAATATACAGGTGCCCCCCCAGGCCAACTTCCGCCCCCACTCGCCTCCCTCAGCGACCAGCCGCCCCAGCCCCAAGCCGACGAATAAAATAAACAGCGGCAAGAAAGGTTGTTGATAGCGGTTGAAATGCGCGTCGAATTCGACTAAGGTGCAGGTTACAAGAATGCCACCAATAAACCATCCCCCCCCTATTGCGGCTGCTCCAGGACGACGCGCTTGCCATTCATCCCAGGTGCGAAAACTCAACTCAGCGATAAAGACGAATGCGGCAAATGGGGCAAAAACCATTCGGCGATAATTGCCGTCATAGGCATAGAGGTTGGCACTAGTCTGGTGACCAAGGCTACCCGCAAGCAAGCCTTTGACAAATTCTGCAAAATCAAAAAGGATACCCCTGACTACCGTGGGCAATGAAACGTGGGGGGCGGCAAAAAGCCATTTGGCATTAAAACCGGAGGCTCCGGGTGAACCGGTATATATTTCAATCAGTAAAGCCTGCAATCCATACGCTGCAAAGGGCAAATACCAACGCGAATCCCAGCGATCTTTATTTTGGTATTTTTGCCAGACCACCAACAACAAGCCCCACAGGACCAACACGAAACCCTCAGGTCGGGCTAAGATCATTAAAGTTGCCGCATAGGGACAACGACGATCGCCAGCCAAGAATAAATTAAGGGTTAACAGGATCGAAAAGCTAAATAAGCCAATTTCCATCCCGCTATAATATCCCCACAACACTGGCCCACACGATAGAAACAGCAACGAGCAAATCCAAGCGCTAAAACGGCCATTCAATTGCAGGCCTATTTTAAAGAGTTGAATCGCACTCAGGCCAAGAAATATGTAGCCCAATAAAAGAGCATAGCAGACCATGCCAATATCCGATATACCCAGCCAAAAACCCGGGACCAACAATAACATATACAAGATACTGGTTGCCCCCGCGGTCGCTTCGACACCGGTATTGTATTGCAGGAACTGGCCATCCGCAGCTTGGCGGGCGTATTGGAAATAGATAAAGGAATCATCTAAGGGCAGCGCCAACCGCCCTCCTGTATGGTAGAGCATGGAGGCCAGATAGATCGCCAACCACGCTAGGGCCACGGCCCAGAGGACTACTTGGTCCCGGGTCATAGAATTCACTGGGGCAAGACCGGATGGGGGGGTTCGTTTTGCATGCACCAAATATAGCGCGAAACCCCGCTAGGGACATCTGCATCAGATATAAAAAATGACCCCCTCTACACATTAAATAAGAGCTATGATCTATATATTCGTTTTTCTTTTTTTTGCGCTTCCCACAACCCTATTCGCAGCATCTCCCTTCAAGCACAATTTTCTTGATCAGATCCTGCAAAAACACGTATACGACGACGGATTAGTTCGCTATGGCGCGCTCGCTCAGGATCGTAGCCTCCTCGATGCCTATATAGACAGTCTTGCCAACTACAGCCCCACCAGCCACCCCGACCGTTTCCCGGAAACCGACGATAGTCTTGCCTATTGGATCAACGCCTACAATGCCTTTGTTCTCAGGGGCGTTATCGATGCCTATCCCATAGCCAGCGTCAAGGACGCTTTTCTATTCAGTGGTTTTTTCAACCGACAGAAATTTATCGCCGGAGGCCTCGAACTAACCTTGGATTATATAGAGAATCGAATCATCCGGCCGAAATTCCGCGACCCCCGCATACACTTTGCCGTCAATTGCGGCGCGCGAAGTTGCCCACAGCTTGAAAAGCGCGCATATACAGGTAACAACCTCGACTCAATGCTTGAACGGTCGCTCGAACGCTTCGCCCGCGATCCCCAACACGTACAATTGCAGGGACGGCGACTCACTCTTTCTAAGATACTCGACTGGTACGGCAAGGACTTTATCGATTGGTTTCCCTCAGACAGGGCCAATCCTGAGGATAAACCACCGATTGTCAATTACCTATTGCCCTATCTGCCGCCAGCGACTGCAAGCCAAATCGTACAGAGCGAAGATATCGAACTCGACTACTTCGACTACGATTGGACATTAAATGAAGCCATAGAAAAAGGGCCTCCTCAACCCCCCGAGGATAGCCCTTAATTCGCCGAATCTCAGTCATAAAACGCCTAAAACATCACGAACACCTACAAGCTTGATCTTGTTAACTAAAAAAGGGATTGTGCGCTTTTTCTTCCCCGACAGTCGTCGCGGGACCGTGCCCCGGAAAGAGCAACACCTTATCATCAAGGGCGAGGATCTTTTCTTCGACGGCCTGGCATTGCTTGCAGAAATCAACCAGGCTGCGAGTCCCCCCCAGCGAACCTGCAAATAAGGCATCGCCAACAAAGGCCACCTCACTGTGCACAAGGCTTATCCCACCGGCCGTATGTCCTGGCGTCGCGCGTAGATCAAAACGAAGTTTCCCAATTTGTACACTGTCCCCTTCCGCTAAATCACCCTCCACCTTATTCGCCAACTTGCCCATCAAATCAAGATCTTCAGAATTGATAAAAGCAGGCGCATCAGTGGCCTGACAGAGTTCGGATAGAGCGCTGATATGGTCTTGGTGGCCATGGGTCAACAGGATCTTTTCAACTTCCAGACCCGAAGATTCGATCGTGCGGAGAATCTTCTCCGGATCGAAGCCCGGGTCAACCACCGCGGCCTTACCTGTTTCTTCGCAACCCACTATATACCCGTTCATCAGAAAACCGCTGCCCAAAACCAACATCTCGACCTTAATCCCGGAAATCGCGCGACCCGCTGGATAGAGGGGGAAAAATTGACGAGTGGAACTATCGATCAACTTTCCTTCGTGCAAACCGAGACTCTCCGCCAGCGTTGCAATTGTACTAGCATCAGGGGTAATTTCATACTCTTCGATTTTTCCTATATCAGCTGCAGGTACCCCGACTCGTTCGGCAAGATCCGCCAGCTCCAGTTCCTGACCTCGCCGTGCCTTGCCTATTATGTCGCCAAATTCATCTTCCAACTGCACATACATATCACACCCCTCCGACCCTTTTTTAAGTTTGCTTTTCACTAGCGGTCAAACTATCCAAAAACTGATTAAAACTCTGTTCCCACTCGACGATGGTTGCAAAAGGGCCAGTCAATTTAAAAAAGACCGCGCCTGATTTATGAACGGCAATCGCCCCGAGCATACGATAGTTTTCCCGAGTCTCTTCGTTGCCCATCCCCGCAGCGAACGTCCCGCTTATATCCACCATAGTTATCGCGATATCGGCTACATTTTTATTCCAACGTTTCGCCGTTTTACCGGTCGGACGACCATCCGGCTGGCTAAACTGACCATACCATCGCTCGATATTGGCTTCGAGCCCCCCACCTTGCCCCGGTCCAAAATAAAACACCCCCAATGTCGCCTCCCCTGCAGGACCGGGCAGTCCGTATTGGGCCACCCGCATCGAGCTAGATGGTTGCTGTGGGATCCACCCCTCTGGCGGCACACCGCTCAAGGGGCCCAAAGCCTGCAACCCCTCTTTCACTTCGGCGATTGCGACATCGGCGACAGGTTTAAATCCGTTTTCTGCCATAGCCGTTGCCGGTTCCTCCGAACTGAAATTCTGGCTGCAACTAACCATTATGGCCAATAGAGCAATCAAGCCGCTATGGGCTCTCAAGCTATTCATTCCCAGCTCCTTCTCCCGGTTTCCATAATACATCCTCATCCCCGTTCTTATTGGCCGATCTCGCCAGTACAAATAACAAATCGGACAGCCGGTTGAGATATTTCAGTACGGATTCACCCACCGTTTCGTCTCCGGCCAAGCGCCAAACCTCTCTTTCAGCCCGCCGACATACCGTACGGGCCATATGCAACCAAGCCGCCGCCCCCGTCCCTCCGGGCAATACGAAACTTCGCAAAGGTCGTAAGTCCTCATTGATGAGATCGATCTGCTTTTCCAAATATTCGACCTGTGTATCTTGTAATCGCAAGCGCTCCCCCGCCTTCTCACCCTCGGCGTATGGAACACACAAATCAGCCCCGACATCAAATAAGTCATTTTGCACCCGTGTAAGCACTTCCACGGGTCCTGCACCGTGAACCCGGGCGAGGCCGATCGTCGAATTTAACTCGTCAACACAGCCGTAGGCCTCAATTCGGACATCTGTCTTGGCCACATCTGACATATCGCCCAGATGCGTCCGGCCAGCATCGCCGGTCTTCGTATAGATCTTAGATAGAGTGACCATTCGCTCCGTTATATTTGCTGTAATCTGTGATTATTCGACTTAGGGCCCTAGCCCCCCGTAGAATATTTGGACCGGCTTGCAGGATCTCATCCGAGTGAATTTCGTGTACCCGCCGCATCCTCACCGCGGGCAACTCATCCCAGCCGGGCCTGGCGCAGATTTGCGCCACCTCAACCGGTTTCCCACACCAGGAAGCGACGATCAAGTCCGGGTTTCGGGCGAGAACTTCATTCGGGTCAATCCGGCGTTCATTCGCACTGCGCTTAGAACGTAGTTCCGCGAAAACATCAAGACCGCCTAGGTGATCAATGAGGTCTCCGACCCAACCGATACCTCCAACCAAGGGATCTGGCCACTCCTCAAAAAAAATGGCTGGGCGTGTGCCTGCCGCCCTCGGCACCCTCAAACTAGCCAGTTCAGTTGCAAAGCCAATAGCCAACCGCTTAGCCGCCGCCGACACACCAAGCGCCGCACCAATAAGATGTATATTTTGTTCGATATCGCAAAGGCGGTGCGGGTTGAGCGCCAACACCGGCAAACCGGCCTTTAACAAAATGGCAACCGCATCTGCCTGCACATCACTGGTGGCAATGATTAAGTCGGGCTCTAATGAAATTACCTTTTGTAGCGTAGGTGTCGAAAACCCACCGATACGCGGGATCTGGGCCAATGCCTCAGGCAGTTGGGCGAAACTGCTGACCCCCACCAACTTCCCCCCAGCACCGAGCCGCACGATAATATCCGCCGCTTCAGCAGCAAGGCAGACAATACGAGTAGAAGGGCGAAAACGACTCATAAGCGCTTAGGAATAGGTGGCAGCACTAAAAAGCAATGCCGCCCCTTTTACTTCGTTGCTGAGCGGATCAAGCGATTTTCCCCGGCGATAATCTAACTTAAAGACAGCCTCTGCATTGGGACGAAAATTAAGCCCCCAGGTCCACCGACGTTCGCTATCACCGTCGACATCGGTATCAAAATCAACCACTCCATAGCGAAGAACTCCGGTAAAAACCGACTCAGGTAAGGCATTGAGCCATCCCCGGCCAAAATGAGCATTGCCTTGTATGTAGACTCCCGCCTGGTTTTCCTGCAATAAAACAGTCTCAACAGGCACATCAACCGAGGCACCGGCGTATTCACCGACGAGTTCGAAAGCCCTCCATTTCACTTCCAAATCGAGTGCCCATATTGTCAACTCCTGCTTCTGAGCGACCGTCAATCCCTCAATTTTCCAAGCGTTATAGGCCCCCGTATGTAGCGGCACTCCGATTTCATATCCGGCTTGCGGGCTAAAAGCCAAACGACCGACAAAAGCGGGCCAGTTGTTATTATCCTCGAAATTTCCTCGCCCTTCGGCAATACGCGTTCCGTTACCACTATCGCTTATCACACCTTCGTTGAAACCATTAACTGCATAAATTTCATAGGCAAGCCTTGCCGAGGCCGAAGGATAGAATGAACCATAAAATCCCATACCCGCCTCTGAAAGCGCCGTCGGTATAATTTGCGTGCTAACTAATGGGCGGTCGGTCAGATCATTGGCCGGGCTATCATGAGAGAGATTAAATCGCCCTAAGGGCGAAAGGACAATCCCACCGCGAAAGGTCAGCGCCGGATGGATCTCAAAATCGATTACCGCGATTTCGAGTTTTATTTCTTCGCCGCCTTCCTCAAACTCAAGTTCTGATACAACCTGCAGACGATCGGCAACCCGAGTATAAGAAAACAGGTTGAAGCGCTTGGCCTCAAAACCCAACTCCTCTGTTACACCATCTGATCGCCCATAGCGGAAATGGACTTCGGAATACCCACCAATCCGAGTCTTACCCTTTTTCTCGGTCATAAAGGGCTTATCGCCAATCCCACCATCAACCAAGGGTCTTTCGTTGGCGTTGACGAATTGAAAAGACAGAATAAGCGCGAGAGCGCAGTATCGAGTTCGCACATTAAATCGGCGCATTAACTTTCCTCTCTATCTTGTTGATGCATAAATAGTTATTCGCCCATCTTTTCCAGTAACTATATATCGATTCAATGCTCTTTGAGCCGGACCGAATACTTCAGCGGTTTCATTCCCCCTTGCCGGCGGTTTAAGCAGGCGAACATAGAGGGCTGTTAGCAATACCGTGGAAGCGGGAATCTCTGGATCGCCCACTTCGTCACCAAGCGCGCCCCCTCCAGTAACTTATGGGTGATGGTTTTCGACGGGAATAAAATCGTTGGTAATGCCCATATCCTGCTGATAGGCCGTCGCGACTTGCTCAATAAGGGATGTGACCTGTGCCTTGCGCGAAAAACGCCCTAATTGCAGTTGATCGCCCCCTCCGACATGATGTGCAGGAACGAAATTCGGAGGCATCACCCAATTAGCACGGCCAGAAATGCCATTGCCGTCATCAATTTAAATCATTGGACATTCCGTCTAATGGGGCGGTAAAATCATCACCGGCCGTTGGCGCTTCGGTCATGATCGCGTCGCACCCCATCAACAGGACCAACCCTGCTAATCCTGCGTAGCGCACCAATTTTAAATGGACCTCTACACAAAAGCCTGTTTTTCCTAGTGTATTCCCCCCCTACTACGTAATAGATAAAGAAAAAATGGTGCGCCCAAGAGCGAGGTTATAATGCCGATAGGCAATTCGGCCGGTTCAACCAACACGCGCGCCAATAAGTCGGCACCGACCATCAGAATAGCCCCACCAAGAATTGCACTTGGCAATAAGACCCGATGATTAGGGCCTACCAGAAGACGCATAACATGAGGCACAATTAAACCGACAAAACCAATAATCCCACTCACCGCAACCGCCCCCGCCGCCAACAACGTTGCTCCGACGAGCAAGCGCCGTTTAACGCTCTCCACATCGACCCCAAGAAATTGGGCCTGCTCTTCCCCTTGAACAATTAAATCGAGGTCGCGGGCGTAGAACTGCAGAAAGAGACCGCCAACGACAATTTGCGGCCAAACCATATGTACGTGTTCCCAACGCCTAGAGGCCAAACTGCCCATCAGCCAAAATAAAATGCGCTGCACGTCGGCTCCGTCATTGGCGGAAATCATCATATATGAAGTTAACGCCGCGGCCAACGACCCCAAGGCGATACCGCTGAGCAGCACCACCGTTGAGGGTAAACGCCCCCCGCGCAAAGAAATAGCATATACCGCCAAGGTCACCACTAAGGCACCAGCGAAGGCGAATAATCCCACGCCGCTTAGACCGAAGAACCAGAAATCCAACCCCGCAACAATGGCCAGCGTTGCCCCAAGCGCCGCCCCAGACGAAATGCCGATGATATAAGGATCAGCCATCGGGTTCTGAAAAAAACCCTGCATCACCGTGCCGCTCATCGCCAATGCCGCCCCGACCAAAACCGCCAAGAGTATGCGGGGCAGGCGAATATCCCCAATAATAACGGCGTCTACCCCATTCGCTGGCCCGCCCCACCCTGCCATTTGCGCGAGTAATTCGACAATTCTCAGCGGAGCTATTTCCACCGGACCGATACCCAGTGACATAACGATTCCGACGCCCAATAAGGCCGTTAATCCGAAAAAGGTATAGCCCCTACCAATTGGCTTGGTGATCATGGCTCCTTAAAAAGTTGCGGATGAATAGTCCGAGCTAATTGTTCATAGGCATTAACCAAACGTGGCCCAGGGCGCATCAGCCAATCCGCCTCTATGTAATAGAGCCGACTATCGCTGATCGCGGGAACCATTTTCCAACCATCCGTCTTTTGCAGCCGCAAAATCTCCGTGGCCAACGAATCTTGTCCCGTAGGAAGATAGGTAGTGACGATGACTTCTGGTGCCCAAGACAGAATCGTCTCAAGACCTACTTGTGGCCAGGCTCCTTCTGCCACACTAGCCACATTAAATCCGCCGGCCTGTGTTATTACATCGTCGATCATGGTGCCCGGCCCCGCGGTATACACTGGATCGCTCCAATATCCCCATAAGACCCTGGGTTTACCTTGTGCCTGCGCAAGCCGATCGGCCACCTTTTGTATTCTCTTATCGAGCCCACCGCGTAGACGGGCGGCTTCCTCCGCAACCCCACAAAGCGCCCCGACGCGATCGACAGCCTGCAATAATTGCTGCAGACTCTGAATATCTAGGGAGAAAACACGAATGCCCAATTCTCGCAAGGACCGGATCCCCTCGATATCGTTGCCTCGCGCCGCCAAAACTAAATCGGGTTTAACCGCCACTATTTTTTCTAGATTAACCGAATTGAATCCGGCGACCTTTTCGACCTTGGCCACCTCTACTGGAAAATCGCAGACTTCGGTAACGCCGACCACTTTATTACCCAAGCCCAAAGCATAGAGCAATTCGGTATTGCTCGGTGCCAGCGAAACGATGCGTTCTGGCCCACCTGCAATTTCGACCTCCACACCGAGATCATCGATCAATTTCACGGCATCGCTTTGTCCTGTCGCGACCATCATCAAGCCCAAAGCGACACCGATAAATCCTACCATTTTATTGACAATCACAGTCTTTCGCCCTCCATGCGCCGTGATAAAGGTATGACTCTTTGCCCCGCTTCGACTCGAATTCCAACGCCATAGACTTCCGCGAGAACTTCGGCATTATATACCTCGGACGCCGGACCGAGCGCCCGAATCCGCCCCTTGTCCATCAAAGCGACACGCTTGCAGTATTCAGCCGCGTAATTTAGATCGTGGGTTGCACAAATGATGGCCAAACCGCTATCGTGGTTTAGCTTGTATAATAAGTCGAATACCTCGACTTGATAGTTTATATCCAAGTGATTTGTCGGCTCGTCAAGCAACAAAACCTGCGGGTTTTGCGCCAAAGCCCTAGCGATAAATACCCGTTGCCGTTCTCCCCCAGACAACTCGTCTATCCTGCGACCAATAAATTGAGTCGCCGCCGTCTGCTCAAGAGCGACATCGACCAACCGTTGGTCTTCTATCCCGGGTGCCTTCATCCGCCCCAAATGTGGATATCGCCCCATCATGACCAGTTGACGCACCTCAAAGGCAATCGAAGGAATGGTCTCTTGCGGCACCACCGCGATATATCGAGCCAAATCACGGCGCTTCATCCTCGAAAGATTCTCTCCCCCGATCCGTATCTCACCCGAATATTGCGGCACCACACCAGCAATCGTGCGAATTAACGTGCTCTTGCCGCAACCATTCGGCCCGATCAACCCAAGGAAATCCCCCTTGGCTAGGGCAAGGTCGATACCCTCGATGGCCGCTTCCCCCTTGCGGTAGCCCGCGGCGACTTCCGCTAAATTGACTAGATTCATAATTTTGACCAAAAAAAACCGACCCCATGTGGGATCGGCTCAAAGTGACAATAAGAGCTTAGCCAGCCCAACCGACCTATCCCACGCAGGCCGTTCGCACATTAGATCGCAGGCAGGTCTCCTGACTCCCGGTTGGCTCACTGACCCGCAAAAAATCGGGGCCAAAATCTGCCAAACCGGTCACAGTGGCGGGGCCGTGGCGGAATTGCACCGCCTTCCCTATTCTCCGAAAGATCTTCGGCACCTGCGATTGCATCGAATATAGGTGGGTGATATCACATGGTCAATCAGCGTTTTTCCGCCTTCTTAACCGATTGTCGCCGGAGGAAAAGCGAATAGAGCAAAAGTAAAACGATGAAAGCCGCAATCCCAAGAACACTGTTCGCCCAACCACTGTCCTCCCGTTTTTCTTCGACCTTCAACCGGCCTTTAATTTTTTCATAGCGTTCACTTGGCGCTAACTTCTCAGCGACAAGCAATGCCTTACGTGCTTCTTTTGCGCGGTCTTGCAGTAATAGTAAATTGATGTGGTTATAATGGGCTTCAACAAAGGAGGGGAACAGTCTCTTGGCTATGCCGAACTGTTTTTCGGCCTGCAATTTCTTGCCAAGTTTCTGATAGGTGGAGCCAAGCCCGTTGCGGGCCATCGCACCATAGCGCTTGGCGTCCTGGGGGGAATCTGCCGCGGCTTTAGCCGCTTTGATAAAAAGCGTTTGTGCACGGGCGTACTCTTGTTGCTGGTGATAAATCAACCCCGAGTTATACAATGCCGGATACAGTGCACCATTGCGCTTTAGCGCCGCCTTGTAATAGGAGAGTGCTTTTTCAATATCCTGCACCCCCTCTTCACCCGTATGGTAAATCCGCCCCTTCTCAAAGTAGCTTTCGGCCGATTGCGCATTCAGCTCAAGCGCACCTGCCATAAGGATGACGATCATATATAAAGTGGCGGATTTCATATCAAAAAAAAACTTTGCCCATTTGGATATAAGACAAAACGCCAACGGCAATCAGTAGCAGGGCACTTGCCAAATAAAACCAACCCCGCCCACTACGCGATCCCGTCTCCGCTCTTTCGGCTTCATATCGCTTAGGAGGTTTAAGACCAAGCCGTACTGCGCCTCGTTGCAACGTCGGCGACTTTTGTTGGATATAATGAGCCATACCTTCATAGATCCGACGAATACTATAGGTGTTTTCCGCCTCTTCATAGTCGGCCAAATGCGACAGCGGCAACCACTGCACCGGGTCGACGTCTAGTGCTAGCGGAAATTCGATCTGCACCTTAACCCGGGCTTGTTCATAGCCGAGCAACCGGACATAATAACGCAATCGACAGCGGTCGAAATCGACCAGACAGCACCGATACCCAACCTTGCCCAACTGGCGCAAACCATCCTCGACATTACGCAATTTGCTCAGGTTGCGTTCTTCCCTTGCGGCTAACAACTGATCGCGTAGGGCCTTGACGGTAGTTTCAGCGCCTTTATTCATCACTTTCTGCAGGTTCCGTAACCGGCTGATTCTGTCCGGTTATTAACTTCCACGGATGTTCACTTATCTCTCGCACGGCCTTGGAAGCCGCGTGTAAATTGCTCAGAGTCGAATCGAGTTCGGTCTCTTTGTATAATACCATTTGATCCACCCGTTGCAATACCATATCGAGTCTCTCGACGACTTGCCGCAGCGATTTGAGCGAGTGTTGCACATCCTCCTGGCTGCCCACCACAAGGGTATCGGCATGCTGCATGGTGCGATTCAGTTGCTCGGCACTTGCCTGTAAACCGGTTAGTACCCCCTCAAAACCCGGTCCCATCGTCTCCAGCAGGATCCGACTACTATGCAACAAACTATCGGCACTGTGCGCAACCAGACTAAGGCTGCTGGCCACTTGGTGGCCACTGTCACCGAGCCGCCCCAATTTATAGCCGAGATCCGCGCGCCGCAGGCTCTCCCCCGCCCCGCCCAATTTGTGCGCCATTTCGGTGATGCTGGCGAGCAATTCTTTCATACCCAATGCATCCCGCCCTTTAATCCGAGATCCAGCCAACAGCATCGCCCCATCCGCCTTGCTGACATCGAGATGGATAAACGTGTCCCCGACCAAACCGCTGCTGCGGATTTCCGCGATGGTTCCCGTGGGTACTGGATAGCGTTTTTCGATGCCCAATTCAACCTGAAAATAGGGCTCTCCGGTGGCTGGTTGCGGGGCAAATTCGACATTTTCGACCTGGCCAATCGTAAATCCGCGCAATTTGACCTGAGTCGCCTCACTTAGATTGTTGATCGTATTGAACTCGGCAACGATGCGGTAGCGAGCTACCTGATCTTGCTGAGAAAACAGCAGCCATGCAAAGAAAAAGATCGCGAGCAACACAAAGAGCCCTACCAAGGCGTGTCCACTGGCCCTTTCGTGAAGTAATTTACCTTCGCGCATAGTGAATTAACCCCAACTGCTATTGGCCATTTCGGCCCGAATCCATGGATGATCGCACCCTAACACTTCTTGTCTATCTCCGAGCGGTATAATGGTACCCTCTTCCAATAAGTAAAAGCGATCCCCTCTATTTATATAGGGCAACAACCTCGTTGTCACGATCAATCTGGGCAATCCTCGACCGGTGAATAAATGCGCGATAAAACGTTGCGCCATCTCTTCCCCCATACCCAACGTTGCATCATCGGCAAGCAATACAATAGGTTCGATCATTAGCGCCCTAGCCAAAGACACGTAGGCCCGCTCTTCGGCGTTCAAGGTGACCGGCCGCCGCCCCAATCCGGCAAGATGCGCAATATCCAAGCGGTTCATGATTTCAACACAGCGCCTGTTTATATCGTCGCCGCTGATATGGCTGGCGTGATAGGCCAGCGGCAGGCATATATTCCGCCGCACATCCATGTTCTCTATCAGACCACCTCCTCCCTTGACCACCCCGACTTGCCGCCGCAATTCCTGTAATTGCCTCTGATCCAAATCGAAAATTGGGCGACCGGCGACCTCCACCTCGCCCTCTAGCCTAACCTGATCCTCCCGTTGCATACCGGGCAAGCCCAATATTAACCGCAATAGCGTCGATTTGCCGCTGCCTGTATCACCAACGATCACCCCCGTCTCTCCCTCCGCCAAATCGAGATTTACCTGCTGCAGCAAAAGGCTTTGTCCCATTTGCAGCGAGATATTTCGCAATGCTATAACGGTTGACATCGCAGGCTCGTTATATCCAATAAAATAGGGCAGAGATAGCAGCGCTGGATACAAATACAAAAAACATCGCCTGAATCACCCCCGAACGCGCGACCATGGGTACTTCGTAGATCGCCCTACCCGCTCTAAGCCCGTGATAACAGGAGAATAAAGCAATAATGCCGCCGAAAAGAAGGCCCTTTGACAGACTAAGATAGAGGTCAAGCGGTGCCAAGGAGGTAAATATATACTGCAAGTAAAGGGTAAAGGGCATCGTCAACCTCGTGCTGGCAACAAGAAACCCTCCCACCAGCGAGATGATATCAAAAAAGAGGATCATGCAAAACATCGAGATCATACAACCCAACACCCGGGGCACTACGAGGAAGTGAAAAATATCTATGCCCATCGCCTCAAGCGATTCGACCTGCCCGCTGATGCGATTTGTCGCCATCTCGGTGGCCATCGCCGATCCAGATCGGGTAATCACAACCATCGCGGTTATAATCGGTCCCAGTTCGCGTACAATGCTAATCACCAAGATCTGACCGATTAGAGCATGCGCTCCCACACCTTGTAACTGGGGCAGCGACTGTGCTATGACGACAAAGCCCAGCAAAAGTGACAACATCCCCAAAAAAGGCATAGCCTCCACGCCGGTGAAATAAACTTGCTGTGTTGTCACGCGAAAGGCGGAACGGAAACCCTGCCGGCGAAAAAATTGTACCAACGCCATAACGACGGCTATGGAGAATTCGAACAGGCGCCAAGCATTGACCGCATTCCCCCAAAGCATCTTAACTACCCCTCGGCCGAGGTTGTGCAAGAGTAGCATTTATTTCACTCAACCCGTATAGGCATCGGGTTGCTCCAGTGCATGCAATTGCCGTTGCACAAGCGCAGCGGCCTCATCCTGGCCTTGCAGACGATAAATGGCCAGCGCCTCTGTCAGGCAATCAAAGGCCTGCCTCAAGTCTGCATCCTGCCGATCGGATTCGCCATATTGATAAATCTGCGCCAACAGCAGCAGGCATGCAGCCCGACCACTTCGATCTTTGAGGTCACGAAAAAGTCCCAATGTGCGCCGCAATTGTTCAAAACCGGGCAGTAGCTCATCTTCCGCGCCGCAACCAACCAAGGCCAGATGAATCCGCGCAAGCCCCAGTCCCGCACGGGCCAAAGCCGCTTGTTGCTCGTGTTTTTCGTATAATTCAACCGCCCCTTGCGCTGCCCGCAAGCTTTTGCGCAAGTGCTCCTCCTCGCCGAGACTGCCATAAGCATTGGCCAAGCGTTCCTGGTATCGGGCGACGACCAATGGTTCTCCTAAATCGACAAAAATCGCCAGGGCATTGCGATAATGACGAACGGCCTTTTCCAACGATATTTGCCCATCCTGCACCGCCAATTCGACATGCACATCGCCAAGTTGGCCTTGTGCCATCGCCTGGCCATACTCATCATCGCAGCGTTCGTATAGCGCCCTACTGCGCTCCAAGCACTCGCGCCCCAACTCATAATGGTCAAAACCCGGCTCTTCAAGACCCGCATAAGCCTCGCCAAGGCTTAAACAGATGTCGGCGCGGCGCGGCCAATCCTCTCCATTTTCGTAAAAATGCAATGCTTCCTCCAATAGCGGGATCGCCTCCGCATATTGGCGGGCGTCAGTCCTCGCTAAGGTAAGCAAAGCAAGCCCCATATTGTTCAGGACTACGGCCGTGCCCTCCAGCTCGCGTGCTTCCTCGTAGCCCGTCAATGCAACACTATAAAAACCGAGTGCCCTCTGCAGCGCATCAGCGTTTTGCGTCGGTTGCAACCGTTGACAAATATTGCCGAGCAGGGCGTATTGTGCTGGTTGCGGTGATTGCGCTAGGTTCAGTTCCTCCTCAGCCCAAGACAACAACCGCAAAGCCTCAGGCTCGAGATCCTGTTCCTGAACCCTTTCGAGGTGAGCATCCAATCCCCGCAGCACCAAGTCCACATCCCGCCGCTCCGCCAAATCGAGCAGGACGTCTGCCGCATTAAAGTCTTCGGGGGGCGATTCGGGAATCTGTTTAGGGGGTACCGTTGGAATAGACTTAGCTTTTTTAGCGAATAAATTTCGCAGAATATTCATAGCGATTATCACAATCTGCGCTCAGCAGCGATATGATTTAGGGTGAAAAATACGCGATTATGTCATACCGGGGAAACCATCATTCGCAATATTTAGCGCCCCATTCCACCTTGTATTTCATCGAAGCATACGGGCTATCGAATCAGCAGTAAAACGTAAGTAGCCCATTGAAAACTATAGATTTACTCAATGGTACATAAGCCGGCCAAGAAGCGCAAGCACATCGTTTTAACGCCCTCAGTCGTTAAACATCTCTGGTTGATAGGGCAGAAACTGACCGTTTTCATTATAAGCCTGCTGGTATTTTTCAACCTTACTGAAGTCGACTTCGACCCCTAAACCCGTTCCAGTAGGAATACCCCAGACCGGACTTTTAGCGATGGGCAGATCTTCAGTGAGAATATCGCCATCCATTAGTGCCGCGGTTTGTTGGTTGCCGATGAGCAAATTTGGCAACGTCAGACACAGATGATGTGATGCCGCCGCCATCAGCCCCAGTTCACCATGTGTGTGACGGCAAACCGCCAAACCCTCGTTGGCCGCCGCATGAGACAGGCGGTGGAACGCGGCCAGGGTGCCGACCCAATAGGGACTAAAACACAACACATCCGCTGCCCGAGCCCGAATGACCTCCCACACATCAGCTTGGCGCCACAAACCCTCGTTAGCCGCTAAGGGCACACGCACTTTCTGTTTGAGCTCGACCATATTGCGAATGGGATCTTGCGACACGGGTTGTTCTGCAAAATCAATGTGGTGACGATCAAAGGCATTGAGGTTGCGCACCGCCTCAGCGACGGACCAAGCGCCATTGGCATCAATACGTATTTTACCTTCAGCACCAATGGCCTGCCGCAAGGCCGCTACCATCGCAAGTTCTAGATCAAGATTCACACCGACTTTGAGATAAAAGACGCGATATCCCGCAGCGGTTGCGCGTTGTGCTTGCGCGGCGACTGAATCGGGCGAATCCGCTGACAAATAGCAGAAATAATCCACTTCTTTACGCACCACGCCACCAAATAAGCGATACAAGGGCTGACCGCAGGCTTTGCCCTGAAGGTCCCGCAAGGCCATATCCAAACCCGCGTAGGCGAAGTTACCCGTCATCGGACGCAAATCCCAATGCGCGGTATGAAAATAATGATGCGCCAATTGCTCGGTATTCCACGGATCACTGCCAATGAGTATCGGCTCGGCGGATACTACCGCCTCGCGGATGCTTTCGACATTAGGTCCAGGACACGACTCGCCCCACCCAATGAGGCCATCGTCCGTTTGCAAACGCACCAAGACCGATGTCACTCCGTCCCGACGCACGCGAGCGCTATTTTCTCGTCGGCGATACGGAACGCTGACAACATATGTATCCAGTTTCGCGATCTTCAATCGATTTACCCTTTTTAAGGTTAAAATATATTCTAAGGCGGTTTATATCGCGTAATTAATGTTAATGATTTAATTTCCGGCCGCCCCCCCCCGCACCATCGCCAGTTGACCTTGCCCTTTATAAAGGGCCTTATTGGAACTCTATAAGATTGCGACGCAATACTCGAATCGCCACATGATTTTGGCGAACTTTCTCACGCCCCGATTTTGCAATCCGGCTTTATGCTATATATAGTAATGCGCGCCAGCCTTTCCCCACTGCGCCAGCTACTCATCGGCACCTCAATCGCGCTATTCCTCTTAGGGGTGAGCTTATCACGACGTGAAATACGTGACCACCGCCCGCAATGAGTTCACGACCTGTTATCTTCCTTTTCTTGATTTTCGTATCCGCTACGAATGCTTGGAGCCTCACAGACACGGTCCGCATCCAGCGCATTGTCATTGAGGGCAACCAGCGCACCGATGTGCAGATTATCCGCAGGGAGTTACTTTTTGCAACCGGCGATCAGATCGATACAACGCTATTCGTAGAATCCGCCCGCAATCTCAGACGCCTGTTTTTCATTGGCGAAGTTGATATCCGCCATGCTGAAGAGCATGGTGAAGCCATTGTAACCGTTACTGTCGAAGACCTGTACTCCCGCGCTTTGTCCCCTTTGGTATCGGGACAATTAGACCAATTGAGCATTGGCCTTGTAGGACTCGACTACAATCTTTTCGGACGCGGCCAAAGCCTGCGGACGACCTTGGAAAACCGCGCGATCTCCGGCTATTGGCTCGATATTGATTTTACAGAACCGCGCTTGGCCGGCACTCGCCATTCCCTTTCTAGCCGTATCGGCGCCGGTGCCGAAGGGCACAACTTCTCGATCGAGGTTGCCCGCCCTTTTGCCACCTTAGCCGACCAGCGGGCCTATGGCCTGTCCCTGGCCAGCCGGCAAAGCGTGCAGCGTTTATACTCCAACGGTGAGCTTGACCAGCGCTACAGCGACCGCATCAACAACGGCCGCCTCTGGATAACTCGATCCTTTGGCCAGCACACTAAAATACGCCCCTCATTCCAACTCGGCGTTTCCCAACGGCGCTTCGACGCCAGTTCGCCCTTTTCCTACGCCCCCAATAACCGCACCCGCACCATTCCCAGTATGGGTTTGCTGATCTGGAGACCCAATTATATCCGTCGCCGTTTTATTAACGATCTCGGTCCCTTGGAAGACCTGCAAGCCGGCAGTTGGCTATCACTACACTGGGGGATGACCCATAAAGCATGGGGCTCGGACCGCACCTTTTCTTTTTATCAAATCCAACTCGCCCCGCGCTTACAACCGACGACGCGCACTTTCACACAAATGAATTTATACGCATCGACACGATTGGATGGGGCTGGAATATACAACCTATCCGCCCTTGCAAGCCTCAGAACCTATACCAGAATAGGATCAGTACATTCACTGGCCATGCATATTTCTTGGGAAGCGATACACCGCAGCGAGGACGCCGCGCAATTTCTACTCGGCCTAGAGCGTGGGTTGCGGGGATTCGCCCCGCGGCGCCTTAACGGCAACAGGAGATTGCGCATCAATATAGAAGCCCGCCCGACGCTAATCCGCGATCCCTGGTATGTGCTAGCCTGCGCCGCTTTTTTGGATATTGGCGCAGCTTGGACCCCGGATATAGAAAAACCAAATCTGGAGTACTCTCCAGGATTTGGTTTTCGCTTGGGTTTGCCTAAAATCTACAATACCCCGGTGTTTCGCGGCGATATAGCCTATGGGGTCAGCGTTGACGCTTGGCAGGTGTCCATCGGCTTGGGGCAGTATTTCTAAAGAATCGCCGCTATACGCTCGACTTGTCTTCGAAGGCTTCTAAAATACTCAACTCAGACAGTCCGCATGAACAGTCGATTGGTTGAGATATTGAATGCGCAGATGAGTTCACCGGTATTGACCCGAACCCTATTTGCAAATTTCGAGAAAACCCCAGGATGCCAAAGAGAAAATCCTAACTACAAG
>Ga0233433_10000358_pt1 | contig 50655 bp, 45 predicted proteins | sample SI_122_August201_5_FD_179868 | JGI IMG/M metagenome (GOLD analysis project Ga0233433, IMG submission 179868) | Seawater microbial communities from Saanich Inlet, British Columbia, Canada - SI_122_August2016_100_MG | ecosystem: Environmental > Aquatic > Marine > Inlet | place: Canada: British...
GATCGCATTTTTAAACCATTGGTGGACCGACCACATTCTTGAGGCGGACCAAAAATACACCAAGACATTCAACATTCATGGTCTTCACTGAACGGGTGCGGGCATGACAAATCTAAATCAGTCAAAACGCGAAAAGGCTTCACGGGACAAACTGCGCGCAAATCGGGAAGTCCTGGATGCCGAAGCCAAGGACCGCTCCCGCCGCATCAAAATCCGCCGCGACCAACGCCTCAAGAAGGAGGCGCTACGGCGCGCTCAAAGACGCAAACGCATTTTTAAGCTTGCCGGCGTATGGATCGGCCTGATCTTCATCGGGTTATTTGCCGCCACCTGGTTTTCCGCCGATTTCGTAAGTTGGCTGGAAAGCTTCCTCAATTAGGTTTGCGGCAGCCTATCCAGCCCGTCGCCAGGAATTAGTGACTCAATCCCGCCAGATAATCGTCCCGGATGCGGGTAATTTCGCCGCGCAGCTGGCCGCCGTATTTCTGCATGTCTTCCCAGTCCTTATCGGCCATGGGCGCGCGGATGGCAGCATTGGTGCTGGGCCGCTCCAACGCCAGCGCCCACCAGGCCCGCGTCAAGGGGCGCTCCTGGAGCCAGATATCCAACAAGTTCAGGAATTCCAGGCGGCCCACATAGGGGATCATGTTGATGTCGGCGAGGCTGTAATCGGCACCCAACAACCATGGACCGCCGCCGGTTCCTAAATCGGCCTCCATCTTCTTGAAGGCCTTTTCATAATCGGCCACCGATTCCAGCATGTAATGGCTGTCGGTTCCCTTTTCGAATATCTCGGTGTAGCGGGCGGTGCGCTCCGGATCGCCGACATTATTGAAGCGGGTCTGGCGCTGCTCTTCGGACATGCCCTGCATACGGGTGCGGAAATGGGCGGAGAAGCTAATCTCGCGGGTGGCTTCAAAGATCTGCTCGTCGATCAGTTTGGACCACATCCGCATGCGGGTTTTCTGGTAGGCGTCCACCGGCACCAGGGGCACTTCGGGAAACACCTCGTCCAGATACTCGCAGATGAGACTGGATTCTGGGATCACATGGTCATCGTGTACCAAAGTCGGCACCACGCCCTTGGGGTTAAGTTTGAGGTACGCGGGGTCGTACTGCTCGTTGGTAAACAGATTGATCACGACCGGCTCATAATCCAGGGACTTCTCGTCGAGGGTGATCAGCACTTTCTGGGTGCAAATGGAATTGGGCGAGATATAGAGCTTGAGCATGATCCTTGTCCCTTCGTTACACCTGTTCAACCAGCCTCGGCGGTGTCCAGCTTGTCCTGGGCCGCCACCCAGCGTTCTTCCTCGGCGCTGAGCTTGCCGCTGATGTCAGCAAATTTGCGGTTCAGCCGTTCGTATTCACCGGGGCCCGAGCTGCGATAAAAATTCGGATCGGCAAGGCTTTCCTGAATAATCTTCTTTTCTGATTCCAACTCCGCCATGCGCTTTTCGGCGGTGCGCACCTCGGCGCGCAGAGTTTTGTTTGCCTTGCGGTCATTCTTGCCGCCCCGCTTTGCCTTTTCGGTTCCAGCCGACGGCTTGCCAGATCGCTCCGACAGCATCAGGCGGCGATAATCGGAAATGTCGCCATCGAAGGTCACCACTTTGCCGTCCTTGACTAGCCACAACCGGTCGGCCACGGTTTCCACCAGATGCGCATCGTGGCTGATCAGGATGACAGCGCCCGCATAGTCATTGAGGGCGTGCACCAGCGCTTCGCGGCTTTCGATGTCGAGATGGTTGGTGGGCTCATCGAGGATCAATAATTGCGGCGCATCGATACTTGCAAGGGCGAGCAGCAGCCGCGCTTTTTGCCCGCCCGACAGCATGGACACCGGATTTTCGAAGATTTCCGAGCCGATGCCGACGGCGGCCAGGCGGCCCCGGATGCGTCCCGGCGCTTCACCTTCACGGGCCCGCGCCATATGCTGATAGGCGCTATCTTCTGGATCCAGCTCTTCCATCTGATGCTGGGCGAAAAAACCAATGCCCATCTTGGAAGATTTGGTCAGGCGTCCATCCATGGCCTCCAAACGCCCGGCCAGCAGTTTCGCCAAGGTCGATTTGCCCTCGCCATTGGCGCCCAGCAAGGCGATGCGTTCTTCGGAATCCAACCGCAGATCCAGGTTCGAGAGAATCGGCTTTTCGTCATAGCCCACCGCCGCTTTGTCCAATGACAATATGGGTGATGGCAGTTTCACCGGTTCCGGAAACGTAAACGGCGCCACAGGATTTTCTGACAGGGATGCGATGGGCTGCATCCGCTCCAACATCTTGATGCGGGCCTGGGCTTGGCGCGCCTTGGTCGCCTTGTAGCGGAAACGGTCAACGAAGGATTGAATATGCGCGCGCTGGGCATCCTGGCGGCGCTTCATGGATTGTTGCTGCTCCTGTTTCATGCGCCGCTCGGCGTCGAACTGATCGAAGACGCCGGCGTAGTAGGTTAGCTTGGCGTTTGCCAAATGCAGGATGCCGTCCACGGAGCGGTTCAAAAGCTCCCGGTCGTGGGACACGATCAAGGCCGTTCGAGGATATTTGGCGAGGAACCCTTCCAACCAGATCGCGCCTTCCAAATCCAGATAGTTGGTCGGCTCATCGAGCAGCAGCAAATCAGGCTCGGCGAACAAGACACCGGCAAGCGCAACGCGCATCCGCCAGCCGCCAGAAAATTCGGCGCAAGGCCGCGCTTGGGCAATCTGATCAAATCCAAGGCCGGCAAGAATGGTGCTGGCCCGCGCCTCGCCTGTATGGGCGCCGATCTCGGCCAGGCGGTTCTGGATGTCGGCGATGCGGCCGGGGTCGGTAGCGGTTTCCGCCTCGGCCAACAGCGATGCGCGCTGGGTATCGGCGGCGAGCACGGTATCCAACAGGCTTTCGGGGCCGGCAGGTGCTTCCTGGGCGACGCCGCCGATGCGAAATCCGCGCGGCGTTTCGATGCCGCCGCCGTCGGCCTGCAATTCGCCCTCAATCAGGCGAAACAGGGTGGTCTTGCCGGTGCCGTTGCGCCCGACAATGCCCACCTTGTGGCCGCCCGGAATGGCCGCCGTTGCATCGTCAAACAACAGCCGCCCGCCGAGGGAAAAGGAAAGATTTCTGATTGCCAACATCGTGGTGACAAGTGGCCGTTTCGGCGCCCGATGTCAACGGTGCCCGGCGCATGGAAGCCATGCGGGGCGAAATAGTTCGACAATACCGCCCCCGATACTCCACAATGAAGTTGTAAATAACTCATTTGGCGAGCAATTTTTTTTTGGAGAACTACGATGGCATACGAATTGGATGACTTCTGCGAAGATTGTAAAGATTTGATCGATCCTGCGACCGGCAAGAAAGATTTGGACGCGGTGCGCAATAATTTGGAAAAACTCTGCCAGAACCAGGAATTTGTCGACGCCACCTGCGGCCCCGATGCGAAGGCCGGCGTCCACACCCTTTACCGGGACGCGGACAAAGATTTCATGGTGCTGTCCCATATAAATGCCGAAAGCCGCACCTCGCCGCCGCACGATCATGGCGCGTCCTGGGCAATCTACTGCCAGGCGGTGGAATACACCGAAATGACCGAATATGACCGCACCGACGATAGCTCCGTCCAAGGCCATGCAGAACTTGAGGTCACCAAAAAATACCGGCTGGATCCGGGTAATGCAGGATACTTCGATTCCCACTGCATCCATTCCATCCATTTTCCGGCGGGCGCCCGCTTCATTCGCGTGACCGGCACCGACCTCACCAAGCTAACTACAAAAAAATTCAGCATGGATGAGCAATCGGTTACCGTGGTTACGCCGAACGACAAAGCCGGCGCCGCCGGCTCGGCCGCCGCCTAGACGCGTGAGCGCCAAGCAACTCACCGTCGATTGCCACGTCCATTATGTGCCCGATTGCGTCGCTGACATCTTGCGTCAGCGGCGCTCGGCGCCTTATATCGAACAATTGGAAGGCGGCGCCGAAGTGCGCCATATGCCGGCCGGGAATGTCTTAAGTTTCGGCGCCGATTATACCGACATGGCGGCGCGCATTCCTTATATGGATGGCCACGGCATCGACATACAAATCCTGTCCATGGGCCTACTATTCGGCCTTCACGCCTTGCCGGCGGAAGAGGCGGTGCCCATCGCCCGCGCCTTCAACGACGATCTGGCAGAGCTTTGCGCCACCGGCAATGACCGCTTTAAGGGCCTTGCGCTTCTACCCATTGATGACATCGGCGCCTGCGTCACAGAATGGAAACGGGCGCGGACCGAGCTTGGATTGCTGGGTGCCATCGTTCCGACCAACGGATTTGTAACCCGTGAGCATGCCGATCATATGGCGCCCATCTTCGCCGCCGCCCAGGAAACTGGTGGGCATATATTTGTCCATCCGGGGCCGAGGCCGGAGGAATTAGGGCGCGGCGGGACCCTTGGCGCCGCCGATCCGCTAGCCCTGGAGCGGGCCGCGCTCGGCGTCCAGGCACAGCTCGGTCAGGCGATGGTCACACTTAATTTTTCCGACTATCTGGAACCGTTCCCAGACGTCACGGTTCAAGTCGCAAATCTGGGCGGCACTTTACCGATGGTGATCGAACGCATGGACCATACCTACCAGTCGAGAAAACCGGATGCAGTGCCACCATCAAAGAAACTGGGCCGATGCTACGTGGATTGTGCGTCGCTGGGGCCAGCGGCAATCGATATAGCGGCGACCGTCTTTGGCGCGGACAAGATTTTGCTCGGCACCGATTATCCAATTTTCGGAACCGAACAGGCTTTAAAAGCGGTGCATGGAAGCAGTCTTGCCGAAGCCGACAAGGCCAAATTGCTCGGCGGCAATGCGCTTGAGATGATCAGCTAACAAAACCGGCGGGGGGCCGAATACAATGAGCGAAAATAGAACCGTAGTTTTTGAATCCTTTGGGCCCGGCTCTGCCTTTACCGGCAAGACCGAGCGCGAGGCCGTCGCACTCGACCGCGACAGCGGCCATGGCATGAGCTCGGTAGAGTTCCTTCTGATGTCCATCGGATCGTGCGTCATCGGCACGCTAATGAAATACCTCACCAATCATGATGTCGATCTTGGGCATATCACCGTCGAATCCATCGCCGAGTTGGTGGAAAAGACCAACGCTTACGACAATATCGATATCAGCATCGCATGCTCCGAGCCATTGACCGAAAAAATGTCGAAGATCGTCTATAACGTCGCCAAGACCTGCCGCATCCACCGAACCCTCGATGGCGGCCCCAATATCAGCGTCACAGTCTCCGGCGGTGACGCCGGCTAGACCAAAAATGTGTCAGGCGTACGCGCCTCGGCGGCGGCGTTGGCGGGGTAGGATTTCGCCTTGTCGGCGTAATATTGGGCGCGCATGTCGCCGTCCGATGCCCGGTTAAAGGTCAGAAATATGTTGCGCCGGCTGCGATTGCCAGTATTCGGCGGCGAGCCGTGCGGAACGTAACAATCGAAAAAGATGACATCGCCGGGATCGGCTTCCAACAGGGCGTATTCATCGTTGGGCTCATAGGGCGGATCGTTCTCGCTAAGTGGCTCCCATTCGGGGCACATCAGGGAGCGCTCGTAATTGCCCGAAGTCATGAAGCTAAGCGCCGCGTTATCCAGGCGGTTTTCATCGACGGCGATAGCCATGGTAATGAAAAAATCCGTATAGCGGTTCCAGCCCGCCGCCTGATCCTGATGCAGCTTGTCGGCGCGGCATCCGGGCAGCTTGAAATTAATCTTTTCCTTGAACAAGACCGGCGCCTCGCCCAGCAACTGATCCAGGCAGGTACGCGCATCGGAAGAAATAACCCGTTCGGCAAAGTCGGCATTGTTGCCGCCGAATATATCTTCGATGCGCACCAGAATGCTTTCGCCGGTTGTCTCCGAGGTCTCGAAGAACTTGCTCTCGCCGCCGCCGTCTTTTGCGGCCAGTCCGTCCAACCAATCGGAGATCAATGTCATATCGCCGGCCCCGAAGAACCCCTTCACGACCACAAATCCATTTTGCTGAAATTCCGAGACTTGGCTTTCGCTCAAGCGCATGATGCCCGCCAACCTATTTGATGCAAAGGATGGGTCTAGCAAACCTACCGGTCGGCGGCATTGATAGGCGTCAAATTGGCTCAGGCGATGGGCTGAACCGTTTCCAGCCGGCGCTCGATCATGAACGGCTCATAGAAGGTGCGCCAATCGGCGACGTGTTCCGAAGCCGTATGGGCATCAAACGCCGCCTCGTCCAGAAACTCTTCCCAAAAGAAAGACTCACCGGCGCCGTTGCTGGTAATCTCGAAGCGGAGGTTGCCGGCTTCGCCGCGAACCGTATCGGCGTATTCCCGCGCCCGCGATGCGACGCTGTCCTGATGATCGGTGGGCACCTTGAGATAGGCAAATACCCGGTGGCTCATTCCCCGGCGTCCCAGTCCTGCACTTCAGCCACATTATTGTCGTAATCGGGATGCACCGGCGGCGACCAGGGTTCTTCGGCTACCTCGGCCTTGACCACCCGGCACAGAAGCGCCCGCAATTGGTAAGTGCCCATGGACGGGCAATAAGGCGGATCCATCGATGTGAGGGCATTGGCGTTGGAGCGCCAGATGCCGTAGTCGGGGCCGTCTTCTTCGGGGAACCACCAGCCGTGCTGGACATGGATGACGCGGGGATCAATGCCATCGAATATGCGCACCTTTTGTCGGCAGCGGCCGCGCGGTGATTCCACCGACACCCAATCGCCATCGGCAACGCCCAATTCGGCCGCAGTTTCGGGATGGATCTCGCATTCCGGCTCCCGGCGGCCACGGCGCAATGTGGGCAACTGGCGGTATTCGGATTGGAAATACATCGGGATGCGGGCGCCGGTGATCAGGATGAACGGATAGTCCTTGGCCAGTTCTGGCGTCGCATTCGGGCTTTCCGGCGGTTCTTCGAAATAGGGCAAGGGATCGAGGCCCAATTTTTCCATGGCCTTGGAATACAGCTCGATCTTGCCGGTTTGGGTCTGGAACCCGGTCTTCTCATATTTGCGGTATTCGTAATCAAGCTGGTGGAAGCCCTTGGCTTTTAATTCATCAAAGGTGATGCCCAGCTTTGCGCCCAACAGGTAATCATAGACCTCTTTTGGATCTTCCGTGCCATGCTCGGTGCCGAACCGCCGGCAAATCTCGGTCATCATCAATTCGTCTTGCTTGCATTCGCCAATCTGGACCGTCTTTTGCTGGGCGAGGACCACGTTCTGGCCGTAGAACGGCACCGCGGCGATAGCATCCACCTCGGCCCAGGTGGCGGCGGGCAGGACAATATCGGCAAGCTCCGCCGTCGGCGTCATATACAGTTCGGCCACCACCAGGTGATCGAGGGCAGTCAAAGTCTCGTACACCAGCTTGACGTCGCCGTAGGTTGCAAAGGCATTGTTGCCGAAGATCATACCCATCTTGATAGGGTACGGATCGCCGGTGCGGATGGCCTTGAAGACAGCGGGAATATGGGCCGACGGCAGTTGTGCGCCCTCGCCGCTCAACACCTTGTGCTGATCAAAGCCGAGCCGCTTTTGCGCCTGTTCCTCGTCCATGGTTTCGAACAATTGCGGGAACGGCGGCAGCGCCAGCATGCCGAACGACCAGCTTCCCGGTTGATCGATATTGCCAGTAATTGAAGGCAGGCACAAAAGCGCACGCACGGTCTGGAAGCAATTGGGCGTATGTTCGATGGCGCAGCCCCATTCCAGCATGGAGGGGCGCACCTCCGCATACAGGCGCGCCGCCGCCCGGATTTTGTCCGCCGGTACCCAGGTGATCGGCTCCGCCCATTCCGGCGTGTAGTCGGCCACCCGTTCGGCCAACTCATCAAAGCCGTGCGTCCATTGATCGACGAAGTCCTGATCCTGCAAACCCTCTTCGATGATCACGTGGAGCATGGCCAGCGCCAGGGCATCGTCGGTGCCCGGGCGCAGTTGCAGCCAAATATCGGCGCGCTTGGCGAGCAGGGTTTCGCGCGGATCGACGACGATGGTTTTGGGCTTACGCGCCAAGGCTTCCTTGACGCCGAAGCCCAATTCTCCGTCGGGTCCGGAATAGATCGGATTGTGCCCCCAGAACAGGATCAGTTCGGGAAAGACATCTTCGGTGTAGGTGCAGATCGGCAACTGACCCATGGTCAGCACCGAGCCATGCACGCGCGGGCGGAAGCATTGCGCGGTTCCCGGCTCGCACCAGTTGGGGGTACCGATGGCGTTGGCGAAACGGGACACATAGGCAAAATGGTGGCGCCCGGTGCCGGTGCCGACCCAGATGCCTTCCGGCCCGATCTCATCGCTCACCGATTGAATGCGTTCCGCGATCTCCCCATAGGCTTCATCCCAGCTTATACGCTGCCACTTGCCCTCGCCGCGGGCGCCAACCCGGCGCATGGGGTATTTGAGGCGTTTGGGGTTATAGACCTGCTCCAGGCTGGCGGCGCCCAGGGGGCACAGCTTGCCCTTGTTCATCGGGTTGTCGGGATCGCCTTCGATCTTGGTGATCCGGTTGTCTTTGACATGGACCAGCGCGCCGCAGCCGCCGTGACACATACGGCAGGCGCTTTTATAGGTGGTTGTCCCGGTGCTATCGGCGATCTGATCCATCGGCGAAATCCATATCTAGGCCACCAATTTCAACAGCTTGGCGGCGTTTTCCTTCAAGACCAGCGGCTTCACCTCGTCCTTGATCTTTAGTTCATCGAAATCACTGAGCCAACGGTCCGGAGTGATCACCGGGAAGTCCGACCCGAACAACACCTTATTTTTCAAAAGCGAATTGGTGTAGTGGACCAGGATCGGCGGGAAGTATTTCGGCGACCAGCCCGAAAGATCGATATAGACATTGGGTTTGTGCTGGGCAACGGCCAAGGCTTCTTCCTGCCAGGGAAAGGACGGGTGCGCGAGGATGATCGGCATATCCGGAAAATCCACCGCAACATCATCCAAAAACATCGGGTTGGAATATTTAAGGCGGATACCGAAGCCGCCGGGCATGCCCGATCCGACGCCGGTCTGGCCGGTGTGGAAGAGCGCCGGCATGCCGGTCTCGGCGATGGCTTCGTATAAGGGATAGCACATGCGGTCGTTGGGGTAGAAACCTTGGGTCGAAGGATGGAACTTGAACCCCTGCACGCCGAAATCGGCAACCAGGCGGCGGGCTTCCTTGGCGCCCTGCTTGCCTTTGTGGGGATCGATAGAGGCAAACGGGATCATGATGTCGTCATTTTCGGCCGCCTGCTCGGCCACCAGCTCGTTCGAAAAACGGGTATGCCCCATATGATGTTCCGAATCGACCGTAAAAATGACAAGCCCGATTTGCCTCTCGCGGTAATACTCGGCAATCGTGGAAATGGGTTCGGGCTCATAACTGCGCCCGAAATATTTTTGCATTCCCTCGGCGAGATCACGCTTGTCTTCGTAGGTTTGCGTCCCGCACGGCCCATCGGCGTGAGTGTGAATATCGATGGCTTTCAACTTGTCCAGTTGCAGCATATTTCCGGTTTCCTTACCCCAAAAAACGATTGATTTACGCCTCCTACTATACACCGGCGAAAATTGGGTGCACGCTCATTATCAACAAATTCAGGGGGAAATGGTCATGGCAAAATCAACAGAAAAACGAAAAGCACCGGCCCACGGGCGCGCCAAACGGCCCCTGGTCATCGACGCCCACGCCCATTTCAACGATCCGGTAGTGGCCAAGTTTATCCGTGAGAAATCGGGCCGCACCGGCGGCGGCTTTGTCACCTCAGGCGGCATATCGAAAAAATTTGCCGACGCCCAGCTTAAGCACATCAAATATGTCGGTGAACGCCACCGCAATGTGGATTTAAGGCTAAAAGAGCTGGATCAGATGGGCATCGACATGCAGGTCATCACGTCCAGTCCAAGTGCAGGCTGTTATTGGGCTGACGGCAAAACCGGCCTTGAAATGGCGGCGCGCAATAACGACACGGTCGCCGAAATGGTCGCCAAATACCCGGACCGGTTTATCGGCGTCGGCACCGTGCCGATGCAGGATGTGGCCCGCGCGGTCAAGGAGCTGCGCCGCTGTGTCCTTGATCTGAAATTGCGCGGCGTCATTATCGGATCGATCATCGAGGGGATCGAGCTTGGGGAGCGCAAGCATTGGAAATTCTGGGCGGAGCTGGAAAAGCTGGACGTGCCGGTGATCATCCATCCGGACGGCTTCACCCATCCCGAGCGTCTGTTGAAATTCAATATGTGGAACAGCGTCGCGCAGCCGCTGGAAGAAGCCCTGGCAATGTCGTCCTTCATCTATGAAGGGGTGATGGACGCCTTTCCGAAAATAAAAATCCTGATCTGTCACGGAGGCGGCTATTTGCCGTTCTATGCGGGGCGTGCCGATATCACCTACCTGGACCGTCCCGCGTCACGTGGCAAGGCGCGCAAAAAACCGTCGGATTATATGTCACAGTTTTACTACGACACAGTATTTTATAATCCCGACATGCTCGAATTTCTGGTCAAAAAGGTCGGGCATGACAAGATTATGATGGGCACCGACTATCCCCATTTTATGAAAACATGGGACGCGGTGGCCTTCGTTACCAAGGCGGCCGGTCTCTCCAAGGCGGCGAAGGCGGATATCCTCCACAAAAATGCCGCAAAGCTGTTTAAGATTGCGCTCTAGGCGAATTCCCACCGCTTTCTGGCGCCCAGCCTTCCGCCTTGAGGTGGATTGCCGAAACATGGTACGGATTCTCCTGTAGCGCCGAGGATCGTCGGCGGATTGTTCAAGCCCAACAAAGGCGGAGGGAGATATCATGAAAGCCACGATTTTATCCATTCTCGGCGCGGTCGTTGCAATGACCATGGCCGTATCGGCATCGGCAGGAACGCTGGACGACGTGCGCAAGCGCGGCCATCTGCAATGCGGCGTTAATACCGGCCTGCCGGGCTTCGCCGCCCCCGATGACAAGGGTGTCTGGCGCGGCTTCGATATCGATTATTGCCGCGCCGTCGCCGCCGCCGTCTTCGGCGATGCTTCGAAACTGAAATTCACCCATCTGACCGGCAAGACCCGCTTTACGGCCTTGCGTTCGCGCGAGATCGATTTGTTGTCGCGCAACACCACCTGGACATTCAGCCGAGATGTGGATCTGCAACTTACCTTTGTCGGCGTCAATTATTACGACGGCCAGGGCTTCATGATCCCGAAGAAGCTCGGCGTCAATTCGGCGAAGAAACTGGACGGCGCGTCGATCTGTATCCAGACCGGCACCACCACCGAATTGAACCTTTCTGATTTTTTCCGCACCAACGGCATGAAATATCAGCCGGTACCCATCGAAACCAACGCCGAGGCCCGCACCAACTATCTGGCCGAGCGTTGCGACGTCTACACCACCGACGCTTCGGGCCTTGCCGCCACGCGCGCCGCCCTCGATAAGCCGGGCGATCACGTGGTCTTGCCGGAAATCGTTTCCAAGGAACCGCTCGGGCCGCTGGTCCGCCACGGCGACGACCAATGGGCCGATATCGCCCGTTGGACTTTGAACGCGATGGTCGCCGCCGAAGAGATGGGTATTACATCGAAGAACGCCAAGGCGATGGCCAAGGGCACCAAGAACCCGGAAATCAATCGCCTGCTCGGCAAGGAAAAACTGCAGGGGCGCGAAGCCTTGGGCCTAAGCGCCGATTGGGCGCTCAACGTGATCAGCCAGGTCGGCAATTACGGCGAGGTTTTTGAAGCCAATCTGGGGCCGAAAACGGCGCTCGGCCTGCAGCGCGGCAACAACGCGCAATGGAAAAACGGCGGGCTCCTTTATGCGCCGCCATTCCGGTAGGGCATTCAAGCGTTCCTTAAGTTAGATGACAAAGGCCAATAGTTGACTGGCCCAGCCACATTGCAGCCCGCTTATTCCTGGTCGCGCATCTGGCGGGAGGAAAAATCGCGCGGTGTCGTCATCCAGATCATGGTGGTGCTGATATTTTTCGCCACCATTGCCTGGCTGATCGGCAACGTGACCGCCAACTTTGCCGCCCTCGACAAGACATTCGGGTTTAAATTCCTGTGGCAGCTTCCGGCCAATTACGACATCAATCAGGTTCTGATTGATTACAACAGCCAATACAGCCATCTGCGCGCCGCCTTGGTCGGGCTGATCAACACCTTCCTGGTGGCCGTTGTCGGTATTGTCCTGGCCACCATCTTAGGATTCACCGTCGGCACGCTCCGGCTATCGAACAATTGGCTGGTGGCGCGGCTGGCTTATGTCTATATCGAAACGATCCGCAACGTGCCGGTGCTGCTGCACATCCTTTTGTGGCACGGCATCATTATCAACACCCTGCCCCATCCAAGGCGCGCCCTCAATGTCGGCGATGCCACGTTCCTATCCAACCGCGGGCTCTATGTACCGCGTCCCCTCTTCGAAGACGGCTTCGGCTGGGTCGCAATCGCCTTTGCCGCAGCGTTGATCGGGGCCATCCTTTACCATAGGCGCGCCCACCGGATTCAAATGGAAACCGGTCATCAGGTGCATTCGGTTCTAATCGGTCTGGCCATCGTCATTGGTGTCACATTGCTGGCCTTTCTGGCGGCAGGCTCGCCCATCGGCTTTGAGTTGCCGGCCTTGCGCGGCTTCAATTTCCAGGGCGGCATCAATTTGTTGCCGGAATTTGTGGCCCTCACCTGGGCGCTATCGATCTATACCTCGGCGTTCATCGCCGAGAATGTGCGCGGCGGCATTCTGGCGGTCAACAAAGGCCAGACCGAAGCAGCGCAATCCCTCGGCCTTCGCCCGGGCAAGGTTTTGAGCCTGGTTGTCCTGCCGCAAGCGCTGCGCGTCATCATTCCGCCCCTGACCTCGCAATATCTGAACCTGACCAAAAACTCATCGCTGGCCATTGCCATTGGCTATATGGATTTGGTGGCGACACTGGGCGGCATCACTCTCATGCAGACCGGCCGCGAAATAGAATCAATGATGCTGGTGATGCTGGTCTACCTTTTGATTTCGCTACTCATTTCGAGCTTTATGAATTGGTACAATAACCGCGTCCGGCTGGTGGAACGATGACCGAAGCAGGCACAAATTCGGGCGCCTATGCGCCCGGCCAGCATCCCGACCTGCCTCCGCCGAAGGGCTCGGCCGGCGCCGCCGGCTGGATGCGCGGCAATCTCTTCTCCTCGCCCTTCAATACGGCGGTGACAATCCTCGCGGCCATACTCTTGTATGAGCTGATCACAAGTATCGCGGGCTGGTTCGTGCTCGATGCCGTCATCGATGCCGGCTCCAAAGCTGATTGCCGGCAAGCCGGTAGCGGCGCCTGTTGGGCAGTGATCAAAATCCGCATCAATCAATTCACCTTCGGCTTCTATCCGGCCGACGAACGCTGGCGGCCGATCTTGGCCTTCGTGCTGATGTTCGCCGCCCTGGCGCCCCTGTTGTTCGACAAGACGCCCTTTCGCCGGCAAATGATCTGGTTCGCCATTGCCTATCCGTTTATCGCCGGCTGGCTCATCTATGGCGGATTTGGCTTGGTCATCGTCGACACCCAATCCTACGGCGGTTTCATGCTGACGTTAATCATCGGCATCACCGGCATCGCGGCGTCGCTGCCGATCGGCATCCTGTTGGCGCTGGGCCGGCAATCGCGGCTGTTTTCGATCCGCATCATTTGCGTCAGCCTGATCGAGTTCCTACGCGGTGTGCCGTTGATCACCCTGTTGTTCGTCGCCTCGACCATGCTCAACTATTTCATGCCGCCGGGCACCAGCTTTAATCTGTTGGTTCGGGTCTTGATCATGGTGACCATATTCGCGTCGGCCTATATCGCCGAGGTGGTGCGCGGCGGGCTGCAGGCGATCCCGCGCGGCCAATACGAAGCCGCCGACGCCATGGGGTTCACCTATTGGAAAACGACCCGGCTGATCACCCTGCCCCAGGCCTTGAAGATATCCATTCCCGGCATCGTCAACACCTTCATCGCGCTTTATAAAGACACCACGCTGGTGGTCATCATCGGGCTTTTGGATCCGCTCGGCATCGGGCGCGCGGTGCTCGCCGACGCCAAATGGAATGGCCTGTCCACTGAAACCTATTTGTTTGTGGCACTGTTTTTCTTTTTCAGTTGCTTCGCCATGTCGCGCTATTCACTGTATCTTGAAAAGCGTTTGCATACGGGTCATTAACGAAGAGGAGTTCGGACCATCAGCGACCAGACACAACCAGCCAATGCGCTCCGCTCCTCGATCGATCCGTCGCGGCTGATGATCAGCATCGAAGCAATGCACAAATGGTTCGGCGCCTTCCATGTGCTGAAAGATATCAACCTGCAGGTCTATGAAGGCGAACGGATTGTCATCTGTGGTCCTTCCGGGTCGGGCAAATCGACGCTGATCCGTTGCATCAACCGGCTGGAACAGCATCAGCAGGGCGACATCATCGTCGATGGCACCGAACTGACCGGCGATTTGAAGCATATCGAATTGATCCGCAGTGAAGTCGGCATGGTCTTCCAGCATTTCAATCTGTTTCCCCATCTGAGCGTCCTCGAAAATTGCACCCTGGCGCCGATCTGGGTGCGCAAGATGGCCAAACGCGATGCCGAAGAGATCGCCATGCAGTATCTGGAGCGGGTCAAGATACCGGAACAGGCAGCAAAATTTCCGGGCCAGCTTTCGGGTGGCCAGCTGCAGCGCGTCGCCATCGCCCGGGCGCTGTGCATGACGCCCAAGATCATGCTGTTCGACGAGCCTACTTCGGCGCTCGATCCGGAAATGATCAAGGAAGTTCTGGATGTGATGATCGAGTTGGCGGAAACCGGCATGACCATGCTGGTGGTTACCCACGAAATGGGCTTCGCCAAAACCGTCGCCGACTGCGTTGTGTTCATGGATGAAGGCGAAATTATCGAGCGTAACGATCCCGAACCGTTCTTCAACGCCCCGGAACACGAACGCACCAAACTGTTCCTCAGCCAGATATTAACCCACTGAGAAACCTATCTTTGCCTTAAACCAAAGCGGTTAGAAACTGACGGAAACGCCGCCAACAACCGCGTAACCAACATTGTTGTTGGATGCGTTGGTCGCCTCGTCCTGCCAATCCACATAGGCGATGGTTCCCAAAAGATCGATCCCCGGCCCCATGCCATAGCTGACACCAAACAGGAGCTTGGTCACCTCGTCATCGCCGGGAGCGGCGCTGGTCAAGGGCATTTCCGAGCCCAATGCGGTCAGACCGATAGCCCAGCCTGAACCGGAATAGGTGACACCGATGTCCCAGGTGTCCTGATCGCTCGAGTTTGCGGTGCCCGATACACCGGAATCCGTATCCCGGACCTGCCGGTAGCCGCCGCCGATGGTGAACGCCCCGGCGCTGATATTCATGCCCCCGCGGAGCGCTCTGATCGACGACGCGGCAGGGCCCACCACCCGCTGATATTGGATATCTGCGCTGATATTGGCCTTGCCCAGCTTGGCCGCATAGCCAAGACCAACGTCGAAGGATTGGGTTTCGGTGCCCGAATTGCCACCGCTCGCGGCCACCAATTCCGAGGTTGCCGCGCCGGGCTCGTAGGAGCCGCCGAGAATAAACCCGGCCATGCTCGGTGTTACATAGACAATTTTCATGACGTTGCCGTCGCTGATATCAGAGCCCGGCGATCCGAGGCCGGATGCGGCCGGCACAACGACCCAGTTGTCGGTGTCGCCATTGTCATGGGAAAGAGCGCCAATAACTGGTGCCGTGTTGGCAAAATCGTGCGAACCCGGCGAAGTCGAGCCAATTCTGATTTGGCCAAACCCGCCGTCGAGGGACATGTAACTATCGTCGATACCTTTGTCGCCCTGGCCGCTGGCACCGTTCGCCGTGAACTGATCGGCTTCAAACTCGGCCACCACGGAAACCGTCATACCGTTATCAAGCCGGATACTACCGGAGACATGAATTTCTGTATCCATAATAATATTGAATTGTTCATAGTGGGTGACGCCGGAGACATCCGCGTTGCTGGATTTTTCGAACGAGCTTTTTTGCGTTCCAAAACCTAAGAGGCTGGTCATACCGCCCGACAGGCCCAATTTGATCTTGGCCGCTTTGCCTTGCGCCAATACCTGTTGGCCGCCGAACAACGCCACGCTGGTAAGCGCCGTTGCCGCCAATAAGTTCGCCCGCGAAAATATCTTATGCATCACAATGATCCCCGCACCCAATAAGCACACTCCAAAACCGGTAGAGGCCCCCACCGATCATCTGACGATCTAAATTGTATGTTTTTTGTGCATTTTTATAATCGCCATATTTATGACCATTATTTAGGCAAATTAAATTACCCCATATGTAGGGGTATGCTTAGGTTTTACTAACTATATATTCATAGCGTGCGCCATGTCGAGTCAATTTAACGGCAAAAACGCGCCACATATATCACGTTTGTCTTGAATTTGGCGGCTATAGAGGTGCAATAGCCCGCGGCGGCGAAGGCCTGCAAAGAACCTCCGAAATGATCGGGCGAATCGGCTTGGCCCGGACGGGCTAACCTTGATCGGACAGGCGCGCCAGAGCGTCTTCCAGCTTACCCAACAATCGCATGGTCTCTTCGCGGCGTTCGTGCTGCTCGGCGATGACCGCTTCGGGCGCCTTGGCGAGGAAGTCTTGGTTGCCCAGCTTGGCGTCGAATTTCTTGATCTCGGCCTGTAGCTTGCCGGCTTCCTTGGAGAGCCGCGCCCGCTCTTGGGCAAAATCGATCACTCCGGCGAGGGGTAGGATCAAGGCGGTCTCGCCGAGCACATCCTGGACTGAGCCTTCTGGAACCTCGCCTTCCAGGGTCGCCAATTCGGAGATGCGCGCCAAGCGTTTGAGCATGGCGCCGTGGGCATCCGCCGCGCGCTTCGCCAGCGCATCGGGCTTGCCGAGGAACAGCGGGATTTCGGCGCGGGGCGGCACGTTCATTTCGGCTCGCACCGAGCGGATTTGCGACACCGCCCGGACCACCCAATCGATTTCCGCCTCGGCGTCCGCATCACCAAGCCCGGCATGGCTGGGCCAGGGCGAATTGATCAGGGATTTCTCGCGGCCATCGGCCATTTCGGCCCACAATTCTTCGGTGATGAACGGCATAAAGGGGTGCAAAAGCAGCAAAAGCTGGTCCAAGACCCAACCGGCGGTGGCCCGGGTCTCGGCCATGGCGGCTTGGTCATCGCCTTGCAACATCGGCTTGGTGAATTCGATATACCAATCGCAAAACGTGCCCCAGGTGAACTGATAGATGGCCCCCGCCGCCTCGTTGAAGCGGTAGCTTTCGATGCCGGCGGCGACGGCTGTGGCGGTCTCGGCAAGCTTGCCGATGATCCATCGGTTGACCGCGTTTTGCGGCGCTGCGGGATCGAACGTAGGGTCCGGCTTGCACTCGTTCATTTCGCAATAGCGCGCCGCGTTCCAAAGCTTGGTGGCGAAATTTCGGTAGCCTTCGACCCGGTTTTCAGACAGCTTGATATCGCGCCCCTGGGCGGCGTGGGCGGCCAGGGTCATGCGCAAGGCATCGGTGCCGAATTTTTCGATCAGCTCCAACGGGTCAATGATGTTGCCCTTGGACTTGGACATCTTCTGGCCCTTTTCGTCGCGCACCAGGGCGTGGATATAGACCGTGTGGAACGGCACCTCGTCCATGAAGTGCAGCCCCATCATCATCATGCGGGCGACCCAAAAGAAGATAATATCGAAGCCTGTGACCAGCACATCGGTGGGATAATATTTGTCCAGCTCTGGCGTTTGCTGCGGCCAGCCGAGGGTAGAAAACGGCCAAAGCGCCGACGAGAACCAGGTGTCCAGGACATCGTCGTCGCGCTTCAACTCCACCGCCTTGCCGTAGTGGGTCTCGGCGGCGGCACCCGCTTCAGCTTCGGTCATTTCGACAAAGATTTCACCATCCGGTCCAAACCAGGCGGGGATCTGATGGCCCCACCAGATTTGCCGGGAGATGCACCAAGGCTGGATGTTTCGCATCCATTCGAAATAGGTGTTTTGCCAATGGGCGGGCACAAACTTGGTGCGCCCGCTTTCCACCGCCTCAATCGCCGGGCCGGCCAGCTTGGCAGCGTCGGCGAACCATTGATCGGTCAGCCAGGGCTCGATCACCACGCCGGAACGGTCGCCATAGGGCACCGTCATCTCGTTGTCCTCTTGTTTTTCCAAGAGGCCGAGGGATTCCATCTCCGCGATGATCTTTTTGCGGGCTTCGAAGCGGTCCAGGCCTTGATAGGCCACTGGCGTATTTTCATTCAGAACCGCGTTTTTATCGAAGATATTGATGCGCTCTAATTCATGGCGCTGGCCAACTTCGAAATCATTGAAATCGTGGGCCGGGGTAATCTTCACCGCGCCGGAACCTTTTTCCGGATCAGAGTATTCGTCGCCAACAATGGGGATCAGACGTCCGCAGATAGGCAGCACGCAATTCCTGCCAATCAGGTCTTTGTAACGCTCGTCTTCGGGATGCACGGCGACGGCGGTATCGCCGAGCATAGTTTCGGGCCGGGTGGTGGCGACAGTGATGAAGCGCCCCGCCTCGCCTTCCAATGGATATTTAAAATACCAAAGACTGCCGGTGGTCTCGCGCTGCTCGACTTCCAGATCGGAAATGGCGGTGTGCAGTTTCGGGTCCCAATTGACCAGCCGCTTATCCCGGTAGATCAACCCTTCTTTATAAAGCTTCACAAAAACCGTGCGCACCGCGTCCGAGAGGCCCTCGTCCATGGTGAAGCGCTCCCTGCTCCAATCGGCCGACGCGCCCAGGCGGCGCAATTGCGCGGCGATTGTGCCACCCGATTCGGCCTTCCACTTCCACACCGTGTCGATGAACGCGGCGCGGCCCAAATCGTGGCGGGTCTTGCCGTCGGCTTCCAATTGCCGCTCGACCACCATTTGCGTGGCGATGCCGGCATGGTCCATGCCCGGCTGCCACAAGGCATCGCGGCCAAGCATGCGTCGGTAGCGGATCAAGATATCCTGCAAAGTGTTGTTGAGTGCATGGCCCATATGCAGGCTGCCGGTCACGTTGGGCGGCGGAATGACGATGGTATAAGGCTCGGCATCGGAGGCCACGTCGCAGGCAAAATCGCCCGCCGCTTCCCAGGCGGCATAGTGGCGCCGCTCTACCTCGTCGGGTGTGAAGGTTTTATCCAGCATGGGGGATCATCGCCAATTCGCAAAAAACCATTTCGGAAACCCAGACCGGAGCGCAAAGCGCGCGGCCTAAGGGGGCGCACCATATCATGCAAACGCAGGCTGTAAATTACATTTACAGATCGAGGCTTTCGGCCTTGTTGACCATGTGATCGATCTCTTTTTTGACCAGCCGCTCGATTAGATAGGGCAGGTTTTGATCCAGCCATTCGCGCAGAATTGGACGTAAAATTTCGCGGATCAAACCCTCCAAGGTCATATCGCGGGTGCCGATGGCGATGTCGCGCTTGGAAAGGAGCGCGCGCGCCAATTGCTGTAGCGCGTCGGTCGAGTTTTGGTGGGCGCCCGGTGACAGGATCGGCGCGCCGGCGCCCGCATCGGACATAGGCGTCGCGATCATGCGTTCGGTCAATTCCAGAATATCCTCGACCGAGCCCACGGGCTGTGGCGGAGGCGGAGGCGGCGGAGCCATCACCGGTTCGGGCGGCGGCGGTGCGGGCGCGGGCTCTGGGATTGGCTCCGGCTCCGGGATAGGCTCGGGTTCCTCGACAATATCCTCTAATTCGATTTCCGGTTCAGGCTCGGGCTCCGGTTCCGGTTCCGGCTCGGCGGCCTCCATGTCTTCCATGGCCGCCGCCATATCCATCTCTTCTTCTTCCTCTTCTTCCGGTTCGGGTTCGGGTTCGGGTTCGGGTTCGGGCTCCGGTTCAGGCTCCGGCTCCGGTTCAGGCGCGGCCCCGGCTTCCGCTTCGCCGCCGCCTTCTTCTTCGTCCTCCGACAATATGCGTCTTATGGACGCAAGGATGTCTTCCATTGAGGGCTCTTGCCCAGAATCTTCTTCTTCAGCCATTGTCGATTATCCGATCTCTCACAAACACCAGATTTTGCCCATTCCCGAACCGCCAATTTGGCCGCATCCGGGATTCGTTAACATGACGCAACCCTGCCGCTCCAACCGCCTGAGGTTGGATTTTGTGTTCTTCATTTTTTGCCGTCCGGCGTGGTCGTACCGGGCGTATCACCGCCGAACATCTTCATCCGCACCCGTTTGTAATAGGCTGCCGGATCATAAATCGTTACCGGTAACTGCAGTTGCCGGGCGGTCAACAGCCCGGCTGATTCTTTCAATTCAAACGCCGCGACCACTTCGTCGCGCTGGGCGCGCACCAGGGACACCTTGGCGTCGAGCAATTCCTGTTCGGCGTCGAGCACATCGAGCACCGTTCTGGAGCCGACCGTGGCTTCGCGCTGCACGCCTTCAAGAGCGATCTCGGCGGCTTTAATCTGGGCGTTGAATGATTGGATACGGGCCTTCGCCGCCTCCAAGGTTTCCCAGGCATCGGAGGCCGCCTGGATCTGATCGCGGCGGGCATCATCAAGGGTCAGCCGGCTTTTGCCGGCGTCGATCTTGGCTTCGCGCAGACGCGAATAGACCGAACCCTTCTGATAGATCGGCACCGATAGATCCAGCTTGACCGAACCGGTGGTCAATTGGCTGTCGTTGGTCGATGATTCCCAGGCTCTGGAAAGGGTGCCGACAAAATTCAATGTGGGCAGCAGCTCGCCGCGCACCGACTTGATATTGTCGTTGGCCGAGCGCACATCGAAGTCGGCCGAGACCACGTCGGGATGCTGGGTGCGCGCCGCCACCACCGCCGCTTCGAGGCTGGCGGGCAAATCGGTCGGCGCCGCCGGCTGGGTGAGGGTTTGCGGCGCCTCGCCGACCACGTTCCGGTATTCGGCGCGCGCCGTTTTCAGATTGCCCTCGGCGGCGATGCGGTCGGCGGTTGCGCCGGCTAGCCTTGCCTCGGCCTGACTGACATCAGTGCGGGTAATTTCGCCGACCCGGAAGCGGTCTTGGGCGGCTTCCAGTTGGCGGCGCAAGACCTGCTCGTTGTTGATATTCAATTTGAGGACAGCTTGATCGCGGACCACGCCCACGTATGCGGACGCGGCCTCCAAAAGCACATCCTGCTCCTTGGCGATCACCTTGGCGCGCTGCGAGAGAACGTCATTTTCCGCCTCGGCGATACCGGCCACTGTCCTCAAGCCGCGAAACAAAGGTTGGGTCACAACCAGATCGGCAGAGCGCGGCGAGCGCATTTGATCCCGGTTGGTGGTGGTCCGCGTATTCAGATGGGATTGGGTGCGGGCCACGTCGCCGGACAAGGTCACGTTGGGCCGCCAGTTGGCCAAGGCTTGCGGCACGCCTTCATCGACGGCGCGCTGCTCAGCCCGTTGGGCCAGCAATTCGGGATTGTTGGTATAGGTTGCGGCCAACGCATCTTGCAGCGATTGGGCATTGGCAGGAATGCCGGCAACGGCCAGACTAAACGCCAGGGCCGAAATCGTTACACCACCCGCAACCAATTTATTTACACGCATTTAGTTGTTACTCCCGACGGCGACCATAAGGCCGCCGATAACGGGAATTCGGAAGCAATAGCCGCGCCTGCCGATGCGCTCACAACACCCCGAATATCCCAATCCGACCCTATGGAAAAAGTCTTACCAAAAGGTTTGCGAAATCCCCCGCACATTTGTGTTCCTACAAAGTATAGAGGATCATCAATGCTTGGACACCAAATAAAGCGGAATTCGGCGGAGTTTGCGCCATTCAGGCCTCAAATTCGGGCCCGGAGCGTGCAATTTTCAAAAACTGAAGGCGGCAACCGGCTCAAAACCCGGCAATAGGGGCGATCCGGCGTCGAATATGTGCCTGCGGCTGACCGATTCGCCGTATTTCCCGATCACGTAACCGCGGCCGACGCCGTCATCTGAGGCTTCGATAAAAACCAGCCGCCCGCCGTCCGCCAATTGCCCGATGATAGCGTCCGGCACGTCTGCGGCGGCGCCCGAAAAAATAATGGCGTCGTAGGGCGCCTGGCCGGCATGGCCATCGGTGAGCGCGCCTTCCATGACGGCCACATTATCGATCTTCAATTCACCCAGCAGCTCGGTGGCACGGGCGGCGAAGCCCGCGTCTTCTTCCAGTCCGACAACGGTCCCGGCGAGGCGCGCCAATACCGCCGACGAATAGCCGGTGGCGCAACCGATATCGAGAACCACATCATCGCCGCCGATTTCCGCTGCCTGCAGTAACATCGCGAAGGCCATCGGCTCCATCAGGTAGCGCCCCGGCCCAAGGCTCAGGGCTTCATCCACATAGGCAATGCCGGCCCGGTCTTCGCCGACGAACAGTTCGCGCGGGATTTCGCCCAAGGCGGCAACGATGCGCGCATCGGTGACCCGGTTGGTGCGTATCTGGCTTTCGACCATATTGCGGCGCGCGGCGGCAAAATCCATGTCTTGTCCCTCCATGTCTTGTCCCCAAAGCTCTATTTAGAATATGGGAATCTCTTACCACCAAACAAGCAAAGGATCACTCTATTCCGGCGCGGGCCGCCAAATTTTTATTTTGCCGGCGTCTGGGCTGAAAGGGTTCTTGACCACTCAGGGCGCAACGTCTAATTTCTGCAGCCTTTGATCAGCGCCAATCAGGAGGTGCCCTGGAACGGCGCGGTGGCGGAGTGGCTACGCAGCGGCCTGCAAAGCCGTGAACACCGGTTCGATTCCGGTCCGCGCCTCCAACAGTTTATTCCGGCGTAGCTCAATGGCAGAGCGAGCGGCTGTTAACCGCTAGGTTGTAAGTTCGAGTCTTACCGCCGGAGCCAACAAAATCAGGGGTCTAGCCAGACAATGGCTAGGCCCCTGATGCTGTCACCTAACATCTGGCGCCGGAACGCGAATTGGCATAGCATCGCCTCCAAATTTGCATGTAAGGAAAAGCCAATGAAGGGCGATGGCGAGAAATTTATTTCGGCCATGGACGGGCGCGCGGCGGCAATGGCTGCGGCTTGCACCTCCTGCGGCGATTGCGTGACCGCCTGCCCGATGACCAGCACCGGCGATGATGCCCCATTGCTGCTCGGCGGATTGCTGGATGTGCTGCGGAGCGGCGGCGAAGATGGCGAGGCGGCATGGGTCAATCTGTGCACCGCCAGCGGCGATTGCATCCCCGCCTGCCCGGAAGATTTGAACCCGCGCTTTATGCAACTGGCGGCGCGGATGATGTTGAAGCGCGCAGAAATGGGCGACGATGGGTCCAAGAAAACCGGCGCCGCCGGCTACCGGAATATGAGCAACAGCGTCCGCACGCTGTCGCGCATGCAATTGACGCCGGAGGAATTAAATCGCCTCGGCGAGGGGCCCGGTGCCATGGCGGATCAGCCGGACAGCTCCGATTTCGTCTTTTATATCGGCTGCAACGTTTTGCGCACGCCGCATATCGCGCTTCTGTGTCTGGATGTGCTGGACGCGCTGGAGCTGAAATATAGGGTCATGGGCGGGCCCAGCAATTGTTGCGGCGTGCAGCAGGTCGGGCCTGGCGACGCCGGCGGCACCGGCAAGCTGGCCTTCAATACCATCCGCAGTTTAAGCGCCGGCGGCACCAAGCAGGTGCTCAACTGGTGCCCGGGCTGCGACAAGCTGATGGACGACGTGACCTTGCCCAACTACCGCGAAGCCACGGGCGAGGATACTTTCGGGATGAGCATGTTCATCACATATTTGGCCGAACGCATTGATGATTTGCGCCCATTTCTGGTGCACCCGGTAAACAAAAAGGTCGGCCTGCACGAACATGCCGGCGCCAACGCGGTCTCCGAGGCGGCGAAAAAGATTTTGCAGGCCATCCCCGGTTTGGAATTCGTCGATCTTCCGGTGCTGCAAATGGCGCTAAGCTGCACCAACTATGTGGGCCGCCCGGCGCTTCGCGATTCTGCCCACTCCGATTTGCTGGAGGCGGCGAAGGCGGCCGGCGTCGATACCCTGGCCGGCGTTTACCATGCCTGCCACCGGGATCTCTGCAGCCATGAAACCGATTGGCCCTTCGAGACGGTCAATATGATGGAGCTAATCGGCGAGGCCATGGGGATTACCCGGCCCGATCTGTTCAAGCGCTTCAAGGCGATGAACGATATCGACGCCATCATGGCCGAAAGCGCCGAAATGATTGCCCTGAATGGCCTCGATGCCGCCAAAGTCCGCGAAGGCCTGGTCGGCGGTATGCTGGACGGGTAGGCACCTGGCCCGGCAGCGGCCTCTAATGTTCGATCTCAAATATACGGGCCACCGGTATTATTAATTCGTGACAGTATACTAATTAATAAGATAAAGTATGAGCGGTAATTAGTATACTGTCATGAATTAACCTGGATGCTCAGGGCGTTAGCACCCCGGCAGATGTCGAGATCATTCGTCATCTGGATGGAGTTCTCGGTACAGTCGATCAAATAGCAGCGAAACGTAATACCGGCGGTAGACATAAAAGAGGGCATAGAGGACCAGGAATATATAGAACCATTTTGCGCTATCGGCTGAAAGAAGAGCGCAACCCCGCCCCTGGCAATATGACCCAATAGCCTGAATTGCGAATCCGGCGACCAATAGCGGCAGTCCAAATCTGGCATCCGTTCTCTGTAGCATCAAAGACCCGAACACCACCTTGTTGCCGCCCCAAGCCGCGCCGGCCATTGTGACCATCTGGCGCGTTTTGGCACCAAGAAACGACAGCGCCAGAAGGATCACTCCTACCACATCGAACGCCAGGCCGATTACTGTTAGTTTGCCCATACTCGCCATCATGCAGCGCCGACGCTGGAATAGGAAGGCCGCGTATCAATTCGTGACAGTATACCAATTAATAAGAATAAATATGAGCGGTAATTAGTATACTGATGGGGTGGACGGCCCCCGCGCGGCATCGAGTGTGCCAGAATGGATGTCGTTAAAACGGACCATTCGAAAGGAGACCGTCCATGAGTACCGTATCAGTTATTGGCCTCGATATCGCCAAGAATGTCTTTCAAGTTCACGCCATTGATGAGCGCGGCGAGGTTTTGGACCGGCGCAAGATACGCCGGGCCGAGATGTTGGTCTATTTCGGTAAGCTGTCGCCGTGCCTGATTGGCATTGAAGCCTGTGCGACGGCGCATTATTGGGGCCGCATGCTTGGCGCGCTTGGCCATGAGGTGCGCTTGATGCCGCCGCAATATGTGAAGCCATATGTTAAGCGGAGCAAGACCGATGCGGCCGATGCGGAAGCGATCTGCGAGGCGGTTAGCCGTCCCTCGATGCGCTTTGTCGGCATCAAGAGCAGCGATCAGCAGGCGATATTGGTGCTGCACCGTAGCCGCGATCTTCTGGTTCGCCAGCGGACCATGCTGAGCAATGCCCTGCGCGGCCATCTGGCCGAGTTTGGCATTATTGAGACGCAAGGCATGGCCGGGACCATGCGGCTTGTGGCGGTGATAGCCGATGCCGGCGATGCGCGCGTCCCCGATCTGGCGCGCCAGGTTCTGGGGTTGGTGGCCGAGCAATTGCACGGTGTGAAGTTGCGGATCGAGGATTTGAAGCGGGCCATGATGGCCTGGCACAAACAGAGCCCCGTCAGTCAGTTGCTGGCGGGTATTCCGGGCATTGGTCCGGTCACGGCAACGGCGATTGCGGCGACGGTGCCGGATGCGTCGGTGTTCGCCTCGGGGCGTCAGTTCTCGGCCTGGCTCGGTCTGGTTCCCCGCCAGCATAGCAGCGGCGGTAAGCAACGATTGGGGCGGATAACCAAACGCGGCGATGGCTATTTGCGCCGTTTGCTGGTGACCGGCGCGACGGCGGCCCTGGAGCGCTCGAAATCAACCCGCGCCCGGCCCTGGGTGCAGGCGATGCTTAAGCGCCATCCGAAGAAAAAGGTGGCGGTGGCTCTAGCCAACAAAATGGCGCGCACCGCCTGGGCGATCATGAACACCGGCGAAGTCTACCGGGCGCCACAAGCGGCGGGCTGAGGGATAACGCTATAACGCCATAACAACGGAGCGAAGATTTAGAATTTGTGCGCGGGTGAAGCAAGGTGATGGCAATCGGTTGCGACCGAGGACCACAGTCAAATCCGATACGTGACAGGAGCCAGAGTGAGCTCGATATACTGATTGGATTTGTGGTCGCGGTGACCATCAGGGCCAGCGGTCAAATGTACCGCGCAAACAGGCCGGACATATGACTGCACGCAATCAACACCGGATACAAATATCATCCTTGCACAAAGGGGGGCGTCCACATATGTCACGAATTAAACGCGGGTCACCAAATAGAGTCCCAATCGTCACATCGGGGCAACTACGAAACGAACCCAATTCGTATTATCGTTATATAATAAAAGCTTATATCAATAATCGAGGTCGGCGGCCCCATCAACGCCGTCAACTTCACCACTTATGTGAAGCTGTTTCTCATCCGCACCCTCAAACCAGGCGATATCGTCATCGTCGGCAATCTGAGCGGTCACAAGGGCGCGGTCGTTCGAGCCGCCGTCCGCGATGGTCCCGGCGGGCTATTTCCCGAGATGGCTTAGCCCTTGGATTTTGCCTTGGCCCAGGTGTCGCGCAAAGACAGGGTGCGGTTGAAGACGCCGGCATCCGCGTCGCGGCAGAAATAACCCAAACGCTCGAACTGTACGGTTTCGCCGGGCGCCAGATCAGCCAGCGACGGTTCCAGCTTGCAGCCCGTCAGCACTTCTAAGGAATCGGGATTGAGATCGCTTAAGTAATCCCCTTCCACGCCCGGCTCTTCGGCGGCGAACAAATGATCGTACAGGCGCACCTCGGCGTCCGCTGCATGCGCCGCCGACACCCAATGCAGGGTCGCCTTCACCTTGCGCCCATCAGGGGCATTGCCGCCCTTTGTTTCGGGATCGTAAGTGCAGCGTAATTCGGTGACGTTGCCGGCTTGGTCCTTGATCACATCGGTACAGGTGATGAAATAGGCGTAGCGGAGGCGCACTTCCCGGCCCGGGCCCAAACGGAAGAACTTCTTCGGCGGCTCCTCCATGAAATCATCGGCTTCAATATAAAGCTCCCGTGCGAATGGAACCTGGCGGGAGCCGGCGCTCTCGTCATTGGGATTGTTGATGGCGTCCAGCATCTCGCCATCGCCTTCCGGGTAATTCTCGATAACCACTTTTAGCGGCTTCAACACCGCCATGCGCCGCACCGCGCGTTGGTTGAGATAATCACGAACGCAGGCGTCCAGCGCTGCCACTTCCTGCACCGCGTTGGATTTGGAAACGCCGATGCGGGCTGCAAAATCGCGGATGGCGGCGGCCGGAATGCCGCGCCGGCGCATACCCGATATGGTCGGCATGCGGGGATCGTCCCAGCCGGTTACATGGCCGCCGTCCACCAGCTCCATCAGGCGGCGTTTGGACAGCACCGTATGGGTCATGTTGAGGCGCGCAAATTCATATTGGTGGGGTATTGCCGGCACCGGCAGGTTTTCGATCAGCCAGTCATAGAGAGGCCGGTGGTCTTCGAATTCCAGGGTGCAGACCGAATGGGTGATGCCCTCGATGGCGTCCGACTGGCCGTGGGCAAAATCATAGTTGGGGTAGATGCACCAGGCATCGTGCGTGCGCGGGTGATCGGCATGGAGGATGCGGTAGAGCACCGGATCGCGAAGATTGATATTGCCCGACGCCATATCGATTTTGGCACGCAAGGTCCGCGTCCCGTCCCCAAACTCGCCGGCGCGCATGCGGCGGAATAGATCGAGATTTTCGTCTGCCGTGCGAGTCCGATAAGGGCTGTCTCTGCCGGATGTAAGGAGCGTGCCCCGATATTCGCGCATGTCTTCGGCGCTCAGATCATCCACATAGGCTTTGCCCGCTTCGATCAAATGCTCGGCCCACGCATACAATTGTTCAAAATTGTCGGAGGCGTAATAAAGATGCGTCCCCCAATCAAAGCCCAGCCAGCGCACGTCTTCCATGATGGCGTCGATATATTCCTGCTCTTCTCGGGCCGGGTTGGTGTCGTCGAAACGCAGGTGGCAGCGGCCGCCGAACTCGCCGGCGAGGCCGAAATTCAAGCAGATAGATTTGGCGTGACCCATATGCAGATAGCCGTTCGGCTCCGGCGGAAAGCGGGTGACGATATCGGTGTGCCGACCGGCGTCCAGATCACCGCGCACAATATCGCGGATGAAATCGCTGGGGGCTTCAGATGTCGCGTCTATGTTATTTTCGGCCAAGAATTATCTCCGGACGTTATGTGCCAAAACCGACCGCCAATGCCAAACGGAAATCGGATTGGGGTTTCAAATAGCCATCCGGAGCCACTCTAAGGGATCAGCAGCGAAGCTCTGAGCGCATCGGCCTGCGGATTGCGCCAGGCGTGCTGCAAAAGTATCGTTTCCGGCGTCGCGCCCTGGCCATAATATTGATTGTTGTAATCGTTGCGCCGGATCATCGCCGCGCCTTCCAGCGACACACCGCCAAACAGGCCGATGACGTCGGAGAAGGCGACCACATCCAATGACAGGTTGGTGGTCACCGAACCTTCGATGCCGGCGCCCACATGGCCGACCGATACGCCCGCATCGGCGCCGATCTTGCCCTGATGATCGATGATCGCGCGAACCGCGCCGGCAGAGCGGACGATAAAGGCGGCGCGCGCCCGCTGGCCACCAGCCTGGAAGCCGAAACTCCCCGAGGCCAAAGTATAAAAGGCCGGATAGCCCCAATTGCCGGCGTCGTCCCGGGACAGCATGACGCCGTTGCCGCCCTCGGCACCGACGATAAATCCAGCCTTGTAGAGGGCCGGAAAGATCATGACGCCATGGGCGCGTTTCAGCATTGCCTTGAATTCCGGAATATCTTCGCGCCCTTTGAGGCTTTCGATGGTGGCCCGGGCGCTGGCCACCAGAGCCGTGGATTTGGTCCCGGCATCAGCCGGACCGGTCTGGGTTCCGGAACCATCCCCGGCGCAGGCGCTTAAAGCGCCAAGCCCCAAAATCAGGATCACCATCATAGCCAAATTCTTCATTCGCCGTCTCCTTCTTCCAACAAGTCTAAATTCTGTGTCCGCCGGCGCGCCATTTCCATATCCCGGCGACGCGATTCCTCGGCGATCAGGTTTTCGATATAACGGCCTTGGAACATATTGACGCCGATTTCCTGGCCGAAATCGACCGCCGCTTCTTCGTCGCAGCGGCAGAAAATCACTTTCGATGCACCCGCCAATTTGATCAGCCGCTTGGCGCGCTTGGCCCCCACATTGTCGATGATGTCGGAGTTCCAGATCATCTTGACCATATCGGCACCCAATTTTTCGCGGTCTACGAACGCCAGCGTCTCGTGGGTCAGGCCATCGATGCAGATACGGTAGCCGCGCTCCTTGGCAAAATCCCTGGCGAACATATAGTCGTTGAGATCGGCAAAAATATCGACTTTTTGCAATTCGATTACGATGGAGCCGCGCATCGCGGCGATGACGGCATCGTCGAATGCCATGAATTCGGGCGACAACAGCGTCGAAATATTCAGGTTCACCGATATCTCGCCGGTGATCGAGCGGTCAGTGGATTTGGACAGCATGGCCAGCACGCGCCGGTCCAATGTTTCGGTCAGATGCTGAAACAGCCAGCGGCTGCGGGTTAAATTGACGCCGGGCATCAATGTTTCGCGCAAATCCTGAATGGAAATGAACAATTCCGAGAACAAGGGCTGCGGCGCCGCCTCGCCGATCAGGGCACACACGAACTGGCGGCGCACCATGTTGGAAAGATCGGCCCGTTGCAGCGCGTCTTCGACCCGCCCCAAAACACGTGGCGTCAATGCTTCGCCGCGCTCTTCGCGAACGACAAATTCGGTCTTGGCTTCCACGGCTTCTTCGCCGCCGGTTTCGGATTCCTGTGCATCCATAACCAGGCCACGCACCAGTTGCAAAATATCGGCGTAGTTACGCTCCACATCATAATAGGTGCGAAAGGCGTTGGATTCGGAATGGGTATCGCCGCTTTCGCCTTCGAACAAAGGATCGTCCCCGAACAGGAATTGCAGTTTGAGGATCGAAGTTTCCACGTCATTTTGCGAATCGCCCTTATAGATAAAGAACAAATCCGAATTTTTGAGGGCGAAAAGCTGCCCCTCCAAAAGCTTGACCAGCGGCTCGAAAGTGCTGGAAGCGATGCGGATATGATGGTCGCGGCGGTTGTCGCTGGCCAGCTCCGACAGATGCACATGCACGGCACGGCGGCCTTCCATGTGGCTTTCCAGGCGATGCACGTAGTCCAAAAGCAGGCTTTCCTGACTGGCCGGCTGATAGGTTTCGTCTTCCGGGCTTAGCGCCATCGGATGGTGCTCCATTTATGGGTTGGCCGGGTTCTCATGCCCTTCCATCCAGCCGCGCCTGCAGCATTTTTTCCGCCTTCCTTTCGACCACCTGGTCGATGAAGAAACCCTGGAAGCGGCGAACACCTAAGGTTAGCGCCCAGCTCATGGCCTCTTCGGAATCGGTGCGCCCCAGGATGAAACGCTCCGGGCCCACCTTTTCTACAAGGGCGCCGGTCTCGGTATGGATTTCGGTGGTTTCCGCTTCAACGAATTCGGTGCCCCAGGCCACCTTGTAAAAATCGGCGTCCAAGAGGCCGGGATTGAAATATTGCAGCGCCAATGGGTTGAGCCCGTCGAGCAATACCCGATATCCCCGGTCGCGCAGCCAGTTTCTGGCGAGGGTAAAATTCTCGACGTCGGAAAAGACGTCGATCTGCTGCATTTCGATAACGATCTTGCCGGAATGCTGGGTCAGGGCGTCATCAAAGCGCTGGAAATCCTTGGACAATACCGATTTGACGTTCAAATTCACCGAGATAGGACCGCTGTCATCACCTAAGCCGGCGCGCGCCATGGCAGCCAACACCCGCTTGTCGATGGTTTCGGTCAGATGCTGGAACAGCCACGGGTTGGAAACCAGATTGAACCCTGGCGCCAGGCGCCGCTGCAAGTCCGATATCGAGACGAATTGCTCTTGAAACAGGATATCCTCGGTGCCGTCCGCACCGACGATCACCGCCGGCTGCTCTCGCATCAACTCGCCGATCGGCAGACGCAACAGGCTGTCGTCGATCTTTGCAAGGGAGTAAGGATCCAGAGGCTGGCCGGCGAAACCGGCGCCGATACCACGCCCGGCGGAGGCGTCCTCCGATTGGGCGGCGATCTTGTTGGCAGCCTCGGCGCGCGCCTGGGTCAATTCGAAAAAAATATCGAACTCAGATTCGAAATCATACCAGCTTGTGAATTCCACATCGCCTGAGCGGGTGCGCGCCGCCAGCGGATCGTTGCGGAACAGCATGCGCAGCTTGTCGATCATATAGTCCACATCGTCGACCGGGATATCCTTACACATGAGGGCGATATCGCCGTTACCAAGCACGTATAACTGCACGTCGCGGGTGTTCAGAAGCGAATCGAACGTGCGCGCCGCAATGCGGATATGGTGCGGGCGGCGGTGGTGCGGTGAGAGCTTGGAAAGGTTGAGCAAGACGGCGAAACGCTCACCCCTGGCGTGGGTGACCCGCTCCACGTGATCGAACAGCGAACTTTCCGGTGTCCGCTCTTCCGATACGATGGTGACCACTGAACCTGTGCTATCTGCCATGTTTCTATCGGGTTTTCCGTTAATAGCGATTATTATAGGAGAATGTCTTAAACAACTATAAACCAATCAACCGAATGACTGATTGCAGTTTTGCCGGGGAGCAAAAAAAAGAAATGCGCCATCGCCACCATGCCAGAGCGCCCGAGGGCACGCGCATTTATGCTATCGGCGACATGCATGGCCGCCTCGATCTTTTGCAGAAGCTGGAAGGCAAAATCCAGGCGGATGCCGACAGCTCAGGTGCGGCGATCCGCATCGCCGTCTATCTCGGCGATTATATCGACCGGGGGCCCGATAGCCGCGCCCTTATCGATTGGCTCATTGAGGGCCACCTGGACGGTTTCGAGACGCATCTGCTCAAGGGCAATCACGAAGACCGGATGCTGAAATATCTGGAAGGCCCGAACGGTGGCAAGCGCTGGCTGGCCATCGGCGGGCTGGAGACTTTGCAAAGCTATGGCATCAGCGCCGGCACGTTGCCATCTCTCAAACAGGGTGATCAATGGCGCAAGGAATTGATCCGCCAATTGCCGCCGGAGCATATGACGTTCCTGTCGAACCTGGAGATCAAATACGAATGCGGCGATTATCTGTTTGTCCATGCCGGCGTCAAACCGGGGGTCGCGCTGGAAGATCAGAATGTGCAGGACTTTTTATGGATCCGCGATGAATTTCTGGGATCGACCGAAGATTTCGGACGCATGGTTGTCCATGGCCATTCGATCGGAGCGACGCCGCAAATTCAAAGCAACCGCATTTGCGTCGATACCGGCGCCTATTATTCGGGTCATCTGACCGCCGCCGTGCTGGAAGGCGACGAAGTTTGGTTCTTGCAGACTTGAACCGGCGCGGCGTATATCAAGCCTTTCCTGGGTAGTCCTGGGGCAAGTCATTGATGGCGGGGAAATAGAAATTATGAACGGCATCACCAGAAAACGGGTTTTGGTAACCGGCGGTGCCGGCTTTATCGGCTCGCACCTGTGCGCGGCGCTGGTCGAGGCCGGCGACGATGTGATCTGCCTGGACAATTATTTTACCGGCGTCAAAGACAATGTGGCGGCGCTGATGGATGCGCCCAATTTCGAATTGCTGCGCCACGATGTGACCTTCCCGCTCTATGTGGAAGTGGACGAGATTTACAATCTCGCCTGCCCGGCCTCGCCGATCCACTACCAGTACGATCCAGTGCAGACCACCAAGACCAGCGTCCACGGCGCGATCAACATGTTGGGCCTGGCCAAGCGCACCGGCGCCAAAATTTTGCAGGCCTCGACCAGCGAGGTGTATGGCGATCCGGCCGTGCATCCGCAGACTGAAAGCTACTGGGGCAACGTCAATCCTATTGGCCCGCGCGCCTGCTATGACGAGGGCAAGCGCTGCGCCGAGACCTTGTTTTTCGATTATTACCGCCAGCACCAGACCAAAATCCGCGTCGCTCGCATCTTCAATACCTATGGGCCGCGCATGCGCGCCGATGACGGGCGCGTGGTGTCCAATTTCATTGTCCAGGCCTTGCGCGGCGAAAGCCTGACCATCTATGGCAATGGCAGCCAGACCCGTTCTTTTTGCTATGTGGATGATCTGGTCGGCGGATTGATGGCGCTGATGAAAGCGCCGGACAGCTTCACGGGACCGGTCAATCTGGGCAATCCGGTGGAATTCACGATCCGCCAGCTGGCCGAACTGGTGATCGAGCTGACCGGCGCGGGCGTCGGGATTGAAGACCATCCGTTGCCGGAAGACGATCCCATGCAACGCTGCCCCGACATCACCCTGGCCAAGAACAATCTCGGCTGGCAGCCCTCCGTGCAGGTTCGCGATGGCCTCGCCAAAACCATCGATTACTTCAAAACGCAAATTTAGCGGCCCCGCCCAAAATATTTCCCGCGAATACAATTGGCCCTATTCAGGACCAATTGACGCCATAGTTATGTGTTTCATCGCTATGGGTTGTGGCTGATACGTGCATATTGTCCAGGGATAGCCCTGGCCGCAGAGATCGCTTGGGCCGGTAAAGTATTGATATCCCATGCTGTTCCATTTTGTCCCATTGACGCCCACAAAAACCCATGATATCCCAAATTGCCCTATATTCCTTGTGGGGTGATTTAGGACGTCCCCAGCCGGGAACGGTTTTCGGCGGGAATTGGCTGTATTTGGCGCATGCGTGAGGCGAAAATGGCTGCGTTGTTCGGCAGACACGTCAACAAGATCGACCGTAAGGGCCGCGTTTCGGTACCGAAACCGTTTCGCGATGCCATGACCGATCAGCAATTCACCGGCGTTCACGTTTTTCCATCCTTCAAATATGCGGCCATTGAGGCGCTAACCGAGGCGTTCTTCAATCGCGTCGTCGGCAGTTTGGACAATCTCGATCTGTTCTCCGATGATCAGGACGATCTGGCCACCATTGTCGAGAACACCCACGCGTTGCCTTACGATACCGAAGGCCGGGTTATCTTGCCGAAATCCCTTCTTGAACACGCCAATTTGACTTCCGAAGCGGCCTTTGTCGGGCGCGGCGGGCGCTTCCTGATATGGGAGCCGGGCGCCTATGATCGCCAGCGCAATCGCGCCTTCGAGCGCGCGCGCGCGCGGGGCGCCACCTTGCCCCTCAATTCCAGCGGCGGCGATGGAGGCGACGTATGAGCCTCCACATCCCGATCATGACGAACGAAGTGCTTGGCGTGTTGGATCCAAGGGACGGCGGCACCTATGTGGATGGCACCTTCGGGCGCGGCGGTCACAGCCGCGCCATATTGGCGGCCGCGAAAACCCGGGTGTTCGCCATCGACCGGGACCCGGAAGCGATTGTTATCGGCTCTGAAATGGGAGACCGATTGCAGATTATCGAAGGCCGCTTCGGCGACATGCGGTTGCTGCTGGCCGGGCTCGGCATCGAACGCATCGACGGCGTGCTGCTCGATCTCGGCGTTTCCTCGCCGCAACTGGACGATGCGGCGCGCGGCTTTTCGTTTCAAGGTGACGGGCCGCTGGATATGCGCATGGGCGGCGACGGCCCGACGGCGGCCGAATTGGTCAATTCCGCCGACGAGCAAGAACTGGCCGACATTATATATAACTTCGGTGAGGAACGCCGCGCCCGGCGCGTCGCGCGCGCCATTGTCGAAGCGCGCGCCGAAAAACCCTTCACCCGGACGTCTGAGTTGGCCCGCGTCATCCGCCGGGTGGTGCGCGCCTCCAAAGATGGTTTGGATCCGGCGACGCGCACCTTCATGGGCTTGCGCATCCACGTCAACGACGAGTTGGAGGAATTGCGGCGCGGCTTGGCCGCCGCCGAGCAATTGCTAGCGCCGGGGGGGCGTCTGGCGGTGATATCTTTTCATTCGCTGGAAGACCGCATTGCCAAAACCTTCCTGCACCAGCGCGCCGATAAAAGCGCCGGCGTGTCCCGCCATCTGCCCGAAGCGCCGAGCGAGGCGCCATCGTTCCGTCTGATCAAGCGCGGCGCCATCAAACCGGCGGCAGCGGAAGCCCGCTCGAACCCACGCGCCCGTTCGGCGCGGCTCCGGGCCGCCATAAGAACCGACGCACCGGCCTGGGCCGAGGCGGCGTAAGGAGCGAGCGGGGATCATGCGCCAGGCAACGATCATAACGCTTTTGGTTGCGGCCATGATGAGCGTCGCTTTGTTCTTCCTCAAATATGAGGTGAACGGCCTTGAAAGCGAGTTGGGCGAATTGAACCGGGGAATCGTGTCGGACCGGGAATCGATCCACGTTCTGCAAGCCGAATGGAGCCATCTCAATGATATCCAGCGCCTGAAAGCCCTGGCCGAACGGCACTTGAATTTAAGCCCCATGGATCCGGCGCAATTGCGCATTGCCGGCGAGCCGATTGCCCGCAAAACGGGGCAACTTGCGCGGCCCGCATCGGCCAAAAGACGGGCCCGGTAATGCGCATCGATCATTTCAACCACCCCCACAACCCGGCGCCGGAACCAGCGCCGAGGGCAGGCAGCGATGACCGAGCGCCTATGAGCCCGGAACTTGCCGGCCCGGTCCAGCTGCAAGGCGTCCAGGCCCAGGCGCTGAACACCAGCCGCAACCGGCTGATCGTCACCGGCGCCTTGCTGGCCCTGGCCTTCACCGTCATCGCCGGGCGTCTGGTGGAGCTGGCGTTAAGCCAAGACGCCAGACCAAAATTCGCAGCGCGCATATCGGAGACGCCAAAGCCGCCCAAGGTGCGCGCCAACATCGCCGATCGCAACGGCATCCTTTTAGCCACATCGCTGCCGACGGCGGCTTTGTACGCCAACCCCAACCATGTTCTGGATGCCAGGTTGGCGGCCAAACGGCTCCACAAGGTCTTGCCCGAATTGGATGAAGCTGCACTGGCCAAAAAGCTGTCGGGCAAAAGCACTTTTGTATGGCTGCATCGCAACCTGACCCCGGACCGCCAGTTCAAGGTTAATGCGCTCGGCGTGCCCGGCCTTTATTTTCAAGGAATGGAGCGCCGGGTTTATCCGCACGGGGCGCTGGCCGCCCATGTGCTCGGCGTCACCGATATCGACGGCAACGGATTGTCCGGGGTCGAAAAACAGTTCGACGGGCAACTGACTGGCGGCGATAGCGCCTTTGGATTGTCCCTCGATATCCGCGTGCAGGCGATGTTTCGGGATGCCCTTTTGCGTCAGCAAAACAGATTTTCAGCCATCGGCGCCGTCGGCGTACTGATGGATGTCAGCAACGGCGAGGTGGTCGCGCTGGTTTCGCTGCCCGATTTCGATCCCAACAATCCGGTATCGGCGGCCGGCGACGCCGGCTTCAACCGAGCCACCAAGGGCGTCTATGAAATGGGCTCGACGTTCAAATTGTTCACCGCCGCCATGGCGCTGGACAGCGGCGTCTCCAAGATAACCTCGCGCTTCGACGCCACCAAGCCGATCCGCATCCACGGCTTCACCATATCCGACTATCACGCCGAAAAACGCTGGCTGACGGTGACCGAAATTCTGGTCCATTCGTCCAATATCGGGGCCGCCAAGATGGCGATGAAGGTGGGCACGGCGCGCCAGAAAAATTACCTGCGCTCTTTCGGGCTGACCCGGGCGGCGGGAATCGAGCTGCCGGAAGTGGGCACGCCCCTGACCCCGGACCGCTGGCGCGATATCAACACCATGACCATTGCCTACGGCCACGGCATCGCGGTGTCGCCCCTGCAACTGACCGCCGCCGTGGCGGCGCTGGTCAATGGCGGCTACCGGGTGCGCCCAACCATTATCAAGGGCGCCGCACCCCAAAGCGGCGACCGGGTATTGAAAGCCGGCACGTCGGAGAAAATGCGCCGGCTGATGCGCATGGTGGTGACCCAAGGCACCGGGCGCAAGGCCGACGCCGAAGGCTTTTTGCTAGGCGGCAAGACCGGCACCGCCGACAAGCCGGGGCGGCGCGGCTATAGCGGACGCCGGGTGATCTCGTCGTTCGTTGCCGTGTTTCCGTTTGATGCGCCGCGCTACGCCATCCTGGCTTTATTCGACGAGCCCAAGGGTTTGAAGGAAACCTTCGGCTACGCCACCGGCGGCTGGGTAGCGGCGCCGGTTGTGAAAGCCGTGGTGCAACGCTTGTCGCCGCTGCTGGGTTTGCGCCCGCGTGCCAAGGCGGTGGCAGTAAGCGGCGCCGGACGCGGGAAGAAACGCCGTGCGGCTAACTGATTTAATCGTGGGAATGGAATGTGTAAATATGACACGAGGGTTGGCTGCTGACGCCGACATAACCGGATTGGCGGCGGACTCGCGCAAAATCGAGCCGGGCTTTCTGTTCGCCGCACTTGCCGGCGCCAACATCGATGGCAGCGATTTCATCGACGATGCGGTGGCGCGCGGCGCCGCTGCCGTGCTGGCTGCGCCTGGCGCCCAATTGGATGGCGTGCCCCTATTCACCCACGCTGAGCCCAGACGCAGATACGCCGAAATCGCGGCGCGGTTTTATGGCGCCCAGCCCGACCATATTGCGGCGGTCACCGGCACCAACGGCAAATCCTCGGTGGCCGATTTCGCCCGCCAGCTTTGGACCCATCTGGGATTAAAGGCGGCCAGCCTCGGCACGTTGGGGCTGGTAGCGCCGGGTCGCACCCAGCCAGGCAAGCTGACCACACCGGACGCCGCCGATCTGCACGCCACCTTGGCGGCGCTGGCGAACGACGGCGTCGATCACGCCGCCATCGAAGCGTCCAGCCATGGCCTCGATCAATTCCGCCTGGATGGGGTACGGATATCGGTCGCCGCCTTCACCAATATCAGCCGCGATCACTTAGATTATCACGGCACCATGGACGCCTACCGGGATGCCAAGGCGCGTCTGCTTAACGAACTGTTGCAAGATGGCGGCACCGCCGTCCTCAACGCCGATGATCCCTATTCCAAAAGATTGCTCGGCGGGCGGGACGTCCAAACGTTGACATATGGCAAGGCGGGAAAAGACATCCGGCTGCTGGATTGCCAGCCCCATAGCCAGGGCCAGCGGATCAAGCTCAACCTGATGAGCAAAGACGCCGAGATCGATTTCCCCCTGATCGGTGATTTTCAGGTGATGAACGCGCTCTGCGCCCTGGCCATGGTCATCGCCGATGGCGCCGATCCGCAAGCCGTATTGCAGGGCATCGAAAAAATGGAGCCGGTAGGCGGGCGCATGCAGCTTGCCGCGCGCCTGCAAAACGGCGCCGCCGTCTATGTGGATTACGCTCATACCCCCGATGCACTGCAAAGATTGTTAGAGGCCTTGCGCCCGCATACCGAAGCGGCGCTTTCCGTGGTCTTTGGCTGCGGCGGCGACCGGGACATCGGCAAGCGCCCGGAGATGGGCGCAATCGCGCATCGTCTGGCGGACCATGTAATCGTCTCCGACGACAATCCGCGCTCCGAAGACGCTGGCCAAATCCGCGCCGCCATCCTGGCCGCCGCAACCGGCGCGTCCGAGATCAGCGCCCGCGAAGACGCCATCTTCGAAGCCGTCCGAGGATTGGCGACCGGCGACATTCTAGTCATCGCCGGCAAAGGACACGAGCAGGGCCAGATCATCGGCGGCAAAACAATTCCATTCGACGATGTGGAGGTGGCCGTGCGCGCCGCGGCGGAGGTGGATCAATGAGCGCCGCGCTCTGGACGTCCGATGCAGCTGCCGAGGCCACCGGCGGCACCAATTCCGGCGATTGGAGCGCCAGCGGCGTTTCTATCGACAGCCGCACGCTTGCGCCCGGCGATCTGTTTATTGCCCTTAAAGGGCCCAACTTCGACGGACACGATTTTCTGAACGCGGCGTACGCCGCCGGGGCCGCCGCCGCCATGGTGGATGATAGCGCGGCGGCGGCCGGCTATCGGCCCTTGCTACATGTCGGTGATGCGATGACCGGGCTCAATGATTTGGGCCAAACGGCGCGGGATAGAACCGGCGCCACGGTCATCGCGGTCACCGGCAGCGTCGGCAAGACCGGCGTCAAGGAAGCCCTGGCGGCTTTGTTAGCTGCGCAAGCAAAGACCGGGCACAGCGCCGGTAGCTTCAACAACCATATCGGTGTGCCCTTGAGCCTGGCCCGCCTAGCACCGGACGCCGGCTTCTGGGTTTTGGAATTGGGTATGAATCATGCGGGCGAATTGACACCGCTCACTCAATTGGCGCGCCCTGACGTGGCCATCGTCACCAATGTGGAAAAAGTGCACACCGCCTACTTCGCCTCCGTGGAAGATATCGCCGAAGCCAAGGCGGAGATTTTTGCCGGCCTCAAACCGGGCGGCGCCGCCATCCTCAACCGGGACAATCCGCACTTTGAATTATTGGCGAAGCGGGCCCTCGAGGCCGGCGCCGGTTCCGTGGTTGCCTTCGGCCAAAACGCCAACGCCGATTTCCGCCTTGAGAAATTCGATCTGGGCCCGGACCATTCCGATGTAACGGCGGCCTATCGGGGCCGGACCTTGGAATACCGCCTTGGCCTTACGGGCCGCCATTGGGTGCAGAACAGTCTCGCCATCCTGGCCGCCATGGATGCCGCTGGCGCCGATATATTCGAAGGCGCCGCCGCCATGGCCGGGCTCCAACCCGCCGCCGGTCGCGGACGCCGCCATAGCATCGATACCGGCGCCATCCAGTTCCTTTTAATCGACGAAAGCTATAACGCCAGCCCGGTATCCATGGCGGCATCGCTGGCGGTGCTGGCGGCGCTGCCGGGGGCGCGGCGCATCGCCGTGCTCGGCGACATGCTGGAACTTGGGCCGGAATCAGAAAGCGCGCATCGGGGATTGGCCACGGCCATCGCCGGGGGCCGCGTCGATCTTGTTTATACCGCCGGCGAGATGATGGCGGCACTGTTCGATGCGCTGCCGGCCAAGGTTCAGGGCGGCCGCTATCAAAACGCCGATGATCTGGCTGCACCTTTGGCAGCGGCACTTCGAAAGGGTGATGTGGTCCTGGTCAAAGGCTCAGCCGGGTCACGCATGGGTGCCATCGTCGCGGCGCTTAAATCGAATGGGGAGGCACCGAATGCTGTTTAATTCGCTGGTTCAGTTCGCCGATCAATTTAGCGTCTTCAACGTCTTCCGCTACATCACGTTCCGCACCGGCGGCGCCATGATCACGGCGCTGATCGTCAGCTTCATCTGCGGGCCGTTCATCATCCGCTGGCTGGCGGCGCGCCAAAAGGGCGGTCAACCGATCCGCGAAGACGGCCCCGAAAGCCACCTGATCACCAAGGTCGGCACCCCCACCATGGGCGGCTTCATGATCCTGACGGCGCTTTTGGTCTCCACCCTGATGTGGGCGGATTTGCGCAACGGTTATATCTGGGCGGCGCTCGGTGTCACCGTCGGCTACGGCATGATCGGCTTTATCGACGATTACATCAAAGTCACCCGCCGCCATTCCAAGGGCCTACCGGGCAAATTGAAACTGCTCTTGCAAGTCTTCATCGCCGGCGCCGCCACCATGTGGGTTGTGTCAATCACGCGCGAGCCTTTATCCACCTCTCTCGCTATCCCGTTCTTCAAGAATGTGCTCGTCGATCTCGGCGGCTTTATGTTTGTCAGCTTCGCCGTCTTTGTCATGGTCGGCGCCTCCAACGCAGTAAATTTGACCGATGGGCTCGACGGCCTCGCCATCGGCCCGGTGATGATCGCCGCCGGGGTGTTCGCGCTAATCTCCTATATCATCGGCAATTCGGTATTTTCGAGCTATCTGCAAGTCCACTACGTGCCCGGCGCCGGCGAGTTGGCGATCTTCTGCGGCGCACTGGTCGGCGCAGGGCTCGGCTTTCTCTGGTTCAATGCGCCGCCGGCCATGGTGTTCATGGGCGATACCGGCTCGCTCTCCATGGGCGGGGCGCTCGGCATTGTCTCGGTCATCACCAAGCACGAGCTGGTGCTGGCCATCGTCGGCGGCCTGTTCGTTCTGGAAACCGTGTCGGTGATTGTCCAGGTGGTGTCGTTCAAGCTGACCGGGAAGCGCGTCTTTCAGATGGCGCCGCTGCACCATCACTTCGAAAAGAAGGGCTGGGCCGAGCCGACCATCGTCATCCGCTTTTGGATCATCGCCATGATTCTTGCGCTCGCCGGGCTGGCGACGCTGAAACTGCGCTAGGAGGCAAATGATCCCGGTCCATACATTTTCCGGTCAAAAGGTGGCGGTCTTGGGGCTAGCACGCTCCGGCCTCACGGCGGCGCTTAGCCTGGCTGCCGGCGGCGCCGAGGTCTGCGCCTGGGACGACGCCGAAGCGCGGCGAGGCGAAGCCGAGGCCACCGGCGTGCCGCTGACCGATTTGGCCGAATTGGATTGGACCGGCTGCGCCGCCTTGGTGCTCTCACCCGGCATTCCGGACCAATACCCTACCCCCAACCCAATCGCCGCCGCCGCGCGCGTTGCCGATTGCCCGATCATTTGCGACGTGGACCTGCTGGCCCGGGCCAAGCCGGACGCGAACTATATCGCCGTCACCGGCACCAACGGCAAATCCACCACCTCGGCGCTGATCGGACACATCCTAAGCGCCGCCGGAGTGCCCAATCAAGTGGGCGGCAATATCGGCGTCCCGGCGCTTGATTTAGGCGACATCGAAGGCACCGGCGCCTATGTGCTGGAGCTGTCGTCCTACCAGTTGGAGCGGACGCCGAGCCTCAAGCCCAATGTCGCCGTGTTGTTGAATATTACCCCCGATCATCTGGACCGCCATGGCGGGCTCGACGGCTATGTGGCGGCCAAGCGCATGATCTTCGACAATCCGGCCACCGGAGGACACGCCATTGTCGGCATGGAGGACGGTGCCTCACGCGGCATCGGGATGGAGCTGATGGTGCGCGGCGCCCATAAGATCACCCCCATTTCGGGCAGCGCCCGCGCCGCCGGCGGTGTCTATGGCGAGGCCGGCATTCTGATTGACGATATGGAATACGGCCAAGTGCCGGTGTGCGACTTGAAACCCGTCGCGGCGCTGCCCGGCACCCACAATTGGCAGAATGCGGCGGCGGCTTACGCGGTGGCGCGCTTGCAAGGCATCGACGCCGAAACCATTGCAGCAGCCATCGCCACCTTCCCCGGCCTGCCCCACCGCCAGGAAATTGTCGGCGCCATCGGATCGGTGTTGTACGTCAACGATTCCAAGGCCACCAACAGCCAGGCGGCGGCCAAGGCGCTGGATTGCTACGATGCCATCTATTGGATCGCCGGCGGCACATTCAAAGAAGAAAACCTGGACGCCATCGCCCCATCTTTCGAGCGCATATGCGGCGCCTATCTGATCGGCGATGCGGCAGCCCGGTTCGAGGCCATCATTGGCGCCTCCGCCCCGGTGCATCAATGCGGCGATCTGGAAACTGCTGTGATGCGCGCCCACGTCGCCGCGCAACACGATATGGATAGCGAGGGCGGTGTGGGCGTGGTGCTGCTGTCGCCGGCCTGCGCGTCCTTCGATCAATTTGATAGTTTCGAAGCGCGCGGTGATGCGTTTCGGGACCTTGTCCAGGCATTGGAAGGCGCAGGCCCATGAACACCTATTCGCGCACCAACCTGAGCCTGCTGGGCGGCTGGTGGCTGAGCCTCGACCGTTGGAACATCGCGGCGCTCATAGCCCTGGCGGCAGTAGGCGCGGTGCTCGGCATGGCGGCCAGCCCGCCGGTGGCCGAACACCTGGGCAAGGACACGTTTTACTTCGCCCAGCGCCACATCATCTTTCTGCCCATCGCGCTGGCCGGCCTGCTCGCCGTCTCGGCGCTGAAACCCCAAGGGGTGCGCATATTGGCGCTGGCGGTATTCGCTGGCGCCCTCGGCTTCATGGCACTGACCTTGGTAACCGGGGCCGAGATCAAGGGTGCCACCCGCTGGGTTTCGATCGCCGGATTTTCCTTACAGCCGTCGGAATTCGTCAAGCCCTCCTTCGCGGTGCTGTCGGCCTGGCTGTTCGCCCGCTGGCGGCTGGGCGATAATTTCACCGGCTACGCCCTGGCCATCGGACTTTATGTGCTGGTGGTCCTGTTGTTGTTGGCGCAGCCCGACGTGGGCATGACGATCCTGGTTTCGATCATCTGGGGCACCCAGTTTTTCTTGGCCGGCTTACCGATGCTGCTGGTGATCGCCATCGGCGTTCTGTTTCTTGCCGGCGGCGTCTTCGCCTATTTCCAGTTCGCCCATGTGCAGGCGCGCATCGACATGTTTCTCGATCCCTCCGGCGAGGAAGCCTATCAGGTGGCGCGCTCGCTGGAAGCGTTCAGGGGCGGCGGCATATTCGGCGTCGGTCCCGGCGAGGGTCATGTGAAAGAAGTGCTGCCCGACGCCCATGCCGATTTCATCTTCGCCGTCGCCGGCGAGGAGTTCGGATTGCTGATGACCCTGATGGTGGTCGCCCTATTCGCCTTCATTGTCTTGCGCGGCTTCATCCGCGTCTTTCGGGATCAGGATCTGTTTACCCAGTTGGCGGTGGCCGGGCTGCTGGTTCAGTTCGGCCTGCAGGCGATCATCAATATGGCCTCGACCCTCAATCTTATGCCAACCAAGGGCATGACCCTGCCGTTCATATCCTATGGCGGCTCGTCCATGTTTGCCCTCGCGCTCGGCATGGGCATGGTGCTGGCGCTGACCAGGGATTCCCGTGTGCCGGGAAGGCCGCGCTGATGGTGTCCCAAAACGCACCTTTGATCGCGCTCGCCGCCGGCGGCACCGCCGGGCATGTGTTCCCGGCCGAAGCCCTGGCCGCCGAACTTGCGAAGCGCGGTTGCCGGCTGGCATTGATCACCGATGAACGCGGCGGCGCCATGGACGCCGGCTTCAACGGTGTTCAATTGTTCCGCATCCGGGCGGGCGGTATTGCCGGCAAAGGCCTGGCTGCTCGCATCAAAAGCGCGTTGGAAATTCTGGCCGGCACCATCCAGGCATGGTTCATTCTCAAGCGCATCAAGCCTCAAGTTGTCGTCGGCTTCGGCGGCTACGCCTCGGTGCCGACCATGCTGGCGGCAAAGTTTTGCACCGCCAAGACCGCCATGCACGAACAGAACGCGGTTCTGGGCCGCGCCAACCGATTGCTGGCAGGCGGTGTCAGCCAGATCGCCACCTCGTTCGACAAGGTCGCCGCCATGCCGGAGGTTGCCGCTGGCGTGATACGTACCGGCATGCCGGTGCGCCCCGCCGTCGCCCATTTGCGCTCAAACCCTTATCCAGAGCGAGCGCCGGCGCAGCCAATCGACATTTTGGTATTCGGCGGCAGCCAGGGCGCGTCCGTGTTCACCCAGGTGGTGCCCGCTGCCATCGCCCGGCTGGAAGAAGATTTGCGGGCGCGGCTATCCATTGTCCAGCAATGCCGCAGCGATGATCTGGACGCGGCCACCGCCGCCTACCGGGATATGGGCGTGGCGGCCGAGCTGGCGTCTTTCTTCGATGATCTGCCGGCGCGCATGGCCGCGGCGCATTTGATTATATGCCGCTCCGGCGCCTCCACCATTGCTGAGGCAACCACCATCGGGCGGCCCGCAATCATGGTTCCCTATCCACACGCGGTGGACGATCACCAAGCCACCAACGCCCACGCGCTGGACGAGGCCGGCGGCGGATGGCTGTTGCCGGAAGAAGCCTTTACCCCGGAAATTTTGGCCGGGCGCCTGACCTCGCTACTGACCATGCCGCGCATTTTGGAAAACGCCGCCGCCGCGTCCAAAGCCTTCGGGCGCCCGGATGCCGCCAGCCGGCTGGCCGATATGGTTGCCGCCCTGTTGCCCGCCGAAGCCGCCGAAGCGTTGGGAGGGCAGGCGTCATGAGCACTCTGCCGCTTGATCTCGGCGTCATTCATTTTGTCGGCATCGGCGGCATCGGCATGAGCGGTATCGCCGAAATACTGCACAATCTCGGCCATGGGGTGCAGGGAAGCGATATGGCCGAGGGCGCCAATGTGCAACGCCTCCGCGCTCTCGGCATCAAGATCATGATCGGCCACGCCGAAGATAATCTGGGCGATGCCGCCGTGCTGGTTGTTTCCTCGGCGGTGAAAGCGGACAACCCGGAATTGGTGGCAGCCCGTCGCGGCTTCGTGCCGTTGGTCCGCCGCGCGGAAATGCTGGGCGAGTTGATGCGCCTCAAATCCTCAATCGCCGTCGGCGGCACCCACGGCAAAACAACCACCACGTCCCTGGTCGCCCAATTGTTGGAGAGCGCAGGGCTAGATCCCACCGTCATCAATGGCGGCATCATCAATGCCTGGGGCTCCAACGCGCGCCTCGGCGGCGGCGATTGGATGGTTGCCGAGGCCGACGAAAGCGATGGCAGCTTCGTTAAACTGCATCCCACCATCGCCGTCGTCACCAACATCGATGCCGAACACATGGACCATTACGGATCGTTCGAGGCATTGCGCGCCGCTTTCGTCGATTTCGTCAAAAACGTTCCCTTCTACGGTTTCGTCGTACTGTGCATCGATGATCCCGAGGTTCAGGCCCTGATCCCGGAGGTGTCTGATCGCAAGATCGTCACCTATGGGCGCAACCCGCAGGCTGATGTGCGCATCACCCGCTTCGAGCCCGCCGACGGCGGCTCCAACTTCGATATCGCCGTGGCGGCCCGGCGCGGTGCGCCCGAGGCCCAAATCACCGGCCTGTACCTTCCCATGCACGGCGCCCACAATATTCAGAACGCCGTCGCCGCTATCGCTATCGCCGCCGAAATGGATGTGGAGGAAACCCATATCCGCGCCGGGCTGGCCGCATTCGGCGGCGTCAACCGGCGCTTTACCAAGACAGGCGAGGCCCTTGGCATCACGGTGATCGATGATTATGGCCACCATCCGGTGGAGATCACGGCGGTGCTGGATGCGGCACGCAGCGCCAACCCTGAGGGCCATATCATCGCCGTGGTGCAGCCGCACCGCTATTCCCGGCTCAAGGATCTGTTCGAGGATTTCTGCACTTGCTTCAACGATGCCGACACCGTCATCGTCGCCGATGTCTACGCCGCCGGCGAAGACGCAATCGACGGTTTCGATAGGGGCGCGCTGGTCGATGGCCTCCAAGCCCGGGGCCACCGCCACGTGATATCGCTGAATAATCCCGCCGATCTTGCGGGGCTGGTGGCGGCCAACGGCAAGCCCGGCGATATGGTTGTCTGCCTGGGCGCCGGCAACATCACCGGATGGGCGAACGCATTACCCGATGAATTGGCACAACTATGATGGCCGCCAAGCACAAAAGTGACCGCCTGATCGATGCCCTGCCAAGCTTGCGGGGCCGCATCGCCGAAGACGCGGCCCTTTCGAAACTGACCTGGTTCCGTGTCGGCGGTCCGGCGGAAATTTTGTTCCGGCCCGCCGATGTTGATGATCTGGCGGAGCTGCTGGCGCGGCTGTCCGCCGATATTCCGGTTACGGTTATCGGCATCGGCTCCAACATATTGGTGCGCGACGGCGGCATTCCCGGTGTCGTCGTACGCCTCGGTGACGGTTTCGCAGGGGTAACGGTGGACGGTGATCAGATCATCGCCGGCACCGGCGCAAGCAATCTGAAGATTGCGGGTGAAGCCCGAGACGCGGGGCTCACCGGCTTTGAGTTCTTGAGCGGCATCCCCGGCTCCCTCGGCGGCTCGTTGCGCATGAACGCCGGCGCCTTCGGGGCCGAAATGGCGAACATCGTCAACGCCGTTGATGCCGTGGGCAGGGCAGGTCCGGTACAGCTTGGCGCCGATGACATGGGCTTTTCCTACCGCCATTCAGACGTGGACGAAAACCTGATCTTCGTTGCCGCTGAAATGCGGGGGACACCCGGGGACTTCGGTGCCATCGCCAGCCGTATGGCCGAGATTCAAGAAGAGCGTGGGGCAAGTCAGCCGCTCAAAACCCCCACCGGCGGCTCCACCTTTATCAATCCGGAGGGCCACAAGGCCTGGGAGCTGATTGAGGAGGCCGGCTGCCGGGGCCTCAAGCGCGGCGGTGCCATGGTTTCGGAAAAGCACTGCAACTTCCTTATCAACACCGGATCGGCAACGGCGGCGGATATTGAAGGCCTCGGCGAGGAAGTACGCCGCCGGGTGATGGAGGAAACCGGCATCCGCTTGGAATGGGAAATCCGCATTATCGGCATCGCCGATGATGCCTCATTGGCGGAGGTGCAAACATGATGCGCAATGTGGCTGTATTGATGGGCGGCTGGTCTGCCGAGCGCGAAGTGTCCTTGGTGTCAGGCGCGGCGGTTGCCAATGGGCTGAAAGCCGGCGGCTATTCAGTTACCAGCATCGACGTTCAGCGCGACATGGGCGCGCTCCTCACCCGTCTTTATCCAAAGCCGGATGCAGTATTCAACGCTTTGCATGGGCGCTACGGCGAGGACGGCAACGTCCAGGGCTTACTAAATATTCTCGATATCCCCTATACCCATTCGGGATTGCTGGCGTCCGCCCTGGCCATGGACAAGCCAGCGGCCAAGTCCTTGTTCGCCGCCGCCGGCATCCTGGTCGCCGCGCATGTGATCGCCAGCCGCGATGATCTGGCTTCGGGCCCAGTCATGGAGGCGCCATACGTGATCAAGCCGCTCAACGAAGGTTCCAGCGTCGGCGTAACCATTATTGGCGAGGGCGAGCGCTATTCGGCAGACGGCGAATCGTGGCCTTACGGCGAAAAAGTCATGGTCGAGCGGTTCATCGCCGGGCGCGAACTGACCGTCGCCGTGATGGGCGATAAAGCCTTGGCCGTCACCGAAATCACCACCCAGCGGGGCTTTTACGATTACGACGCCAAATACGCCGAAGGTGGTTCTCAGCACCGCCTACCGGCGGATATTCCGGCCCCAGTGGAGGCCGAGGCGATGCGCATTTCGGCGCTGGCGCACAAAGAGCTTGGCTGCCGCGGCGTCAGCCGCGCCGATATTCGCTTTGATGGTAAGGATTTGTACATTCTTGAAGTGAACACTCAACCTGGGATGACACCGACATCCCTGGTTCCGGAACAAGCGGCCCACGCCGGTATTCCGTTTCCAGAGCTTGTCGGCTGGATGGTGGAGAACGCTGCGTGCGACTAAGGGGAACATTCCTCAAGTCCGGCAATTTGCGCCGGCGGAGGCTGCGCATTAAGTCAATGTGGCGGCGGGCGGAGACGCGCGCCGGCGTAGCGACGTTTGTGCTGGCCGCATTCGCGGTGGCCGGCTGGTGGGCGTGGCAAAGTGGGCTCGTGTCTCGCACCGCCGACAATTCCAAATGGACGGTGATCGCGGCGTCGACCAAAATTGGCTTTGCCCTCGATGAAATATTCGTTGAGGGACGCCACCAGACCAAATCGCCCGAATTGCTTAGCGCGCTGCGTCTGAAGCGGGGCGCGCCGATTTTGGCGTTTGATCCCGAAGCCGCGCACGCGCGCCTCAAATCCCTGCCTTGGATTGAAAGCGTCTCTATCGAGCGGCACTTGCCGGATGTTATTCATCTCCGCATATCCGAGCGCCGACCGATGGCGCTGTGGCAGCGCGATGGCCGCTTCCGCCTTATCGATACCGCTGGCAAAGTGGTGCCGATCAGCGATATCGGGCGCTTCGGCAATTTGATCACGGTGATCGGGCCGGACGCGCCTCGCTACGCATCGGGGCTTTTGGACACGCTGGCCCTGGTGCCGGAACTGTCCCGGCGGGTCAGCGCCGCTGTGCGCATCGGTGCGCGCCGCTGGGATCTGCATCTAAGCAATCACCTGGCCATTCAATTGCCCGAGTTTGATCCCGAAACGGCGCTGCGGCGGCTGGCTGAGTTGCAGCAAAGCGACGCCATCCTGGACCGGGACTACGCCGCCATTGATCTCCGCCTTACGGGGCGCGTGGTGTTGCGCCCGGCGCCGGCCGAGGCCCCTGAATCCGCAGCCGAAAATGCCGCCCCAGCCACCGGAAGGGACACCTGAGAACGCCCATGTTCCATTCCCGCAAAAACAATAAGCCAGCGCGTAACGGCTTGATCACGGCGCTGGATATCGGCACCACCAAGATCGTTTGCTTTATCGCCCGTCCCACCGGCACCACCGCCGAGGTCATCGGCATCGGCCATCGCATCTCCAAGGGCGTGCGTTCGGGCAACATCATCGATATGGACGCCATCGAAGCCTGCGTGGTGGCCGCCGTTGAAGACGCCGAACAACTGGCCGAGGAAAATGTGCGCGACGTAGTGCTGTGCATTTCCGGCGGCGCGCCGCAGTCACGGCTGATATCATTCGACGTCGCCATCTCTGGTCATGAGATTGGCGATGCGGATTTGCGCCGCGCCCTTGATCCGGCCTGGCTCTATGCCCGCCAAAGCGACGACCGCCGCATCCTGCATACCCTGCCCGTGGGCTATACCATCAACGGCAGCCCCGGGGTGCGCGATCCGCGCCGCATGTTCGGCGAGAAGTTGGGCGTCAAGATGCACATCGTCACCGCCGACGCATCGCAGTTACGCAATGTCGAAAGTTGCATCGGGCGCTGCCGGTTGGATATCGAAGCCAATGTGGCGGCGCCCTATGCATCCGGGCTATCGTGCCTGGTCGAAGACGAAAAAGAGATGGGCGTCATCTGTATCGATATGGGCGGCGGCACCACCGGTATTTCGGTGTTCGTCGATGGCGAGGTCATCCATACAGATTCGGTGCCCCTGGGCGGCACCCATGTGACCAACGATATCAGGCGCGGCCTCTCGACGCCGCTGGCCCATGCAGAGCGCATGAAAAGCCTGCTTGGCAGCGTCATTCCATCGGCGTCCGACGACCAGGAAATCATCAAGGTGCCCCTGGTCGGCGAAGAAGGGCTCGACGAGAACGAGATCAGCCGCGCTATCTTAGTGGGCATCATCCGCCCGCGCCTGGAAGAGATATTCGAAATGGCCCGCGCTAAGATCGAAGAGGCCGGCATCGATGCCGAGGTCGGGCGCCGAGTGGTGCTGACCGGCGGCGCCAGCCAGTTGAACGGCGTCAGCCAATTGGCCTCGGAAATACTGAACCGGCAGGTGCGGCTTGGCCGCCCGGCCCATTTCAAGGGGCTTGCCGATTCCACCAACGGTCCGGCGTTTTCTACCTCCGCCGGGCTGATCCAGTTTGCACTGAACGAACGCGCGGAACAGTCGGTGACGTCATTCCGCGCCATGGAGGTGTCCAAGAACCGGATGGACCGGTTCGGGCAATGGCTTCGTGAACATATTTGATTTTGAACAACCCAATCCCCGTCTTCATTGGAGGCTGACATGAGTATCAAACTAACCGTACCCACAACCACGGACACCTTGGATCTGAAACCGAATATCACGGTCATTGGCGTCGGCGGCGCCGGCGGCAACGCGGTGAATAATATGATCGAATCCGGGCTCGAAGGGGTCGAATTCCTGGTCGCCAATTCCGACGCCCAGGCGCTGGCCAAGTCCTCTGCCGAGCGCCGCATCCAGATCGGGATCGACGTGACAAGGGGCCTTGGCGCCGGATCGAACCCGGATATCGGGCGCGCCGCGGCAGAAGAATCCCTGGAAGAGATCCTCGGCCATATTCAGCATTCCAACATGCTGTTCGTGACCGCCGGGCTCGGCGGCGGCACTGGCACCGGGGC
>Ga0233433_10000360_pt1 | contig 50585 bp, 40 predicted proteins | sample SI_122_August201_5_FD_179868 | JGI IMG/M metagenome (GOLD analysis project Ga0233433, IMG submission 179868) | Seawater microbial communities from Saanich Inlet, British Columbia, Canada - SI_122_August2016_100_MG | ecosystem: Environmental > Aquatic > Marine > Inlet | place: Canada: British...
AACCCGAAAAAAATTTACTACACGGCTTCAAAAAGCCAAGCCGTAATTCCGATGTAACTTACCTAATGCGATTAGTAACTTAAGGAGGGATCGATGAATGTAACCGGATATACAGGCGTTGCCTTAAATCAGTCACCAGATTCAAAAAATGAGATTCACGGTGACCGAATTGCCAAAGTTTATGGATTTAAAGGTGGCTTGGTTCCCGGCGTCACCTTGTCTGCTTACCTGACTCAGCCTGCCGTAGAAGCCTGGGGCTTAGACTGGCTGAATATGGGTCGGTCGCATATTGCTGTCCGATCACCGGTTTACGATAGGGAAAACTTTTCAGTAGCGATTACTGATCAGAGTGAATTTCAGTATACAGCCGAATTGTTAAATTCTTCTGGTAGGATTTGCGCCACAGCAGAGGTGAGTTTGGAGCAGGGAGCGGCTATAGCACCCATCAGGCGGGGTGATGGTATTGCTGAAGCTGGATACCAACCACCTCGAGCAAGTAAAGACTGGTTTGAGCAACTTAAAGATCTAGGTTGTTATGCTTTTCGCTATCAATGGCAGGAAGATCACAGAATGTCCCGATATTTCGAAGACGTAGCGCATATGCCAATGCTTTTGCGTTTTCCCGGTGAGGCTGCCGCAGGGTTAAAAGATAATAATCGCGGTAATGCTAAGGGTTTCGCCAATATGTCTTTCATTCTCGGTTGTGCTAACTGGATTTTTGATAGCAATGCCGCCATGAACCCCTGGGTACACCTTGAAACGAGGTCAAAAAACTACTCTGCCATTAGCCCGGGGACCTCAGTGATTGTAGAAATGCAGGTGCTTGATGAGTTCAGTAAAAAGGGCCATCAGTTCTGCGATATTAATGTGGCCGTCTTCGATGAACAGTCCGGGCAGTGCTTTTCGGAGGTTTTTCAGCGAGCAATTTATCGCCTCAGAGGCATGTAGTCGCTCACAATATTGCCATTAGACTGCTTATCTCATCGAGTCGATGCTGGATTTTGTCTGGTTTTTGGCTGCCCAGGTGCAGGATTAACCGATCAACGCCGAGGTCTTGATAGGCCAGTATCGCATCGCGACTTAACTGATAAGGCGGCGTTATAATGAATTCGAACTCATTTAAGCTACGCTGCTGTTTTTCAAGTGCCGCTTTGAGTTCTATTTGCATGTTTTTTGTTTGTTCCAGGTTAAGTTGAAACCCGTACCAGCCGCTGCCATATTTAGCCGCTCGGTTGAATCCTGCAGGGGTATGGCCACCGATAATAACGGGTATTCCACCCTCCTGTACTGGCTTGGGGTCCATGCGGCAGGCGGGTAAGTTGAAGTGTTCACCGGAAAATTCCGCCACCGGCTGGGTCCAAAGCTCATTCAGGACGATTAGAAATTCATTACAGCGGGCACCCCTGTCCTCAAATGTGTACCGACAGGCTTCAACTTCTTCCTTACACCAGCCGACACCGACGCCGAAATCAACCCGGCCCTTAGTCAGCCAGTCCAGGGTAGCAAATTCCTTTGCGGTATAAACGGGATTTCTTTGTGGTAACAGAGTAATTCCAGTGCCAAATCTCAGGGTTTCAGTACAACCTGCCAGAAAGCTGAAAGTAGAGACTGTATCAAGCATTCCTCCTCCTGCAGGAACGGGGATTTTACCGTCTCTGCTGCCAGGATACGGATGAACTGTTTCATCAAATAAGACCACATGCTCGCCCATCCAGAGTGATTCAATGCCTAGCTGTTCGACTTGTTGAGCGAATGTTTTGATCATATCCGGGGTGGCAAGGGGTGACATAAAAGTTGCAAAAATGCCGATTTTCATCTCGTTAATCCTATCCAGTGCTTCGATTTGTCTGCCGAACTAGTCTTATCGTTAGCTCGAGCCTGACTTTAAAGGTACCAGTCCATGGGATGTTAGGGAAGGCTGCCAATCAGGCTATTGAGTTTTACTGAATCTGGGCGGGGCTGTTACAGTACAGCTTTAGCGATGAGACAGGCTAGGCATTAAGATAACGATCCATCACTGGATTACATGGTTTTATAAGGAGAGGGTATGGCTATTCAAAACATTTTCGAGGAGACAGAAAGGCTCAAAGCTAATATAGAGAATTTGAGTGTCGCTGAATTAAAAAAGGAAATGGCAGATAACAACAATTTACTGCTTTTGGATATCAGGGAAATCCAGGAACAGGTTGATCTTGGCACGATCCCTGGCGCGATTCATTGCGCTCGCGGAATGATGGAGTTTTGGGCCAGCCCTGCCAGTCCCTATTATCGAGATTACTTTCAACAGGATCGCAGGACCGTGGTTTTTTGTGCCGGTGGTGGGCGCAGCGTTCTGGCCGTTAAATCCCTGCAGGAGATGGGTTTTGAAAATGTCGCTCATCTGGAAGCAGGATTTTCCGGATGGCAGAAAGAAGATCTGGAAGTTGAAGATGTCAGCCAGACTAGCCGCTGGATTCGAAGACCAAAACCAGAATAGACCGTCAAAGATCAGTTACTGCGAGAAAAACAGTAATGAGGGGGCGTAACCGATGAACCTCGAGCCAGGGAATGATCTGGATATAGTAGATGTATTCCGAAAAACCAGAAGCGTGGCAGTCGTAGGTATGTCGGCTGATCCTACCAAGCCCAGTCATGGGGTCGGTAAATATCTTGCTGAGTACTATGACATTTATCCTGTTAACCCGGATTATCAGGAAATCCTTGGGTATCCGTGTTATCCGTCAATCGGCGCGATTGTTGAACCCATAGATGTCATCAATATTTTTCAGCGAAGTGATCGTATAGGCTTGTTTGTCGAGGAAACCAAGGCGAAGCAGCCGACCGTTTTCTGGATGCAACTGGGGATTTACAATGCGCAGGCGCGAGCGTCATTAGAAGGTGCAGGTATCATGGTGGTAGAAAACAAGTGTACAAAAATCGAACATGCTCGATTACACAGAACAGGGTTACTATAGATAAAAATAATGAGGGTAATGAAATCAATTTGGAGGGAGATAGATGCCTGTACCTGTTGAATTTACACTGGCACATATAAAACAGCATTCATCGGCTGACAGCGGTATTTACAGCGAATTTCTGGATTCGAGAGAACCATTTCGGTCTATGTTCAAAAATAACCCCTGGCTGATCCCGCCAGATATCAGGAAGCCGCTTAGCCAGGCCAAGGGAGATTATTGGCAAACCACGGTTGGCCGTAAACACGAGTATTGGGAAAAAATTGATTTACCGCAGCCAACCCGGGATATCAATCGTTTGCGTACCGACCTGTTTGAATGGGGGTACTGCCTTATACGAGATGGCTTGTCCAGTAAACAGTGTAAGGTCTTTCTTGACCGGCTGATGGACCAGGCGGCAGCTGAAAGGCGGGCGGGTGTACAGCAACAGACTCCGTCTGGTCAGTATATTAATTCTCTGGTTAACAAGGGGGCCTGCTTTGCGCTTTGTATTGAGCAGCATCCTGATGGGGTGCAGGCTGGGCCGTTAATTGAACAGCTCCTGAATGAAACCCTGGGTCCAGGCTGGATATGCCATAGCTTTCTTGCTAATGGTGCTGATCCAGGAGGGTATCCTCAGGGTCTGCATATCGACCAGGGGCCTTTGCTGCCGTGGCAGACCCTTGAGGCCCCCGCTCTGGTCAACACCATGTTTATTCCTCAGGACATAGATGACCAAAATGGCGGTACACTGGTGATACCGGCAAGCCACCGGGTGATGGCCGAGGCAGGCTCAGGCGGCGCCATTGGTGAACTACCGCCGGCGATTAATCTGGAAGCAGCCGCGGGTACTATTATGTTGTTTGATGGGCGCCTGTTGCATGGTACGGGTGTCAATCGTTCAGCCAGTCAACGCTTTGTGGCAACCATGAGTAATGTTAAGTCCTGGATGAGGCAGCAGGAAAATTGGATTATATCGGTACACCCGGAAGTACTCAGCGCTGCAAGTCCGAAGTTGCTGCATCGCATGGGTATGCAAGCGCTGACTTATGGTGCCACGGTAGAAGGTTTTGGGCTCGGTGCCTCGGGTCGAGTCAATGACCATTGGGGAGCCTTAAAGCAATTTCGTACCGCACTGGATGAAGGAAGTTATATTCGCGTGGGCGAGTTGTCGATGGATTCTCCTGCAGAAAAATTAGACCAGAATTTTACGGTTAAACTGGTAAGAAAATTGGCGCACAAAGCCGAGAAGGTAGTAGTAAAATAATAATATTGGGGCCGGCCTTACGACCATGTCTATCGATGGGTGGCGCTCACTTGCGAGTTAATTTTTAGATACTTCTAATGCAATTCATTTGTCATATTAAGGAACTTATAGTGATAAGACTTTTCAACGCCAGCAGATGGCCCGGCTTGTTTGTTCTAGGTTTGTCGGTGACCTCGGTGTTTGCAGATACGCTGTATTCTAGCGGGACTGTCTATACCCTAGATTCAAGCAACACGGTTAACTCCTCCGTGTGTGTGAGGGGTGATCGAATAGTTGCCGTGGAGAGTTGCCAGGTTGAATCTAATGTTGATCTGGCAGGTGCAACCGTCATTCCAGGATTTATTGAAAGCCACGGGCACCTCATGTCGCTCGGGTTTTCTAAATTACGTTTAGATCTGACGACGGTTAAAAACCTTGATGAACTGGTAGGCAGCGTAGCCAGGGCTGTTGATTCAGCCGAGCCTGGGGAGTGGATTCTGGGGCGAGGCTGGCATCAGAGCAAATGGACGCCAGCGCCTATTGAGATGATCGAAGGTTTTCAGACTAACCGAACCTTAAATGAGGTTTCCTCTGAGAATCCGGTCTTTCTCGTTCACGCCAGCGGGCATGCTGCTTTTGTCAATGATAAAGCGCTGGCTCTGGCTGGAATTGAGGACGCAACTCGATTCAGTGGTGATGGTGAGATCATACGAGACGCTCAGGGTCGCGCAACCGGGGTACTCAATGAACGAGCACAGCGTCTGGTGAGTAAAATCATTCCTGAACCGTCCGCGTCACAAAGGCAGCAGGCACTGATGCTGGCACTTCAAAACCTGGCTGAACAGGGTGTAACCAGTTTCCAGGATGCCGGCACAGGACAGCAGACGATCGATTTGTATAAGCAGTTTTTAGCTGAGGGTCGGCTGACCAGTCGTATCTATGTCATGCTCTCGGGCGGTGATGATGAATTGTTATCCAAATGGATGGATAGAGGGCCAGAAATAGGTCTTGGTGACAATCGGTTGACGATTAGAGCCATTAAGCTTGTCGCAGATGGTGCACTTGGCTCAAGGGGTGCCTGGTTATTAGCGCCTTATTCAGATCGCATCGGGCATGTCGGGCTACCTACCATGCCTGTGGAGGATATGGCTGATATCAGTCACCTGGGATACCAAAATGGGTTCCAGGTAGGAATACATGCCATCGGTGACCGGGCTAACCGTGAAGTCCTTGATGTATTTGATGAATTATTTGATGGCAGGGATCGTGGTGTCCGCTTTAGAATTGAGCACGCGCAACATATTGACCCAATTGATATCCCGCGGTTTGGACAGCTTGGAGTGATAGCCTCTATGCAGGGTATCCATCTTAGCTCGGATAGACCCTGGGCTATCAAGCGATTGGGCCAGCAGAGGATAGAGCAGGGAGCTTATGTATGGAGGGCGTTGATCGATAGCGGAGCCGTCCTGATTAATGGTACCGATGCTCCAGTCGAACCGGTTAATGCTATCGCTTCTTTTTATGCTTTGGTGAGTCGGAAAACATTGGCGGGTACGCCGGATGCTGGTTACGAACCCGGCCAGCGGTTGACCCGCTTTGAAGCGTTGCGCAGTTATACCTCTGATGCCGCTTATGGTGCATTTGAGGAAGGATTCAAGGGTAGTCTTGAACCAGGCAAAGTGGCTGACTTTGTTGTGTTAGACCGAGACATCTTGAAAATCGCAGAGCAGCAGATTTTAACGACCACAGTCTTGAAAACAATTGTTGGCGGTCAGCTAATCTATGAAAAGTAGACCATCACTTAGTACCATAATCCACCCTCGGCAGAGAGGTAGCAATGGAATTTGTTAATATTAAATTAAGCCCCAGGGGGCAGTTGGAAGTCCTTTCTAAGCGTGAAGTCAGTCAGTTGCTGGATACCTCTTTAGGAGGCCTTTATCACCTCTATCGAAATTGTTCATTGGCGGTATTAAATAGTGGTGCGCAGACGGATGATGCACGTCAGCTGCTGGAAAATTTTCAGTCCTTTGATATCAAACTGCTTCAACAGGACCGGGGCATTACCATTGAATTAATTGATGCGCCTGCTACGGCCTTTGTCGAGGGCAGAATACTAAATGGGATCCGGCAATTACTGTTTTCAGTCCTCAGGGATATTTTATATGTTAATTCGCACCTGGCAATTCCGGCAGAGGCGGGTGAATCGGTCACTAATGCCGTATTTGATATTTTAAGAAATGCAGATGTCCTGAAGACGGATTCAGCTCCTAAAATGGTAGTCTGCTGGGGAGGCCACAGTATATTGCGCAGCGAATATGAATACACCAAGGAGGTGGGTTACGAGTTAGGCCTTCGAGGCCTTGATATCTGTACAGGATGCGGAGACGGGGCCATGAAAGGCCCTATGAAAGGGGCCGCGATTGGCCATGCAAAGCAGCGCAATAAGACGGGCCGATATTTGGGAATTTCAGAGCCCGGGATTATTGCCGCTGAACCACCCAATCCAATTATTAATGAACTGGTTATCATGCCGGATATAGAAAAGCGTCTTGAGGCGTTTGTCCGGGTGGGTCATGCAATCGTTGTCTTTCCCGGAGGTGCTGGTACCGTTGAAGAGATCTTGTATCTGATTGGGATTTTGCTGCATCCTGATAATCAGGGTATGCCCTTCCCGTTGGTATTTGCCGGGCCAGAGACGGCGCGGGATTATTTCCAGCAGATTGATACGTTTCTAACTGCAACTCTGGGTAAATCGGTACGCAACTATTATCAGATTATTATTGGTGAGCCCGCCCGGGTTGCGAATCTCATTTTGAAAGGGATTAGAAAAGTGAGGAAATATCGCAAGGCGCAAGATGATGCCTATTACTATAACTGGTTACTCAAAATTCCAGAAGATATGCAGACACCGTTTGTACCCTCTCACGAGAATCTGGCAGCACTGGATTTAAGCCTCGATCAGCCAGCGGCGGTTCTGGTTGCTAATCTCAGGCGAGCATTTTCAGGCATTGTTGCCGGTAATATCAAGGAACAGGGTATTCTCACTATAGAAGAAAAAGGCCCCTTCCAGCTGCACGGAGATCCGCAACTATTGCAAATGATAGATCACATGTTGGTTAGTTTTATCGATCAGCAGCGTATGCGGCTACCATTGTCAGATTATCACGCCTGCTACGAAATTGTGGCCTGATGATTAAAGCAGAAGGGCCCGAACTATACTTTTTCCATAAAGGCCTGAACTATACTTATTCTATAAAGATGCTAGACAGGAAGGAGCTTGGAGTAGCAAACTACGGGCGCATATAGAATTTACTGGCAAAGGAGAAACGTAGTATGTCGGAAACAGGTTTACAACTTAGAACAAAAATTTCAGGAGAAGGTCTGCTTACCTTGAGTCTAGAGGAAGTACAGTTTCCCGAGCCCGGTGAAAATGAGGTGCTTGTCAAGGTAGAAGCCTCACCTATTAACCCCTCTGACCTGGGCTTGTTATTTGGTCCAGCAGATTTAGCGCAAGCAACTTTTTCTGGCACTGCAGCGCTTCCAGTGGTTACAGCGCCCGTACCAGAAGGCTTGTTGAGACAGATTGGTGCAAGGGCTGATCAGTCCCTGCCTGCGGGTAATGAAGGTGCAGGTCAGGTCATTGCAGCAGGTGCGTCGGAAGCAGCCCAGAATTTGAAGGGTAAGACAGTTGCTATCCTGGGCGGTGCTATGTATTCCGAGTATAGGGTATTAAAAGCCAACCAGTGTCTGGTTATGAATGAAGGTGTATCAGCCAGCCAGGGAGCATCCTGTTTTGTCAATCCGCTGACGGCCCTGGGTATGGTTGCGACCATGAAGGACGAAGGCCATAGCGCATTACTGCATACAGCCGCTGCATCGAATCTGGGGCAGATGCTGGTAAAAATCTGTTTGAAGGACCAGGTACCGTTAGTCAATGTCGTCCGAAAAGCAGACAGTGTTGAATTACTGAAATCACTCGGTGCCCAGCATGTACTGGACTCCAGTGAAGATGGCTTCATGGAATCATTGATCCTTGCGTTGACAGAGACCAATGCCACCATCGGCTTTGATGCCACTGGTGGGGGTAAGCTGGCCGGTCAGGTATTAACCGCAATGGAGGCGGCTCAGGCGGCTAAAATGGGAGAGTTCTCTCGCTACGGATCGACTCAGCACAAGCAGCTTTATATTTATGGTGGGCTAGATCGCTCTCCAACAACCTTTAACAGAAGCTTTGGTATGGCATGGGGCTTAGGTGGCTGGTTATTGACTCCATTCCTGCAGAAAATTGGACCGGTAGCAGCTGAATCATTACGACAGCGAGTGGCAGATGAAATCACCACAACTTTCGCGAGTCATTACACTCAATCCGTATCATTGCCGCAAATGCTGGCTAGAGAGAGCATCGAGATTTACGCACGGCAGGCCACAGGAGAAAAATTCCTGGTGACTCCGCATGGCTGAAATGGCTCAGAACACAGTGTCTGATTAGTGGTGCTGCCATTGGGGATCATGAACTAGAATGCCCTTATCATGTAGTGCATTGATTTCATCGCTATTCCAGGATAGCCATTCTTGCATGATTTGAGCGTTGTGTTCGCCACGGTGGGGGGCAGGTCCACGAACTCCACTTTTGGCATCGGAGAATCGGTAAGGAGATTGGGTAATGGGTCTCGTGCCCCCTGCTCTGTCGTCGATATCAATTATGGTGCCCCGGGCCTGTACAGTAGGTTGTTGTCTTAATTCAGCTGGATCGCGGACCAGACCCCAGGCCATGTTCATTTGCTTCATAATGGAATCAAAGGAGGCGGCTGTTTGCAGGGTTTGAAAAAAACTGTTCACAGTCGTTCTTCTGGCAGCGATCTTCTCGGCGAGGTCCATCTCCGGTAATGATGGGTCGGTTATATGGTTGTTTTCACATAGTAGTCGAAACATGATTCTGAAATCCGAAGAAATCAATACAGTTGCAAAAGGTAATGTCCAGATTTCATTGCTTATAGGGCCTGTGTTCCAGGAATCTTCAAGGTCGTAGTGGAGTTGATCATCAGTGGCTATGGTGGCATCTAGCATCGAGATATCGATGTGCTGGCCGCGCTTAGTTTGCTGTCGCAGTATGATGGCGGACAAAACGCCAATAAGGCCATGCAGGGAAGCATTGGTATCGGCGGTGGAAAGGGGCAAATCGCGAAAAGAGTGCTCATCCGCTGCTGCTTTCCTAGAGCTTCTGTGAATCAGTCCAACTTCGGCGTGGATCACTGGAGCATAAGCGGCTCTTTTTGATTCGGGTCCGTTATGTCCAAAACCACTGATAGACAGCATTATTAGCCCAGGATTAATCTCTTTTAAGGTTGCATAATCCAGGCTCAGCCGTGCCATTACATCAGGTCGGTAGTTTTCTATAAGAATGTCGGCTTTTTCAACCAGTGCATAGATCAGGTGGCGGGCATTTTCTGTCCGCAGGTCGACACAGATATTACGTTTACCGGCATTTTGCTGGTGGTAGTATCCAGGTATGTCTGCAATACTTCTGCCCCAGTAGCGGGTAATGTCGCCTTCAGGGGGTTCGACTTTAACGACATCAGCACCGAGATCACAGAGTAACCTACCTGCAAATGGTCCCGCAAGTACGCGTGAAAAATCGAGGACTTTGAGATCTTTAAGAGGATATTCCATTTTTCCTGCTCCAGATGGGAACTAAACAATTTTTGTAGAATCCTAGAAGAGTAAAAAGTGAAAGGCCAAAAGGCAAGTTGATAAAACAATTGATTCAAATAATCTCCGTAGCGGCGGGCCTCGTGCTTTTCCTGTTTGGTTTTATAGCAGCTCATGCAGAGCCAGCCAATCGTCCTGATTTTAATGGTTTCTGGGAGCTCGACTTTGAAAACAGTGAGCATCCAAATGATAAATTGCGTTATTTGTACGAAGTGACCCTGAGTCACTATCAGCGCCGGATTAACAATAGCGATCCACAGTTCAGAGATAGCGCTATACGGGCGATGGATGAATTACGGGGGATCGTTAATTTGGGTCGACTCGCGGAACTCATTACGCGAACCACGGTGCTGGAAATCAGCCAGGATGTTAATCATATATTGGTTGACCGGGAGGATAATTTTTCGTTGGCCTGTGAGTTTGCTAATACAGAAATTACCGGAGATGAGCTTGGTAGGGAAAGATGTGGTTGGCGCAACGACCAGTTGATTTTTGATATTCGTTTACCAGAGGGTTTGGCGATACAGCATAGAATAGTGAAATCAGCCGATGGTCGTCGCCTTAATATATCAACAACGCTGGCCTCTGATGGGGTCAGTCAGGCTTTTTCGGTTAATCGGGTGTTTATACCCTTTGAGAAAGGTAAGGGTGCATTCGAATGTCAGTATATCCTCGGAAAGGGGAAAGTGTGTTCCATTGGAGGGGACTCATGAGATTTGGGTTGATACTGGTCATGGCATTGCTGCTGGTATCCTGTACCAGTCAGGTCGAATCGCCGAGCGTTTATTCTTCTGTGGAAAAGGCTGAATTGCATCGAGCGACGCAAACAGAAGATGATAGCCAGGCTCTTAACCTCAGTATTTCTGTGTTTGAGGGAGAATCACTAGACGGTTTGACAGCCAGGATGATGAAACCAGTGGCCTTTGCAGAAAGCCGCTATATCCCTTATTTATTGAAGCAGGCTCTGGAGGAAAGTGGATTCTGGGGTGCGGTCAGAGTCGTTCCCCAATCTGATCCGACAGCGGAATTGACCCTGGAGGGACGGATCCTCTCGAGTGATGGATTCCAGCTTCGAGTACACCTGCTTTGTCGCGATAGCCTCGGGCGTATCTGGCTGGATCAGATTTATGAGGACCAGGCGAATGTGGCAGATTATCCTGATGAAATTGTCACCGCAGAGGACCCTTTTCAGGATCTATATATCCGAATGGCAAATGATCTTGCCCTGAGCCTGCAAAACCAAAGTGCTGATATTCGCTCCTCTCTTATCGATGCGGCCTTACTTCGCTATGCTCAAGCTCTCTCGCCGGAAACTTTTTCGCGATACATTAACTATGACCAGAAGGAGCAGTGGTCGGTGCTGGGTTTGCCAGCCAGAGATGACCCCATGTACAAGCGTGTGCTCAGAATCAGGGACAGTGAATATGAGTTTATTGATAGTGTTGATGAGCAGTATCAGATTGTCTTCAATCGGATGAAGATGCCTTACGCTTATTGGCGTAAAAACTCGTTTGAATTCGAAGATTATAATCGCCGCCTGGCAGCAAAATCCGGACAGAAAAGATCTCGGGTCGATGCCCGCTACGATTCGATGTTAAAAGTTTATCGGCAGTTTCAGGATCGACGCAATAATGAAGATGAATTGCGCCAAATGGTCCAATCATTCGATGCTGAATTGTCACCGCTGATTACTCGAGTCGAAGGACAGTTGATTCAGCTGGTAGGTAGCCTGGAAGGCCAGTATGAAAGTTGGCGAAATTTACTAAGGCAGTTGTATCGTCTTGAGCAGAACTAGTCGTTGGTAGTAGTGGCAGGTTTAGCTAGTGCCTGGCTAAGGCCCCGCCTGGCTTGTTCGCTGATCCAGTCGCGCGGGCCTGAATCAGCCGAGTTTAGAACCTGGTTGAATTTAATACTGGCTTGTTGTTGCTTGCCTGAATAATTGAGTATTAACCCTTGGGTTAGTGTCAGCCAGTCGAATGACCAATCGGGCAGGTTTCCTGGATCCTGACCCAGAATTTGCTCGATTAGTTCAGGCTCAAGTTTTTCGCCTGAGCCGAGAACCGCGAAGGTTTGCCAGATTTTGCCAAAAAAAACAAACACCGGTTCTTCATCGCTACAGTAGTAGAAAAAATTTTTGATGGCTGATTTAGCTGTTTTGGGATTACCGTACATAATGATGGCGGCAATGTTGGCAAGATGGATGCGCGGGTTTTCAGGGTATTTTTCGGCGAGTTGACTTAACATCAACAGCGCTTCAGGCGCTGCCTCGGGTCGTGCTCGCAGTAACATATCACTGTACACGAATTTGGCAGAGTCGGAATACAGGGAGCTGTCGTCGATAACCTGTTTTAAATAAGGCAGGCTTTTGTCGGATTGGCCTTTGGGGATGAACCATAAGAATGCGCTGAACAGTTTCACAAACGATGGCAGGTTATCCGCGTAATAATAGGCCATGGCCAGGGGCAGCTTGGCTTCGTTAAGATCCGGATTGAGTGATAGAGCCTGTTCGAAATTGTCGATGGCTTTGCTTCCCTGTGTGCCGGCCTGATAAAGGTTTCCTCTTAGCCCTGCCACAAAGGAAAGGGAAAAGTGAGCCGTTCCGCAGTCGAGTTTTGACCTGGCTATTAGCAGCCGGGTTGGTTGATCCTGTTTGCATAGCGCCAGAAGTTTTTTTGCTGTTTCAGTAACGGGCGTATCCCAGCGAGTGTCACTACCATCCCAGGAAAGTCGAGTATTGATCGTACCCAGGTGAAGTGCATAGCCAGTACCCAGGTCAGGAAACTGGGTTTCGATGTTGATAGCCATCTGATCCGCTAGATCGTAATTGCCAAGCAAGCGCGCGTCTATGATTTGTTTGATGACACTGTTATCAGGGGACGGTGATATCTGCTCTGCGTAGCAGATCCGGGTTATGAGTAGAACTGCAAAAACGGCGTATCGGAACATTGCTATGGTAATTTAGAAGACTGTAGTCAGTTTAATGATTCAAGCAACCAGCGGGAAGTTAAAATTTCCATATTGTCACTTCTAGGTCTGACAATGGTGAGTGGAAGTGTCAATATCACTGTAATGATGTTTAACAGATGAGTGAGGCCCGGGCTTATGAGACTAGTATATATCGATATCGATACATTGCGAGCAGACCATCTGGGCTGTTATGGCTATCATCGGAATACGTCTCCGAATATCGATGCGCTGGCAAAAACGGCCCTACACTTTAATGAAGTTTATGCCTCTGACACACCGTGTCTGCCAAGTCGAAGTGCCTTGCTCACCGGCCGTTTCGGCATACATAATGGGGTCGTGAATCATGGCGGAACCGATGCTGACCCAGTCATAGGCGGCCCGGAAAGAGCCTTTTGGTCGCAACTGCAGTTAACCAGTTTCCCGACGCAGCTCAAGCGCCTGGGGATGCGAACGGTGAGTATTTCTTCTTTTGCGCAACGCCATTCGGCTTTCCACTGGCATGCTGGCTTTGATGAAGTGATTCGGGTGCCAGGCAGCTTTGGTCTTGAATCCGCACATGAAGTTTTCGAATTGGTCCAGGACTGGTTGAATCGAAATGCCGACCAAGATAACTGGTTTTTACATATTCATCTCTGGGATCCTCATACGCCTTATCGAGCCCCGGCCAGTTTTGGGGATCCGTTTGCAGACCAGCCCTTACCGAATTGGTTGACCGAAGAAGTTCGCCTTGCTCACTGGAATGGTGCTGGGCCACATTCAGCTAGGGAATGTAATGGCTTTGCACCCAAACCAGCAGCGATTACGCGTTGGCCACGACAACCTCAAGAGATCCCCGATATGGGTGCTGTGAGGAAAATGTTTGATGGCTATGATACCGGTGTTTTGTATGCAGATACCTACGTCGGCAGAATTTTGAATGTACTTGCCGATCGCAACCTGCTCGATGATGCGGCGGTGATGCTGTCGTCTGATCATGGTGAAACCCTTGGTGAACTCAATGTCTATGGAGATCATCAGACTGCCGATTGGTGTACTGCAAGGGTACCTCTGCTCCTAAAATGGCCTGGCTCGGAAGACTTTACAGGACGACAGCTGGATGCATTGCACTATCAGATCGACGTTACCGCGACGTTAATTGAATTGCTGGGTGGAAAGCCGCCGGGGTCCTGGGATGGTCAAAGCTTTGCAGAAAGTCTTCAAGCTGGTAAGGATCTGGGGCGCGAATATCTGGTTCTCTCGCAGGGAGCCTGGACCTGCCAGCGGAGTGTTCGCTGGGGCGATAATTTACTGATCAAGACGTTACACGATGGCTATCATCTGTATGATGAATTAATGCTGTTTGATGTGGTAAAGGATCCCCATGAACAAACTGATCTGGTGCAGCCGTGCCCGCAACTGGTTACCGACGGTTTGTCTCTATTGGATTCGTGGCACACGGAAATGATGCCAGCGGCTGCCAGAGGCAGGGACCCCCTGGAGAATGTAATTAAAGAAGGTGGTCCTTATCATGTTCGCGGTCAATTGCCTGACTATCTTAAACGTTTAAGAGAAACCGGTAGGTCGAGCTCGGCAGAGCTTTTGGAAAAGAAATATGCTCTGGAACTTGCTGGAGAAGCAATATGAACCAGCCTTTATCTGGGATGAACGCCATCGTTACGGGTGGTGGTAGTGGCATTGGACTCGCCTGTGCGATGGCTTTCCGAAAGGATGGTGCAAATATTCTCGTGATGGGGAGAACCGAAAGTAAACTGGAAACGGCCACTCAGAAGTTGCTGGGCTGGCCCGGTAAAGGCAAGGTTCAGTATTTTGTCGGTGATGCCGGTGAGGAGGAATCGGTACAACAGGCGGTAGCCCTGGCGGCTAATAGCGGCAGGCTGGATATTGCGATTGCAAATGCGGGCACCGGTTCGCTGGCCCCGATCGAAGAAATTAAGGATTCAGAGTGGCAGCGGGTAATGCAGACCAATCTCAGTGGGCCTTTTTATTTGGTTAAATCAGCTGCCGCGTCTATGTCCGGTGGCGGAGCAATCTGTGCAATTTCCTCTATTGCCGGGGTGCGAACCCACCGTTTTATGAGCGCGTACTGTACTAGTAAGGCAGCGGTTGACATGTTGGTGAGGAATTCTGCAGACGAGCTTGGCAAGAAAGGGATTCGAGTCAACAGTGTCTGCCCTGGCCTGGTTGAGACTGAGCTTGCATCAGGTCTACTCGCGACAGAAGCTGTTTATGAGGATTACAGGAACTGTATGCCCTTGAACAGACATGGCCAAGCCGTCGATATAGCTGCCGCGGTGAGGTTTTTATGTGGACCGGAATCGACCTGGATTACTGGAGTAAATCTTAGTGTTGATGGCGGTCATCATTTAAGGCGTGGCCCAGATTTGAATCCAATCGTCGAAGTTATTTATGGTGAATAGCTTTTAAGGGCTAGAATAGCAGCTTTTATTTGCGGGACTGAACGGGGTGTAAGATGGGGAAAAATAAATTAGGCCTGAGTCAAGCGCAGTTGGATGCTTACTGGATGCCATTTACAGGCAACAGGCAGTTCAAGCGTGACCCAAGGTTAATGGTCGCGGCAGAGGGGAGTTATTACACTGACGCTGACGGCCGTAAAATATTTGATGGCCTGTCAGGCTTATGGACCTGTGGTTTCGGGCACAATATTGAGAAGATTAATTCGGCTATATCCCGGCAGGCCAAAACGCTTGATTTCAGCCCCAGCTTCCAGTTCGGGCACAAGGGCGCGTTTGAGTTAGCTGAGCGTATCACCCAGTTCATGCCGGAGGGTTTGAATCGAGTGTTTTTCTGTGGGTCTGGTTCAGAGGCTGCCGACACTTCGTTAAAGCTGGCTCGAGGATATTGGCGGAAACTCGGGTACCCGGGTAAGACTAAATTAATTGGTAGGGCAAAGGGCTATCACGGCGTTAATTTCGGCGGTATTTCAGTGGGCGGTATCGGTGGTAACAAGGCAATATTTGGTGAGTCAGTAGCTGCCGATCACTTGCCCCATACCTGGCTGCCCGAGAATGCCTTTTCTAAAGGCCTACCTGAATTTGGTGCAGAACGGGCCGATGAACTCCTTGAGCTCATTGCCTTGCACGATGCTTCAAACATCGCCGCTGTCATCGTCGAACCTTTGGCCGGGTCTGGCGGTGTGTTTCCACCGCCGGTGGGTTACTTGCAGCGATTAAGAAAGATCTGTGATGATCATGACATTTTGTTGATTTTTGATGAGGTAATTTGTGCGTTTGGACGCATGGGTGCCAATACCGGCGCGGAGGCATTTGGGGTTAAGCCCGATATGATCAATATAGCCAAGCAATTGACCAATGGGGCAATGCCTATGGGAGGGGTGATCGTCAGAGAAGACATATACGATTGCTTTATGGCCACAGATGCGCCCGACTATGCTCTGGAAGTTCCTCACGGTTACACTTATTCCGCCCATCCCCTGGCCTGCGCAGCCGGTTTGGCCAGTCTCGAGGTAATGGAAGAGGAGAACATGATAGAGCGGGTCCAGGCAATCTCTCCGTTTTTTGAGTCGGCTGTACATGAACTTGGTAACTGTGCCAATGTCGCGGACGTACGAAATTACGGACTGGCAGCGGGTTTGACCCTACAGGCCTATCCGGGAGAGCCACTGAAGCGGCCTTTTGAAGTAGCAATGGCGATGTGGGCGAAAGGCTTTTACGTTCGTTACGGTGGGGATACCATCCAGTTAGGCTTACCCTTTATTGTTGAGCAAGCTGAAATAACCAGTTTGGTTAACGCCCTGGCAGACAGTTTGGCAGAATACGCCTAGGCTGATCAGTCAAAGCGATGATCATGCTCAGGTAGATCGAAATGATGCTAACTAGGTCTATTCAATACTCGCCAGGTATTGTTGATTAATTTGCTGGGTTGATTCGAGGCAGTCAAGTTAACCGCCTGCAGCATCTGGCTGATTAGAGTCAGCATCGATCGGTCATTGTTTGATTGTGTTATCGTGGCACAAAATATTCGAACCATTGCGCAAGATGTTTAGCAAGGCTGGCGAGGCATTACCCAGTGACATTATATAAATGAAAAAATTGGAGAAGCAGGTATGGACGGCCGTCTTGAAGAGAAAGTTGCTGTAATCACCGGGGGTACCAGTGGCATTGGCGAGGCAACGGCAGAGCTGTTCGTAGCCGAAGGTGCCCGTGTAGTGATTTGTGGCAGGTCTGTTGACAAAGGTCAGGCTGTGGCCGCAAGACTCGGTGAGAATTGTCGGTTCATGACCGCCGATATCACCCAGGAGGCGGATATCAAACGAACCATTGAAGATGCGGTGTCAGGGTTTGGCCGGCTGGATATTTTGTTTAATAATGCCGGCGGACCGACACACGGTCTGGTCGATGCGGTAGAAGAAGAGGCTATTATTTACGCTACCCGCTTATTGTTCAGCAGTGCCGCCCTGGCAATGAAGCATGCTATTCCATTCATGCGAGCGGTAGGCGGCGGTGCAATCATTAATAATTCGAGCGTGGCGGCGTTACGAGATAACCAGGGAGATTTGGTTTATTCGGCAGTCAAAGCCGCTCTTACCCATTACTCAAAGCTAGCCGGGGTTCGCCTGGGGCCTGAGGGTATTCGAGTAAACTGCATTTCTCCAGGTGCGATTGCGACACCGATTTTCTGGGGAGGGTCTGCTCGGGCAAATACCCTCAGCGCTGAGGAAAACGACAAGAAAATGCAAAAACTCCAAGCCAATCTTGCTCGAGCCACACCATTAAAATTTTCTGGTTTAGCCAGAGATATCGCTGAAGGTGCCTTGTTCTTGGCCTCTGAGGAAGGTCGGTTTATTAATAGTCATGACCTGGTTATTGATGGGGGTCGAACCAGTATGTTTAATGAGCCCGCATGAGACGATAACCTGTTTTTTTATTGACGCTGCTTAGTACTCGGATGTGGCTCAAGCGCTGGCTGTATCAGGCTTGGAATGGCTTGGCAGGCGTTTCATTATTTCTGCACCGATTTCATAACTTTGTAGCCGTTTATGGTGATCGAACATGGACGAAACTATCATGAGTTCGTCAGCGCCAGTCCGATCAATGAACTGCTGGATTTGTTGCTCCACCATATCCGCATCGCCAATTGCCGAGCAGTGACTTATCTCTGAAAGCATCTGTTGTTCCGACACCGACATCTGGTTATCGAAATCTTCGATAGGTGGAGGCAGGGGTCCAGGTTGTCCTCGCCTAAGATTAATAAAGGACTGAAGGGAGGAAGAGCGGAGATAGCTTGCTTCTGTTGAGGATTCGGCAGCACATAGATTAAAGCCAAGCATAATATAGGGCACCTGGAGCTGCTCAGAAGGCTGGAAGCGATCCCGATACATATCAATCGCTGCTTGCATGTAAGCAGGTGCAAAGTGGGACGCAAAAGCAAATGGTAGGCCCAGCATGGCTGCCAACTGAGCACCAAACAGGCTGGATCCGAGTATCCACAGGGGAACGTTGGTGCCAACGCCGGGGACGGCAGTGATACTCTGGTTGGGTTGAGCCTCTTTTAAAAAGCTCTGCAGTTCCACTACATCCCTTGGGAAGTCATCAATTTTCGCTTGCAGGTTTCTCCGTAATGCCTGCATGGTTAATTGATCCGTACCTGGGGCACGACCCAGTCCAAGGTCTATCCGGTCTGGATAAAGTGAAGCTAGTGTTCCGAATTGTTCGGCAATTACCAGAGGCGCATGGTTCGGCAGCATAATCCCTCCAGCGCCGACTCTGATCGTTTTGGTTGCTTCTGCCAGATAGCCGATGACGACAGAAGTAGCAGAACTCGCTATGCCTTGCATGTTGTGGTGTTCGGCAACCCAATGACGTTTGTATCCCCAGGCTTCTGCATGCTGAATAAGGTCTTTGGAGCGGTGTAGTGAATCCCGGGGGGTGCTACCCAGGGTAATGGGTGCTAGGTCGAGTATGGAAAAAGCTGTCATGTGCCGGCGCCTTGATTAGCTACTGAAAACCTAATTAGGATTGGTTTCAGAGAATTTCGTTTAATTAAGCTCTTGTTCCAGAGCTCTTGTTCCAGAGCTCTTGTTCCAGAAGTTAGTTTTACCCGACCTAATCCAATTATCAGGTCGTCTTGAGATAGCTTGCAGGCAGATCAGAGTAACTGAATTGCCGATTAATTAGAATCCTAGTGGATATAATATGGTTTAGTGGGCTCGGCTGAGTGGATGCAGTTAAATCACCACCCACGATATGGTCCAGTTTCTATCAGGGCTGATTCCTTTGTGCGATCGATCTACCATGATGTGGTAGTCAGGCTTCTATAGGAACCTTCTCCATCCTGATACCAGCATTCTAATAACACCCACAGGCTGTTTATTAACGTTGTAAGCAAAAACTGACTGCTTAAACATGAACCTATTAGTGACGGCTTTATTGATTGCAGGTTAACGGTCAGCTAATTAATTCCTCAGTGAAGGGTTTCTCGATCTGTCGTTGAATTTATTCGGTATTGAAAGGGGTTTAATCTGAGGTGACTTGAAATGGGCAGGTTTTGCTCGGTTGCCTGAATCAGATGAGAATCCGCATAGGCCAGTCATTGCCTGGGTTAATCAGGCACATCGCTGTGATTTAAAACGCCGATAAGTTAAGATGAGTTTGGTTCATACTTAATTCCAAGAGTTTACTAGCGACCCCCGTGTTCATTTTCTTGCATGGATTCATAATCAAGTGCAGAGTCGGCTTGTATTAAAGGCGGAATGCTTTGAGGTCTAATGGGCACTTTACAAACGCTGATAGGTATAGGTGGCGATGGTATGAAGCGGGATTCCTAAGCTGGTAAGGGTCTATTTTTTCATTCAAATGAATTCTTTCGACTTGTATCCTCTCTGGGTTGCTTGTTGCTGTTAGGCCAGTTTTTGTATGCAAGGCTAGTTCAGTTGTGTGAATAGTCGATAGCTACTGGGCAAGTGGTAAAGCAGTTGATCGTCATGCTGCGACTTTAAAGAATTTGTGGATGAGGAGGTTTAAGACTAATGACAGGTAGAATTAAATGAGTAAGAAAAATACAGGCGCAGTAGTTCAACAGAGCCTTCGAGAAAAAATCAATGCTGAGACTGAAGCATTTCTTGCGTCTGGCAAGAAGATTCAAGAAATTCCAACCGGGATCAGCGGTCAGGATACCCAAAATGGTTCTCGCCAAATTAGGATTACCAATAAAAAGGCCTAGAGCCTGACTGTGGTTGAGCACAGTATTTTCATACCTTTATTGTCCCGGTGACTAGCTGGGTTGTCGTAGTAGTTCCGCTACAGAGTCTGTTACCATCCGTTCTGGGTCGGGTACGAACCCTATGGTAGCCCCGTAATCTGTTGCCGGTATTCGGTCTATAGTATTGCGCAAACTGTCACATCGGTTGTTTCCAGGGATAAACCATGGCTGAACGTTTTATCGATGCTGAAACCTGCGCTGCCCAAACCGGTCTGTCGCAGGATCAGATTCTGCAATGGCGTAGTCAGGGTTACACCTTTGTTCGAGGCCTGATACCGGAATCATTGGTTAATGCCTTAATCGATATTGCCAGCGATTTGTTTCCAGCTGGCGGCAGTGAAGCTGCTGAAAAAATGACCAGTTTTGGCAGTTCCGGGGCTTTGGTTTTTCCATCGAGTTATTTTGAATTTAATGAAGTAACGCTACATCCTGACCTGGTGCGGGCAGTCTCGCAGTTATTAGAGATAGACACCAAAGAGATCAGGTTAAGCCAGTCTGACCTCTGGCCAAAATTTGGTCGTGTTGCTACGGGGGCGCTCCGAGACAATACTGATCAGAGAATGCACGTTGATTACCCGAATCACTATCTGACCCATCCACCGGTGTGGCAGCAGCCTGATGCAGTAGAACTGATATTGTACCTGAGTGATTATCGTGACTGCGGGGGCTCCACGGCGGTGGTTTCTCGCTGGGGTGATGAAGATCCCGCCTACCAGTGGCCAATCATTGATTCACCGGGTATTGCCGGGAAAAATTTTATCAATGATAGAAGCCAGGCAGAACGATATTTAGCAGACCTTGATTCAGAAGTAGGCGACTGGCGAGCGGGCTTATATGCTCGTGAACAGTATGTAGCGTTTCAGCCTGGTGATATTCTTTTATATCGACATGATACCTGGCATAGAGGCACGCCACTGAAGCTAGGTACACGAAGATTTGCGCACAATATGACTTTCAAAAAGGCCGACAGTGAATGGATAGGTAATATGCATCCGGGTTGGTCCTGGTCTGCTTATCGCCCGGATCAATCCATGGAACGCTGGATTGCTACCTGTACAGTTGATCAGCGTACTTTGATAGGGTTTCCACCGCCGGGTCATGGTTATTGGAGTCGTGAACTCATTATGGCTGTGCAGGCTCGTTACGGACCCTTGGGTTTTGATGCCAGCGCTTATCTACAAGGATTGCAGTAATCGCCTGGTTGTATTGTCCAGGCGGGCAGGCCAACAGTGAATGGATAGGTAAACTGCATCCGCGCTGGTCCTGGTCTGCTTATCGCCCGGATCAATCCATGGAACGCTGGATTGCTACCTGTACAGTTGACCAGCGTACTTTATTAGGGTTTCCACCGCCGGGTCGTATTGGAGTCGTGAACTTATTATGGCTGTGCAGGCTCGTTACGGACCCTTGGGTTTTGATGCCAGTGCTTATCTACAAGGATTGCAGTCATCGCCTGGTTATATTGTCCAGGCGGGCAGGCCATCGATACTGTTGAGCGAGTTAATAAAAGGTGTCGCCCAGAGAGGCAAATTACTGAGATAGTCACAGGTCGGCAATATAGCTGGGCATCCCTTAAATTAAATCACCACATATTAGTGCCGCCGCATACCGTTAATGCCTGACCGGTAATCCAACTGCTGGCTGATGAAGCAAGGAATACCGCAATACCTTTGAAATCATCGGGTTCGCCCAGTCGCCTCAGGGGTGTCACCTCGTTGGCTCTTCTCTCGCCTTCAGGGTTATCCCAGAGGGCTTTAGCAAAATCTGTCTTGACCAGTCCGGGGCAGATCGCATTTACCCGTATCCCTTTAGGGCCTAACTCCTGGGCTAGATTCCGGACCAGCGCGATGTCAGCTAACTTGGATATATTATAGGTGCCGAGTACTTCAGAGGGACCAAATGCGCCGGTACTACTGGTGATAGCAATGGAGCCACTGCCCTTTTCGATCATATCAGGTGCTACCATTTTGGCCAGCCACAGGTTTGAACGGACATTGCTTTCCATGATTTTGTTATAGGCACTATCGGGAATATCCATAATGGAGCCATAAAATGGATTGACCCCAGCGTTACCGATTAAGACGTCGATGGCGCCTAGCTGGTGGTGAGTTTCATCTACCAGGTTCTGTAATTGCTCTTTGTAACCAATGTTGCAGGCGATGGCGATGGCTGATCCAGCCCCACAAGATTCATTGATTAAAGCAGCGACTTCATCACACTGGTCTTGTTTTCTGCTGGAAATGACGACCTTGGCGCCATGCTCGGCCAGGCCTAGAGCCATCGCTTGACCCATGCCCTTGGAAGAGCCGGTGAGCAAAGCTACTTTTCCGGTTAAATCAAATAAAGTGGTATCTACCAAGTTAGGGTCTCCTCGTACGGTGAATATTCAAATGAACTGTAGACTATACCTGAAAGGTGGGTTTTCAATCCAGCAGGTGGTTGCCTGTTGGCGCAGAAGGGTTTATTTTGGCAGTTAGGGTGGTTAATCCACGTTGGTTTGAATTTCAGAGGAGACGAAAATGGCTTGGGATTTTGAAACAGAAAAGGAATATCAGGTTCTTTTGGATTGGGCGGAAGAATTTGTCAGAACTAAGGTAGCCCCTTTAGACATGGTGCTCGGTTCGGCGATGGAGTATCAGGATCCGGATTTCATAAGATGTGTCCGGCCGCTTCAGCAGGAAGTAAAAGAAATGGGGCTCTGGGCTTGCCATTTGGGCCCGGAGTTGGGCGGCCTGGGTTTTGGCCAGTTGAAACTGGCTCTACTGAACGAAATTCTGGGCCAGTCCAGATTTGCCTCAGTTGTTTTTGGTTGTCAGGCGCCTGATACCGGCAATGCCGAAATCCTTGCACATTATGGTACTGATGAGATTAAAGAGCGATATTTACAGCCCTTGCTCAACGGTGAACTAGCATCGAGTTATTCGATGACCGAACCACAAGGTGGTGCAGACCCAACGCAATTCAAATGTATGGCGGTAGAGGATGGAGATGACTTCGTCATCAATGGCGAAAAATGGTTTTCATCAAATGCTCGATATGCAAGTTTTCTCATTGTGATGGCAGTGACGGACCCGGAAGCAAGCGCCCATGGTAGGGCCAGTATGCTGGTGGTACCAACGGATACGCCGGGGGTAGACATTGTCCGCAATGTAGGTGTCGGTGCTGAACCACCTGGCCATGGCTCACATGCCTATGTTCGTTATACCGATGTGCGAATTCCTAAGAGCAATATCCTTGGACCCAGAGGCCAAGGTTTTGCGGTTGCGCAGACTCGACTGGGTGGAGGCAGGATCCATCATGCCATGCGTACCGTAGGCCAGATTCGTCGTGCCTTTGACATGATGTGTGAGAGAACGCTGTCGCGTAATACCAAAGGAGAAGTACTCGCCAGCAAACAGATGGTGCAGGAGAAGATTGCTGATTCGTGGATAGAAATGGAATCATTCCGGCTGCTGGTATTACGCACTGCCTGGAGAATCGACCAATACAATGATTACATGAAAGTAAGAAAGGATATTGCTGCCATTAAAGCTGCCATGCCTAAGGTTTATCATGATGTCGTTTCCAGATGCATTCAGGTTCATGGTGCGCTGGGGATCTCTAACGAGCTGCCTCTTTCTGGCATGTTACTGGGCTCTTATGTCATGGGTATCGCCGATGGTCCAACAGAGGTTCATAAGGTCACGTTGGCAAGACAGGTATTGCGAGATTACGAGGGTACTGATGAGCTCTTCCCCAAGTACACTTTGCCAAACCTGCGCAGTGCAGCACTTGACCAGGTGGGTCATCTGATTGAACGGGAAGTCGAAGCCTGGTAATCAGGAACCGGAAAGACGAGGTAATATAAGAGAGCTTGCCGACGGTTTGCAGTAACACCAGGTTGGCTGGCAGAAAGCTGTAGAGCCAACTCTGCGAAATTGCCTGGGCAGCGCTTTTTATGGGCACGGGGTCTTTAAATTAAGAGGCAAGCAACTTGATGAACATAGTAGCACCTGGAAAGGTAGGCTTAGACCAGGAAAGACTGGGTCGGGTATCTGCCTGGCTTGAGCAGCAGGTTACAAGTGAGCGAATAGCAGGCGCAAGCCTGCTAATCTGCAGACGAGGTGAAGTGGCATTTTTGGAGGCAACTGGAGACGCTAGGAAGGAACCGTCACAAGCCTTTGCCGAAGATACGCTGGTACGCATGTTTTCAATGACCAAACCGATTACCACCGTTGCTGCGATGATGCTGTATGAAAGAGGTTGTTTTCAGTTAGATCATCCGGTGTCGAGATACCTTCCGGCTTTTGCACATACGCCGGTCTGGTCAGGCGGAGATATCAGTCAATCGGTACCACAGAAGACACCAATGACGGTCCGACAATTAATGACCCATACTGCTGGCCTCACGTATGGTTTCATGCACCAGAATGTTATTGATGCTGAATACCGGAACCGGGGTCTGGATCAAGGTCGCAGTTTTAACCTGGCGGAATGGGTCGACTTGCTGGCTGGCATTCCTCTGCTCTGTCAGCCTGGGTCGCAATGGAACTATAGTGTCGCCACTGACGTGTTGGGTCGGCTAGTCGAACTCTGGTCAGGAGAGTCGTTGGCAGAATTTTTTCATCATCATATCTTCGACCCACTACAAATGAATGATACGGGTTTCAGTGTGCGAGCAGATCAAGTAGATCGATTTGCGGCGTTGTATGGGCCCACCTCTGGCTTGACTATGGCCAACGTTGGTGCTGGTGGAATTAATCACCAAGATCGTCCAGGGGGAATACGTCTCGTTGAGTCTGCGACTCAGAGCAGCTACCTTGAAACGCCGGAATTTCTTTCGGGTGGCGGTGGCCTGGTTGGGACAATGGGAGATTATGCGCGTTTCTGCCAGATGTTGATGAACCAGGGTGAACTTGATGGCAACAGATTGCTGTCAAGAAAGACGGTTGAGTTCATGCGGCTGAACCAGTTACCTGATAATGGTGATTTGGCATCAATGGGTCAGCCGGTGTGGAGTGAGACAAACTATGAAGGAATCGGTTTTGGTATAGGCTGGGCAGTCGTATTGGACCCTGCAAAGGCAAATATTATCGCCTCAGTAGGTGAACATCATTGGGGCGGTGCTGCCAGCACTTTTTTCTGGCTTGATCCTGAGGAAGAAATGTTTGTCATTTTTTTAACCCAGTTGATACCCTCTTCTACTTATCCAATCAGAAGAGAACTAAGAAGCCGAGTCTACCAAGCGCTGATCGATTAAATAGTGACTATAAATCGACAACGCTTGGGCAGGTATAACATGATATTGTTCGATCAAGACATGGATGTCAGTTAGCCTAGAGTTACGATAGTCTGGACTCAGGGTGTTTTCGCAACTGAGTCGCTAATTTGTGTTTTCAATTAAAAAAAATTAACATGTTTGGACCCTATTTTTTTATGGCGTCGAATTTAGGGTTGGTCAGCGCACTGATAGGTGAGCCGTGTTTGCTAGAGGAATCGGTTACTTTAAGTGATTAATCAGATTTTATTATCGACCGCCTTGAATCGAATGATACTGCGTAAACTAATGAATTAACTTTTTTGTAAATGCAAAGGGATAGCAGTCCATTTAACAGTAGTCTACTTGAATAATTTATGGGGCTCTCAGTGTTCGAAACCTTTAAATGGCTTTTCTTGCTAACTTTGCTGTTTAGCCATTTCGTTTATGCTGCGCTGCCCAGCTCAGTTGCCGACAGTTATCAGCTTGATGAGAATGCTGCATTGAACCAGGCAGCACCGGGTTTATTACAAAATGATACCGATAACGATGGTAATACCCAGACGCTTGAGGTCAGCGAGATTCAGGGTTCGGCTGAATTACTTGGCAGTCAGCTTGTTTTAGCCTCTGGTGCCAGTTTAACGGTCTATACCAATGGTTCCTTTCTGTATGATGCATCGACCTCAGCGACATTTCATGCCCTGCAGCTTGGTGAAACCAGCCTAGATACTTTTACTTACAGCATCTCCGATAGTGATGGTCAGGCACTAGCCTCTTCTACCGTGACCATGACTATAAATGGTAATGATATCGATAGAGTGCCGCTGGCAGTTGATGACCAGTTCAGTGTGGCAGAGGATTCTGGGGTGAGTCAGCTAACGTTATTACTCAATGATGCAATCGGTGATCCACCTTATACCATTATCAGTCTGGCGACTGGTTTTAAGGACCCAGAAGGCGACGAGGTCTGGGTGGAATGTTCTCCCTCTCCCTTGGAAGACCCAGAATGCGAGGATGAAACAGATCCCCTGAAGGTGGTACTGGATGCATCCAGCGGAACCATTGTAAACCGAGGGGGTAGCAACGGTTTTGAGGTGAACAGGGTTATCTGTAGCAATTGTGTGGATGGTGACTCAGATAGACTATTTACGCCCGGCCAGAATAGCCCTGAGATTACCTATGAACCCCGCGCTGACTTTAATGGCTCGGATACCTTTACCTATACGATTGAGGATGTTGATGGTCAGCAGTCTTCAGCAACGGTGACAGTGACGGTGGTATCAGTAAATGATCCACCGAACATTGTAGCCGGATTGAATGGCACCATGTTGCAAGGCACATCCAAGACCTGGAATGGCCGCTATGAAAACGATGGCCTGGGTGATTTTGGCCTCGCTGCGAGAGTGTTTGATAAAGACAATACCATCTACGATGGTCTGGGTTGTGACCCTGGCGTTGATACCTGCGCGGACATGCAAGATTTGTACTTTTCCATATTGTCGGCAACGGGCGTCGATACAAACAATAATAATGTAGGCGCTATTGACCCACCTTATTGCGGTAATGGAGACATAACCTTCACGCCGCCAGCCAGTTTTTCCGGTTCGGTTGTTATCAAGTTTGATGTCTGCGATACCAATGTGTGCGTCGTTGGCGCGCCCCGTACGTCGGCTAATTGCAGCTTCAATAATCACTTTACGATTCAGGTTAATCCTATCGATGGTGCCAGTGCAGGCTCAGTCTCAGAGGTCCTGGAGACAGATTATGACCTGGCGGACTCTCCGCTGGAAATCGGCATTTCTGCTACACCAAATGTATTGGTGGTACAGGATGACTCTGGCAGTATGGTATGGGACATCATGACAGATGACGTGGCTAATTCAGGCGTGGCGGCGGTGGAAACCTGCCGAACCTATCGTCATAGAAGACGGACCAGAACCTCCTGTTCCTACTCAAAAAAATATATGCACTTCCCAGGTAACAGTTACTGGAATAGGTGGACTGCCCAGAGGGAGGAAAATCAGCCTGGTAAAGGCCTGTGGCGAATTCAAAATAAAGATTTTAATAAGATATATTATGATCCTGCTGTCCGTTATGACCCTTGGGTAGGGTTGAACCGGCAGGGCCAGCCCTTCATCAATTCAGTTTTCACCAGTGCCATCAGGAACCCTTATGTGTCTGGTAATTATCAGACTACCAATTTATCTACAGACAATCTGGCACGATATTATGTGTGGACTGACGTCGATGACAATTCACAATGTCCGGATAGTACCAGCATAGGAGATACGGTTAATGGAAATCTCGCCCAGACCTATCAATACATAGATGGACCTTCGCCGATAACTGCACCTAATGACCCCTGTACTGAAGGTCGTTTAGTGCAGATTAAAGGCGAAACAGGGGCTTCCGAGGCCGGCGCCTATCCATTGGGCTACGATGATGGTAGTGATACCTATCCGAAAGCGGAAACTAGGTCTGATTGCCTTGGCGCTGGGTTTTGTACCCTGGCTGAGGAGAAACAAAATTTTGCTAATTTTTATACCTTTGCTCGATCACGAGAATTTGCAGCTAAATCAGCTTTAGGTAAGGTTTTTGGTGCTGCTGAGAACCTCAGGGTCGGGTATGCCACTTTGAATGGCACCAATAACAATGTGCCCATAGCTGATTTTAATGAGTCTCCTTTGACCGGGCAAAAGAGGACCATGCTGCAAGCCTTATTTAACACCAGTTCGAATGGTGGAACACCATTGCGGCGATCGTTGGCCAGAGCGGGAGAGTACTTTCGTTGTCAGAGCCCTAATATTATGGGCCAACAGGGTAGTCCAGGTGATGGCCCGGGGGGATGCCCAATCCTTGGGGCGCCATTGGGTAGTTGCCAGCAGAATTATACTCTACTGATTACCGATGGATTCTGGAATGGAAGTGATCCTCAGATCACTGGTAATGCTGATTCAGATGGTAATCAGACGTTAACCGGATCAGGCGCTAGTTTGTTTGACCAGGGACAGTTTGCAGGTTGTGGTAACAATTCCAGGGACTGTAATAGGAGTCTGGCAGATGTTGCCATGTATTATTATGAATCCGACCTCCATCCATTGCTAGATGATGATGTCCCGGTGACTGATCGAGACACGCAACACGCACCATCAAATGCCTTCCCAAACGATAAAATGCACCAGCATATGTCAACCTTTGTTGTTGCTTTTGGATTGGAAGATAGTCTGGGCAGTCTGCCGGAAGACCTTACGCAGAGTTTTAACTGGGGTTATCCAGACACCAGTGAAGGTAAAAATAATGATTTGAGACATGCCGCACTGAATGGTCGTGGTGCGCTGCTAAATGCAAAAAATCCTACTGAATTGGAAACGCGCTTAAATGCTGCATTTGAAGAGTTCTCCTCAGGTATTGGTGCAGCCAGTGCGGTCAGTTTCAATTCCCAGGAAATTCAGAACCAGGCAATTGTTTATCGTGCTTTTTATAATATTCGTGATAAAACCGGTGATCTCATCGCCCAGACGTTTGGTGACGATGGATTGATCACAGAAACGCTCTGGAGCGGTGCTGAGCAACTCGACGACATTGAGCCAAGTGACAGGAACATGGTCACTTTTAGTCCTGTAGATAATCAAGGCGTAGCCTTTGATAGGGCTAATTTAACTGCTGACCAGTTTAATATCATGCTGGATGCCAATGATACCGATATTGATACCGTCCAGATAGATAAGCGCATCGACTACTTCAGGGGAAGTGTGGTTAATGAACGGCCAGCAGGTCGATTCAGGGAAAGACCCAGCACGAATGGACGTTTAGGCGATATAGTTAACTCAGCTCCGGTTTTCGTTGGTCCACCGAATCGTTCTCGGAGGAATCGGGCCCCCTACCCGCAGGGCGAGAATAGTTATGAGAGTTTCAAGGTCAGCAAGGCAAATCGAGCCAGTCGAATCTATGTCGCTGCCAACGATGGTATGTTGCATGTCTTTAACCCGGCGACTGGTGATGAAGTATTTTCGTTTATTTCAGATGCAACTCAAACAGGTACTTTTAATAATAAGATAAAGGAGTTACTGGATTTTAATTACACCCACAAGTATCTGGTTGATGCGACCCCTGCGTTAGATGACATGTTTATAGGTCGGCCAGCCGGATCCAGTGGAACCTCATCAAAAAGCTGGCGAACGGTACTTGTGGGTGGATATGGTGCTGGCGGTAAGGGCCTGTTCGCCTTGGATGTGACTGATCCAGTTAGAATGACCGAGGCAAATGCAGGCGAATTGGTTTACTGGGAATTCACCGATTCGGACGATACTTATCCTGTCGATGTTAATGGAAATCCCTTATTGAACAGCGCAGGGTTGCGAAGGCGCGATTCCCAGGCGACACCCCAATTGGTTAAAGATCTGGGTTATTCCTTCAGTGCTCCTGTTTTGGCGATGAGTAACGTAACCGATAGTCAGGGCGAACGAGAATGGGTCTCAATTTTTGGCAATGGCCTTAATAGTACCGCTGGCATTGCAAAGTTATTTGTACTGTTCGCGGCACGGGGTCGAGATGGCATTTGGTGTCACCCTGATATTGTTCATGGGGCTGCTGGTGCTCTACCCGTCTCATGTGGCGCTAATGATCAAGATTTCGTGAAGATTGATACTGGGTTTGGCGTGACTAGTAGTGGCCCATTTGCTGGGATTCCGAATGGACTAGGGGCAGTCAGGGGAATAGACGTCGATTCAAACGGCTCAGTTGATTATATATACGCAGGTGATGCCCAAGGTAATTTTTATCGATTTGATCTTTGTCGTGCGGATCTTGAATCTGGCGATGCACATTCTGGAGGACTAGGCGAATGCAAGTCTGGAACACAGGTTTATCAGCAATGGAATGTCGCCAAGATTTTTGAAGCGAGTTATGATTCGATACCTCAACCGGCTATTAATAAACCCGTTGTCATTAACCACCCCAACGAGGATGGGTTCATTGTTATGTTTGGCACGGGTAGTTATGTCAGAAATTCCGACCGAGCTGATTCCAGCGTTCAGAGTATATATGGCCTTTGGGATAGATTAGGCAATAGCGTCATAAATAAAGCGCAATTGATTGAGCAGGAATACACCAACGTCTGTGGGAATATCGAAACCAGTTCTGGTACCAGTTTTACCTGTGGTAGGACTTTGAGCTCCAATCCTGTTGTTTATGCTGTGCCTACTGATTCTGCGGATTCGGCATCAGGTGTTCTGGGTTGGTATAACGATCTGGATGTACCGGCCTTTGGTTTGGAAGTCGGAATAGAATTTCCAGGCGAAAAGGCAGTACGTAACATCCAGTTAAGAGGCGGCGTTGCGTTCGTTAATAGTATAGCGCCGCGTGCTGCCGCCAGTTGCGAATCAAGTACTGGTGGCTTTGCTCTGGCATTTTGTCCTAGTACAGGGGGTGGCTTTTCGCCTGCTGTTGCTGGCTATGGGAATCAAGGTGGGTATGGCAACTGTATTAGTAACGGCGTATTTGATTTGAATAATGATGGGTTGTTTGACTCGGGAGATGAGATAGATAGTGATATCGTTTTAGCCACTCGTTTCGATGAAGCAGTACCGACCGATGCTGCATTTTTTGGCGAAAGCCGGGTAACACAATTGAGTGATCAGTCACTGGAGGTCAGACTTACTAATACTTCCTTCGGACCCAATACCGGGCGTCTTTCCTGGAAACGACTTAAGGTTTCACCATGAACCCTATGCGAGTATTGATGATGAGCTTGATGATGGTCGCTCAATTTGGATTATCGCCACCTAAAAGCTGGGCTGCTGAAGTTCAATCAGCGGGGCAGGGTTTTGATACTTTTGGTGTAATTCAGACGATATTTCTAGAAACACGAGAAGCTAATATCAGTGGTTATCGCTATCGATTTACTGATATAGGTGATGATGCCTCTGAGGTTCAACTGTTGGGTTCGAGTGCCGGTTCTCTGGAGTTACTGGTTCCCGGTATGAAAGTGTGGGTAATTTTTGAGGAGTCCTCGGATGCCCGGCAGGTTATTTTTCTGGAACAGATTCCGGAATCTGAAGAAGTGGCACATTAACCTCTAGTAAAGCAGCAAGGATTAGTGGTGCACTCATGTGCATTGGCGTACTAACATAGTTTCGCTGCCAGGTTCAGTTAGCTTGAGCCGATGCAGCAAGCCGTAGCGGGAATAATGGCCAGCGGTTGACGGGCGCGAGGTCACGATAGGTCACAACACGGCTGAAATAGGAGGAACATTTCATGTCTGAGCCATTATCTTCGGGAGGCCAATTCCCGGAAATGTCTTTACAATTGACTGAGGGTGGCAGCATCAGCCTGCCTTCGGATCTATCGACGCCACTGACTATCATATTATTTTACCGGGGCCATTGGTGACCTTATTGTCGCCGGTTGTTGTCCGGCTATGAAGAGCGCCGTGAAGCGTTCTCAGCAGAAGGTGTTTCCATCCTCGCTGCCGCTGTGGACAGTCAGGAAAAAACGTCTGAGGTAGCTGCATCTCTGAAGTTTCCGGTTGCCTACGGTGTCACCAGGCCGCAGGCAGATGCTCTGGGTGCCTGGTGGGATGACCGCCAGGAGTTCATCCAACCGACCGAATTTCTATTGACCAGGAAAGGTAAGGTAATGTTTTCTACCTATAGCAATTCACCGGTGGGTAGGATGGACCCAGAAGAGACGCTTACCTTGATAAAATTTCTTAATGCCCGGCGAACCGGTTAACCGGGTCAAGACAGTTGAGGTTAAATGGCCTAAGCCAGCGGGTTCAAGCCGCAGGCGCTCTGCCTCAACGGTCTGCTGAACCAATAATGGCCCGGATTTAGGCAAGAGAATTGCGCTGTTTAACTTAGCCGATCGGAATTTAGTGTATTTCTGCCATACTTTGGTAGGCAGCTTTTATATGCGCGACGCTAAAGCCAGGTTGCTTGGCTGCATCAATTAATATTTTTTCTCGTTTACCGATGCGTTCCGCTTCAGCGACGATATCAGCCGCCGCGTTGACCGGAATGACGACGGCACCGTGTTGATCCATATGGATCAGGTCCTGATCAACCACTTCCATACCATGAACGGTGACAGGCGTTCCCCAGTCAACAGCATGAACCCAGGCGTGGGATGGGTTAACCATACCGGCGAGCATTTGAAACTTTGGTTGCACATCAGTTAAGTCGCGAATGCTACCGTTAGTGATCAGACCCTGGCAGCCGAGGCCGTAGTGCACGTTAGTATTTACCTCACCCCAAAAAGCGCCATAGCCAGGAGTGGAGTCGAGATCTTCAATAACGATGATGCTGGGTATGGGTCCACCTTCGGCTATATAAGTGTAGTAACCGATGCTGTCCACTTTCGTTACGGGGGCATGTTGTGCTCTGATTCTTGCTGTTCTTGCATAAGCCAGGGTTGAAGGTAGTTCTGGATGGGCGCAGAAAAATGGCCGTATATTAAAGCCGTGAGTTCGACGACTTGGATCTACAATTTCCAGCGCATTACATATCGTAGGTGTATCCAGCTTGATGAGCGCTTCAAAAGTATCAGCATTTAGGTCCATTGTATTCTCCTGTTAGTTCATTTCCATGCCACCGGCAATGGTCAGCGCCACGCCCGTGACGTTCCTAGCAGTAGCCAGATAGAAGGCGGCATCTGCCATATCCTCGGCTGATTGTGCCCGCTTAAGGGGAATCATGCTCGAAACGGCCTCTTCAAAGTTAGTTTGTTTATCTTGTTGGTCCAGAGTATTGCTGGGCAGCAGGTGTTCGAGCCACATGGCAGTGCCTACGATGCCAGGACAGATGGCGTTGACACGAATATGTCTGGGTGCAAACTCAGCAGCCAGTGACTGGGTAATGCCGATGGCCGCGAATTTCGACCCGCAGTAGGCAGCCATATTGCGAACGCCTTTTTTTCCGGCTATGGAAGCTGTATTAATGATGGCAGCATCGCCTGATGCAGTTAAAGGTTCAAGGGCAGCTTTTGACATGAGAAATAGGCCCTTGCTGTTGACGGCAAATACCTGATCCCAGTCTTGTTCTGAAAACTCCTCAAGCGGCCCTGACTGAACAATCCCTGCGTTATTGATCAGGACGTCCAGTCTGCCAAATTTTTTGAGGGTAGCGGCAATGGCATTTTTGCAGCTGCTCTCCTGGGTAACGTCTAACTCAACTGCAGCGATTTCAGTTTCTGTGGTAGTGCTTTTGACGCTGGCCAGGTCGTCTGCACTGGCTAGGGCATAATTCCACTGGGATTGGCTACTGCCGAGATCTCCTACCATGACGTTGAATCCAGAGGCTGCGAATTTCTGTACGATTGCCAGGCCGATTCCTCGAGCACCCCCAGTGACAAACGCTACCTTCGGGCTCAATGGTCAGTCCTTTTGAAGGCGGCTATGAGGGAAGCAGTAATTTCTGTCATTAAAGCCTGGCCAGCATCGAGCACATTTGAAAATTGCATTAGGCTATGAGGCTGACCCTGCCAGCATTTGTGTTCCACCTCAACGCCAGCCTGCTGCAGTTTGTCAGCGTAAGCATCTCCTTCATCGCACAGAGGGTCCAACTCGCAGGTGGCCAAAAATGCGGGTGCCAGGTTGCTGTGGTCAGTTGCCAGCAGAGGAGATAGGCGCCAGTCCCTACACGCCTCGGAGGCATCGATTCCGGCGCAGGTATGTCGAAGGAAAAAGTGCATGGTTTCTCGGGTAAGCAAGGGGCCGAGGGTGTTTTTTAGAGCCGATGCAGTTGGCTGAACGTCACTGTCAGGCGCATAGGGTCGCGCGTCGGTAACTGGGTAAAGCATCACCTGCTTTATGATCGGTATGCCGAGGTCCCGGGCTTTTAGTGCCAGAAAGGCAGTTAAGCTGCCGCCAGCTGATTCTCCAACCAAAGCTATTTTTTGTTTATTGATGCGCAATGAGCTGGCGTGCTGGTAAACGTATTTCAACACTGCCAGACAATCATCGTGAGCTGCGGGGAAAGGATGTTCTGGGGCCAGTCGATAGTCTACGGAGATTACTGTGCAATTGGCCCCTTGGGCTACCTTGCGGCATTCCCGATCGTGAGTCTGAAGATCACCGATGACCCAGCCCCCACCATGGAAAAATAGAACGCAAGGCGCATTTTCTCGAGTTTCCGACCGATAAATGCGAACGGGAATCTGCTTAATATGACTATCGATAACCTCTTCGAGATCAGGTCCATTACCAAGAATACTGGACAATCCCAGGTAGCCTAAGCGGACCTGTTCGGGGGTCTGCTCACTTCTTGACGGTCTACCTGCGTTAGCGGCGGCTAAGCCTGCCAGGAATTCACTGGTTGGCTGTTTCATTGTCATATTAAGTCCCCCTGCCTGGAAAAATCTGGGAGTCAGAATCTTGAAACAATGATCCTGAGTCAATCATTGTTATTTATCCAGACTTCTTTACCCTTTGTGGCCTAGGCTACAGCCCTGTTCGCTTCTTCTATTGCCAGCTCCGCTTGCTGTTCAAGGCCCTCGCTGAATACCAACACATCATCGGCAATAGGCGCGCGCCGGATCATCACTTTATCGAGCTTGTAGTTCTGGGTATTACGCCAGGGGTCGTGACCTTGCTTGGGCAAGAGATGCATCATTCGTTGCATATACCCTGAGCTGAAATCTTCGATCCAGTCCCGGGCTTCCATGTTTTCATCTTCTTGTCTCAAAGTAGGTGTGACAACATTCTGGCCGGTTGCATCCATATGATTTAACAACCGGCAGACGTATTCAGAAGTGAGGTCCGCACGTAAGGTCCAGGAGGCATTTATATAACCGAACGTCTGGGCCATATTGGGTAAACCGGAATACATCATGCCCTTATAGGTGAAAGTATCAGGAAAGTTGATGGCATGGTTATCAACTTTAAACTCAATGCCGGACATGACGACCATTTTAAGCCCGGTTGCGGTCACAATAATATCTGCTTCCAGATGCTCGCCTGATTTCAGTTTGATTCCTTTTTCGGTCCAGTGATCGATATGACCTGTGATAACTTTGGCTGTTCCATTGTTTATACACTTGAATAGATCGCCATTGGGTATCAGGCACATGCGCTGATCCCAGGGGTTATAACTAGGCGTAAAGTGTTTGTCTACCATGTCGTCACCGATTTGCGCTCGGGTCATTTTTAGAAGGGTTTCCTTGGCTTGTTGCGGATTAGTGCGCATCCTTCTGTAAAATATCCCACTTAAAGTGACATTTTTGAAGCGGGTGATGGCGTAGGCCCATTTTGCAGGTAGCCAGCGCCGTAAACTGTTTGCCAGAGCATCTTCAGCCGGACGGGAAACAACATAGGTTGGTGACCGCTGTACCATGGTCACTGATGCACCCTGCTCTGCCATTGCTGGAACCAAAGTCATTGCAGTTGCACCGCTACCAATGACCAGAACCTTTTTACCTGCATAATCGAGATCCTCAGGCCAGAATTGGGGATGGATGATTTGGCCTTTGAAATCCGCTTTTGCTTGGAACTCCGGAAGATACCCCTCGTCATAGTTATAGTAGCCACCGCACATAAACACGAAGCTTGCGGTAACCTCTGTTTGCGTTCCATCCGGGAGGGTTGCAGAGACGCTCCAGAGTGATGTTTTTGAATTCCACGAAGCCATATCAACGTGATGGCCAAAACGGATATGTTGCCTAATGCCATATTCATCGGCTGTCTCATTAACATAGTTACGAATAGCCGGGCCATCAGCAATCGCTTTGGCTTCGGTCCAAGGCTTGAAACTATAGCCAAGTGTGTGCATGTCGCTATCTGAGCGTATCCCGGGATAACGGAATAAATCCCAGGTACCGGCTGCGGCATCCCGGCCCTCCAGTAGGGTAAAAGTCTTTCCTGGGCAGCTTTTTTTCAGATGTACTGCTGCGCCTATGCCTGAAAGTCCGGCCCCTACGATAATGACGTCTACTTGCTTCATAATGACTCTTCTCATGAGCATTATCCGGTCAGACCTAAACCCTTCTGCCAGCTAATTACTCGATTTGTTTACTGAGTAGCTGATTCTACGCAATTTTGTGTTCACATGGTAATACCCTTATATCGACTTCGATCCCTGCTGTAAGCCCTTAGAATTGGTTATCAATAAGGTATCACCAAGTTCGGTTTTTGTCTCTACAGCTATTTGGTTGCGGGGTTATTCCTATTGCGCTGCTATTCCAGGTAAGGCGAATTTGGCGGCGTTTTTTGATCATCGAATATGCCAGCGATAGTCCTTGTCAGTATTAGCGACCTCACCATACTAGAGTGCGGATAGGCAAGCTGAGTCTAAACCCTGCTTTGCTGAGCCATGAATCTCTGCTGCCGTGATGCTACTGCTGAGTAGACAGATTCAGTCTGCGAATCACTGATGGGTGCTTTATTTATCCTGCTGATGGACTTTAGTTTTTTGTGAATCTTAAGCGCACCAGATCAGGGCGCAAAATTATAAATAGCCTGGAATCGCACCAAGCAGGTGAGAAAAATTGGCCATTTGGGCAGATTTCTGAATCAAAAGATCTATACAGATAACGTTCTTCCGTCCTTTTAGCGAGGTGATTGAGAACTGGCATGGTCGTTGCAAAAGGTTATGTAAAGGTCATGTAGAGGTCATGTAAAGGTCATGTAGAGGTCATGGAGAGGTCATGTAGAGATCATGTACAGGTCATGTATTGATTCCAGATTTGGATTCAATTGAAGTTTCTAAGTTAAGGGGAGTTAGTTTTATGAGGTACTTATTATTGAAGGCAGGGTTTTGCCTTTCAGTTTTGAAATTGGTTTTCTTTGTGCCGGCGGCTATGGCAGGAGGAACAATCGAGTTTGGTGATAATCAAAGTATTAGTGTTGGTGCGGGTCTGCGCGCCGGTTTTACTCGGGTTGAAGATGGGGCGCCCAATGGGATTGATGCTTCGTCTAATTTTAATATCCAGAGTATGCGTCTTTACGTAAACGGACAGGCAAGTGATACGGTTAAGTTTACTTTTAATACGGAATGCGAGGGCTGTGTATTTGGTCAGGACGATAATGACCCGATTGGTGCAGCAGGAGATATCGGTGTGCTGGATGCAATAGTCCGGTTGGAGTTCAGTGATGCATTCAATGTATGGGTTGGTCGAATGCTGACTCCTGCAGATCGTATTGAAATGAACGGACCGTATTACGGTCTCAGCTGGAATCAGTATACGGTTCCTCTTTTGCCTTCTGACCAGCTTGGCCAGGCCGGGTTACTGGGCCGTGATGATGGCGTTACTGTTTGGGGAAGCAAGGGAAAACTGCAATATGCGGCGGGTCTTTTTGACGGCGTTGATGGTGGCCCGAATCAGGACGATAACCTGCTATTTTCTGGTCGACTTGCTTTCCATTTCCTGGATAAGGAACAGAATCCTGGATATTACACCAGCAGTACCTATTTTGGCGGTGGTGGAGACATCTTTACGGTCGGCTTGAGTTATCAATCACAGGCTAACGGTACTGGTAGTGCAGCTGAACCTGGCGACTTTGATGCCACTATCGTTGATGTGCTGTTTGAGAAAGCACTCGATAATGGCAGTGCAGTGACCATTGAGGGCGAGTACAAGATGTTTAACGCAGATCTAACGGCCACTGCAGCAGCTGACCCAGACTGTTTTTGCCTATTTGATGGAGAGGCCTACTTTGTGACAGCAGCTTATCTGCTTCCGGGAAGCGCAGGTGCTGGACGGTTCCAGCCTTATTTTCGCTATACATCAAATGAACCAGATGCTGCGCTAAGCAGTGATCTGACGGAAATCGGGCTGAATTACATCATCAACGGTCACAATCTGCGCTTTAACGTCAATTACACCAGTGGTGATGCGAACCTTACCGGCTCAAAGGGTACGGATACGGATAGCATCTCAGTGGGCGTACAGATACAAATTTAACGGAGAAATTCATATGTATAACTATATTACTAAATTGTTTTTGGTCGCGGCCATGATAGCCAGTATTAGTGAAGCAAGGGCTGCTGAGACGATCAAAGTGGGCGTGCTGCATTCGCTTTCTGGCACCATGGCGATCAGTGAAACGACTTTGAAAGATACCATTCTGATGATGGTTGACAAGCAGAATGCAGCAGGCGGATTATTAGGCAAGCAACTCGAAGCAGTGGTTGTTGACCCGGCTTCGAACTGGCCCTTGTTTGCGGAAAAAGCCCGCGAACTGCTAGCCAAGGAAAAAGTAGATGTCATGTTTGGTTGCTGGACATCTGTATCCAGGAAATCAGTATTGCCGGTAGTGGAAGAACTCAATGGATTGCTCTTTTATCCGGTCCAGTATGAAGGTGAAGAGTCTTCAAAGAATGTTTTTTATACGGGTGCCGCACCTAATCAGCAGGCGATTCCTGCCGTTGATTATTTGATGAATGACATTGGTGCCCAGCGTTGGGTGCTTGCGGGAACTGATTACGTCTATCCAAGAACCACGAATAAGATTCTTGAAGCCTATCTCAAAGCCAAGGGCGTAAAAGAAGAAGATATAATGATCAGCTATACGCCATTTGGTCATTCAGACTGGCAGTCAATTGTTTCGGACATCAAGAAATTTGGATCTGCAGGAAAGAAGACAGCCGTTGTATCAACTATTAACGGCGATGCTAACGTACCCTTTTACAAAGAGCTGGGTAACCAGGGCGTTTCTGCCGAAGATATTCCAGTCATTGCTTTTTCAGTGGGTGAGGAAGAATTATCGGGTATTGATACGGGCCCATTGGTCGGTCACCTTGCTGCCTGGAATTATTTCATGAGTGTTGATGCCGAAGTTAATGATGACTTCATTGACGGCTGGTTAGAATTTATTGATGACGATGACCGTGTCAGTAACGATCCAATGGAAGCCCATTACATAGGCTTTAAGATGTGGGTGGAGGCTGTTAAAAAAGCGGGCACGACTGATTCAGATGCAGTTCAGCAGGCCATTATTGGCGTAGCAGTTCCGAATCTCTCTGGCGGTATTGCAACTATGATGCCGAACCACCACATCACCAAACCAGTGCTGATTGGTGAGATTCAAAGTGATGGCCAGTTTGAAATTGTCTGGGAAACATCAGGTTCTGTACCTGGTGATGCCTGGTCTGATTTTCTGCCGGGATCAAGAGATATCACCGCTGACTGGCAAGCACCCTTGGCTTGCGGTAATTATAACGTTAAGACGGGTCAGTGTTCCGGGCAGAATTACGAGTAAGTTTAGAGTCTGAGAGAACGTAACCGAGATGATGATTTTAAGATAATCGTTGCGCCATTTTGGAGATGGCAAAGTATTTCTTAAATCCCAGGAAACTTGGTGAGTCAATTAACAGCTCTTGGCAATAAATGGTACCATCAGCGAGCGTTTTTCGCCCGCTGATGGTAAAGGGTATTTTCGAGAAGATGGTTTTGGGGATAGAGTGAGGAAAATCTGCTTTGCTTTGATTTGGATGTTGCCCATGGTTCTAGCGTTGGGCCTCCTGATGAGCCCGCCTGTTTCGGCTGATGATGCATTCAGTGCTGCTGTAAAAAGTTTAAATACTCGCTCTTTCGCAGAAAAATCCTCGGCGGCAACTCTGATTGCAGGCATGACCCATCCCCGAGCCGGTGTTGTACTCGAAGCCATGTTAACTGGGAATTTATATACCAAGCGGCGTAGTGATATCGTGGTTATTGCCTCTGCACTTGATCAGGGTGGGTATCGACTTGTAGACGCGATCAGCGGCGAGGCCCTTGGCGATGTTGGTCGGCGTGGTGCCAAAAAAATCAGCGTCAATAATGGTTTACGCAAGCAGTTAAGAGGACTGATCGCTGGGCGGCAGTTAAACCATGCTGATTTCCAGGACAGGATAGAAGCTGTCGAGGCTATAGTCGTTTCCGGGGACATTCAGTTAAGGCCGCTATTGGTTAGCAGGCGCCAACTGGAACAGGAAGTTGCTGTTTTGGAAGCGCTTGATAATGCTTTGGTCATATTTGATTTAGATGTAGGAAACGGCGCCGTCCGTCTGGCCGCCATTAAAGCCAGTGCGAATAATTTACATCCTACTGTTCGTACAAAGTTGACTAATATTGCCAGCGATCAATCCCTGGACCCGGAAATTCGAGGAGCGGCGAATCAGGCTTTGCTCGAGCTTGAAGCGCTTGCTAATCAGTATCAGATCGTTGAAACCTTCTTTTTTGGCCTCAGTCTCGGTTCTATTCTGGTGTTGGCTGCAATTGGTTTGTCGATTACCTTTGGGGTGATGGGCGTGATCAACATGGCGCATGGTGAATTGATCATGATTGGCGCTTATATCACTTATGTTGTTCAGATATTATTCCCGGATATCATCGAATATTCCCTATTGATTGCAGTGCCGGCTGCTTTTTGTGTTTCTGGCATCGTTGGAATCATGATCGAGCGCAGTGTCATCCAGTTTCTGTATGGTCGGCCTTTGGAAACATTACTGGCAACCTTTGGCGTGAGCCTTATTTTGCAACAGGCAGTTCGCTCACTGTTTTCTCCTTTGAATCGAGCCGTGTTAACGCCTGAGTGGATGAGCGGTTCTCTTGAAATAGCACAAGGACTCTCGATTACCTATAACCGCTTGTATATCTTCTTTTTCGCTTTATTGGTCTTTGCGGCATTACTACTGATTTTACAGCGTACCCGGTTGGGCCTGGAGGTTCGAGCGGTGACCCAGAATCGGTCTATGGCTAAAGCTATGGGTATCCGCAGTGCGCGGGTGGATATAATGACCTTTGGGTTAGGAGCCGGTATCGCCGGCGTTGCCGGCGTTGCCCTGTCCCAGCTGACTAATGTAGGGCCAAACCTGGGCCAGGGCTATATAGTAGATTCCTTTATGGTGGTTGTTTTTGGCGGGGTGGGAAACCTCTGGGGAACGCTAGTTGCTGGATTGTCCTTAGGCGTTGTTAATAAATTTATCGAACCGGTGGCCGGAGCAGTGGTGGCGAAAATTCTGGTGCTTATATTCATTATCCTTTTCATTCAGAAGCGACCTCGTGGCCTGTTCCCACAGAAAGGTCGAGCGGTAGAAGACTAATGCTGGTATCTCGACTTTTAGATCACGAAAGAGGTGGTTGGGCGTTTCTGGCAGTGCTACTGGCAGCGATTGTAGTCGTCCCTTTTGCTAATTTAATGGTTCCAGAAAGCTCTGTTTTTCATCTATCAACTTACACGGTTACGTTGCTGGGTAAATATCTCTGCTATGCCCTGCTAGCCATCGCCCTGGATTTAGTCTGGGGTTACTGCGGTATTTTAAGTCTCGGTCATGGTGCTTTCTTTGCACTTGGCGGATATGCCATGGGTATGTATTTGATGCGACAGGTAGGCTCCCGAGGCGTTTATGGGCATCCTGAGCTCCCTGATTTCATGGTGTTTTTGGATTGGGAAAGTCTGCCCTGGTATTGGCTGGGTTTTGACCAGTTCTGGTTTGCCATGCTCATGGTCATGTTCGTACCAGGGCTTTTAGCTTTTGTATTTGGTTGGCTGGCTTTTCGTTCCCGGGTATCAGGTGTTTATCTCTCTATTATGACCCAGGCGTTGACGTATGCATTAATGTTGGCTTTCTTCCGGAACGAAATGGGCTTTGGTGGTAATAATGGCTTGACCGATTTCAAAGATATTCTGGGTGCGAGCTTGCAGGCGGATACTACACGGGTGCTGTTATTTGTCAGTTCAGCGGTTGCCCTGGCGACCGGCTATTTATTGTGTCGCTATATTGTCACGTCTAAACTAGGTCGTGTTGTTACTGCTGTTCGTGATGCCGAAGCTCGTACGCGGTTCATTGGTTATCAAGTTGAACTCTATCAGGTATGGATTTTCACGGTGTCAGCTGTGATTGCCGGCATTGCCGGTGCATTGTATGTACCGCAGGTAGGGATTATTAATCCGAGTGAGTTTCAACCCCTTAATTCAATCGAACTGGTTGTCTGGGTTGCACTGGGCGGTAGAGGAACCCTGTATGGTGCAGCGTTAGGTGCTGGGTTGGTTAACTATTTTAAGACCGTCTTAACGGGTGCATTACCGGAAGTTTGGTTATTTGTACTGGGTGCCCTTTTTGTAGTGGTGACGGTACTGCTACCTAAAGGGGTGGTTGGAATGTGGAATCAACTAACGAATAGAGAATCCAATGGCCAATAACACGGTTGATAGGACCGATGCGCCTATTGATACAGGCGTTATTGCGGCATCAGGTCATTTTAGTTTTCTCTCTAAACTGCCCACTAGAGAAGAACTGGTCACCAACAACGGAGTGATTCTGTACCTGGAAGATGTCACCCTCAGTTTTGATGGTTTTAAGGCCCTTAACGAACTGACCCTGTTTGTGGAAGTCGGTGAGCTCAGGTGTATTATCGGCCCTAATGGAGCCGGTAAAACGACTTTGATGGATGTCATTACAGGTAAAACCCGTCCAGATTCCGGCTCGGCCTTTTATGGGCAGACCATTGATTTACTGCAAATGTCAGAGCCGCAGATTGCGTCTCTGGGAATTGGACGTAAGTTTCAGAAGCCGACGGTGTTTGGACAACATACCGTATTTGAAAACCTTGAGCTGGCAATGAAGGCAGATAAGCGCGTCTGGACTACATTGTTCAAACAGTTAACGGGGCAGGAAAGAGACCGGATAGACGAAGTGCTGCAGTTGATTGGGTTAATTGATTTTCCGAACAAGATGGCAGGCTCGTTATCTCATGGACAGAAGCAGTGGCTTGAAATTGGCATGTTGCTGATGCAGGACCCGTTATTGCTGCTGGTCGACGAGCCCGTTGCAGGTATGACCCAGCAGGAGTCAGAAGCGACCGCGGAGCTATTGACCAGTCTCGCCGGTGAGCATTCTGTTGTCGTAGTGGAGCATGATATGGAGTTTGTTCGGTCGATTGCCAGTCAAGTGACGGTTTTGCATGAAGGTAGTGTGCTGGCGGAAGGTGCCTTTGATATCGTGCAACAGGATCCTAAAGTTCGCGAAGTCTATCTGGGGTCAGGTTGATGTTAGTCGTTGAAAATGTTGATCAGTCCTATGGCCAGTCTCAGACTCTGTGGAACGTCAATATGAGGGTAGAAGCAGGCAGTTGTGTCAGTTTGATTGGCAGGAATGGTGTGGGTAAAACGACACTGCTTAATAGCGTTATGGGGTTGCTCAAAATAGATTCGGGTACCCTGCTCTTTGAGGATAATGACCTTGCTCGCTTACCGGCGGAACATAGAGCCTCGTTACGGATTGGCTATGTCCCTCAAGGACGGATGATCTTTCCTTTACTGACCGTTAAAGAAAACCTGCTCACAGGCCTGGGTAACCTGCCAAGATCAGAGCGTGTCCTGCCTGACTCTATTTTTGAATTGTTTCCTGTACTCAAGACGATGATGCAGCGCAGAGGGGGTGATCTTTCTGGAGGTCAGCAACAACAGTTGGCTATTGCCAGGGCGTTGGTATTAAAACCTAAATTTTTGATCCTGGATGAACCGACTGAAGGTATCCAGCCTAATATTGTTGAGGAAATTGGGGATGTCATTATCAGGCTGAATAGGGAGTTGGGCTTAACGGTCCTGGTGGTTGAGCAGAAGCTTCCTTTTGTCCGCAGAGTGGCCAGTCATTTCCATATCATGAGTAAAGGTGCGGTGGTTGCTTCTGATGTAATGAGTGGGTTAACTGAATCACTGATCAAGGAACACCTTTCAGTTTAAAGCTGGCTCAAGTAACAACTGCAAAACATCCAGGATTGTCTCCAGGCAAGCTGGACCGGTTAACCAGCGGTGGGCAATGCAAAGTGATCGTAAATTCTGTCGGCTGACAAGGTGCTGATGAAACCTTATAGCCGGTAATTTTTGTTTGACAAGTTGCCAGGTTACCGCCATAGAGTGAAAAAATAGACTGCCCAACGTAGCTAATGCCTAAACTTCTGCAGCAAAAATAGTTAAGCTCTGCGGGTAACTATCGATCATGGGTAATGATAAAGGGGTTAACAGATGCGCTGGCTTACCGGTTTTATTGTGTTTGGAATCGCTTATGCGATCATGGTTTCTGCCTTCTTTGTGAAGAATTGGCCAACGCTTGAACAGCCTCGATTATACGGCACCCTGGAGCAACAGCTTGCTGTCGATTCCCGCTCCGCTGTTATCAGTATTGAAAAAAATCCTCGGACAGGCACTCAAGGGCAGCGTTATGTTATGAGCCAGTCTGGCTCTCTTGCTGAAGGCAGCCTGAGCTGGAAAGTCATTGTCCCAAACGGCGATACCATTGTCTTTGATCAAACAACGTCAGAGGATCTTGCTAAAAAGGTTGCTGAAGAATACGTTGGCTTGCTACAAGCGCGGGTTGATCGGCTTGATAAAGACCTTAAGGTTCAGATGTTTTTTGTGATTGTGATTCCTATCACATTGCTGATTTTATTTGCCTTTTTATCCAGGTGGATTTGGAATCGTATTCCTAAGATGGGCTAGTTACTGGCCCAGCAGTTCAGTCTAGGTAATATAGTTGCTTGTTAATTAGGCACTTCAGTATTGATTAGGGAACACTAACCGGTTCAACATTAAAGCTCTCTTGTGTAGTTCAGCTGAGATTTTTACAAAGGCTCAGCTGATATTTAATGTCTATTTCCGTAAAGAAGTATTCAGCGTCTGAAGGACGGGTATAGAAATCGGTAGTTATCTGCAGGGTTCAGATTGGTATTAGTGATAAGTATAAAAAAGCGGCCTCGTTAAGCCGCTTTTTTACAAAGGACTGACACAGAGTGAAAAAGTGCATCGCTTGTTTGCCAATCAAGGGCTTCTAGTGTGAAGCGATTATTACGCGCGCCAATCAGGTAGACAGCGTTAGCTGCGACACTGACTGTGGGGACTGAACTAGGTGAACTGACCTTGGTATTGATCCAGCTGTTGTTCAGTTGACCAGTGGCAGTATCCTACCTACTGTACGCCGTAAGGTTGATGTCTGGGATTGCTGCCGAGAAGGCTGATCAGTAATGCAGGAAGGTTCTTGAGTATATTGTTTACCACCATAGCGCCATAGCCATAGACCACCACGGATTGCTGTGACTGTATAGCGGCGACCTGCAATCTCCCATATGTACTGCCATTGATCCGGCTACACGGCGATCAGGTGATGCTTTAAGTCCTGCCAGTCATGGGGAATGTCATTACGCCAGAATAGCACCCCATTCATTCTGGGCTCTCCATCGGTAATGACGACGAACTGATCTTCACTACCGAATCCCATCAGGGAAGGGGTGGCGTCGGTGCCATCACCAGTGCCATTTGGATAGCCAGTAGTCCAGGCTCCGTTGGTCGAATCCGTGGATAATTTCTCCGGTCCAGATTACCCTATGCATATGAGCCTGGGAGGCGTTATAGATACCGTTGCCTGTGTCTATGGCTAAAGCGTTTCTCACCCAGCCTTTGCCAACTGGGCCGGTGGCTTTTGCTTCAGCTCCCTGACTGTGCTGCATGCGAAGCATGTGATGTTCGCTGAAGGCCTGGCGCACGGCTATCACCCAACCGTGTTCGGTTACCGCCACGAGCCGACCGCCGAAGGTCATATTGAGGCCCAAAACCGGGCCAGTCACTTGCGCCGGTAGCTGGGACCTGGCTTTGACTGCGATCTCTGAGGTTGAGTCGTTAGGGTCGGCGTCAGCATAGGCCGTTATAAAACCCTGTCTATTAGCTATGAAGTAGGTTTGGTCACGGCTGAGTAAGATATAGAGATTGGCCAGATCTCGAAGTTTGTTCATTTCCTGGAAAGCTCGTACAAGCGCTAACGGACCGTCGTTGTTTTTTCAAATGCCCTGATTGAAGCGTCTGCTCTGGCTTCATCAAAGATGTCAACTTGAGGAAAGAAGTAGGTATCCAGGAGCTCATAGGTGTCGTGGTCGATTTTAACGATTGGGTCGATGCCGTTGCTCCAGAAAACCCTGCGTCCATCAGCGTAAATGCCTGACACAGTTGTACCGAAGTGACCTGGACTAACAGGCTCGTAACTGATCTCATTTGCGGCAAGATGTCGGGATTCACCCCTGGGATCGGCCTGGGGAATAGTGTTTTGTTGAGCCGGGTCACCTGCGCCATTAGCTAACTAGAGTCAGCCAGATGTAGGTAGGTTGCGAGGTGGCAGGTTGCCTGCGTGGGCGGTTATTGACGCTAAGGAATAAGTTAATAGAGCGGCTGAAAAGGTTGTTTGCTTGCACGAGTAGGCTAACAAAAGCCTGCTAATTAGTTGCGAAGGCATAGCCCAGCCAGATACCACTTGGTTTCACAATCGTAAACTAGGCGGCCTCTTTCGCCGTGTTGCTGGTCAAGTAGCTTTTCGAGCCCCGGAGGTGGCATGCCGGGTGCAGCATGGTCCTGCAGGGTTTCCAGGGGTCGTGGATAGTTTGCCCAGTCTCTAGGAGCACGCCATCCTGGTGGCGGCATGAGATGGGAGCGTGTCCCGTTGATTGGATAAAGAGCTCGCCAGGCGCGAATACGGGCGGCTAGATCGGCCACTACGGCGGGTTGGCTTTCGGCCAGGTTATTGTATTCGTATGGATCCTCGGATATACGAAAAAGATGATTGGTTAGATTTGTGGTGAGTTGATCCTGATCAATTTCCTGTACCAGTTTCCACTCGTCGTTAAAGATAGTTAGATTGAAATGGCCGTAAATCGGTGTTTCAGAAGCAAAGAAAACATAGTCGTCGCGAGCAGACGGCATGCCGTCTGAAATGGCTGGCCAAAGGCTGCGGCCATCTAATGGGAAACCTTCGAGCAAAGGTATATCAGCGGCGTCTGCCAGGGTTGGCATAATGTCCATAACGGTCATTATGCTACTCATTTTTCTTCCGGAAACCAGCTTCTCGGGCCAGCGAATTAGCGATACTACTCGAATACCACCTTCAAAAGTTTCGCCTTTGCCACCCCTTAAGGGCGCATTATCAGCGCCTCCAACAGAATAGGCAGCGCCGCCATTGTCGCTGAAGAAAACGATAATGGTATTATTTGCGATGCCCTCGTTGTCGAGGGTGCTAAGGACTTGACCAATCGCCTGGTCCATGGCATCTACCACTGCGGCATACATAGGCCGAGCGCTTGGACGAAGCATGAGAGACGCTATCCTGCGAGTACCATCCGTTTGAGCGCTGCGAGCCGGTGCCAGGTCAGTATTGATGTCTTTGTATTTGTCCTGAAGCGCTTGCGGTGCATCCAGGGGGGTATGCGGTGCTAAAAAGGGCAGGTATAAAAAGAAGGGTTTGTCAGGATCCCTTTCGCGGATATAGCGTGATGCTTCTTCGGCGAGTAGGTCGGTTTCATATCCCTGGTCATTAATAGAGATCCCATTTAGCTGAAAATCCTTACCTTCCTGGTTTGCAAATGGTGGGTAATATCCTACCTCGGTGTGCAAGTGACCATAAAAATGTTCAAAGCCGCGATTGTTCGGGTGAAAGGTCTGTTGAGCGTGACCGAGATGCCATTTGCCTACCATGGCAGTCTGGTAACCTGCTGCCAGGAAGCTTTGAGGCAGGAACTTCTCGTCCGGATGTACACCGGTATTGTCCCAGGGGAGAATCACCCCATAGCCTACGCCGAGGCGCATTGCATTTCTGCCCGTCATGAGTGCTGCACGAGTTGGCGAACAGATTGGCGTAGTATAAAAACGGTCCAGCGTCACGCCCTCCTCAGCCAGCTTGTCCAGGGAAGGCGTATCTATGTCGCCACCGTGAAATCCGACATCATTCCAGCCCAGGTCATCAGCCACGATAATGATGACATTGGGCCGTTCCTGGCCATTGGCGGTGAGCAGAAGGCTACTAAGTAATAGAAGACTACACGGTAGTAAAAGACTAGGTGCTAATAAAAGGCGGAGAATCTTCACAGGTTTTTTACCTGTTCAGGAGTGGGTGTAATAAGAGAAGGAACCAGAAAATTCTGGAGCATTTGCCTGAGTTGGATTGGATTATTGGCAATTGGAAAGTTAACTCGCTGGAACGAAACTACAATAAATGTGCACCACTCAACATACTTGTTCAATGTGATACCGACTCGTAACCTGCCGAGTCCCTTGGCACGTTCATAGGTTGGCTGAGAGCAGGCCAGTCCGACTTTGGTAAAGGTGGCAAGCGACAGGTTGACGCGGTTATATAATTGCCGGCTGTTATCCGTAAATAGCAAGCGCAATGCCCGGCGACGGTGCAGCTGCTCAATGAACCAGGCCATGTCGTCTACAATTTGCGCAGCGATATCCACTTGTTCATAGCTTTGTGCATCGAAATCAGCCATCAGCGACTCAAAGTCCTGCAGTACAGCCTGGTTAAGGACATCGTCAGCATCTTTGAAGTGCCGATAAAAAGTGGTTCTACCTAATCCAGATGCCTCAATAATGGCGCTTACAGTGGTGTTTTCTGCTCCCTGCGAATGATAAAGCGTAATGGCTGCTTCAAGGATAGTACGCCGCGTCAGTAGGGTTCTTTGCATTAGCCCAGTAGATTGAAGGCCTGTATTGGTCGCCACAGTCGTTAACTCAATTTAAAGGAACAAAATAGCAAATATTATTCCGATTAGCTATTGTATAGGAACATTTTTGTGTATTCTGTTCTTTATCTATGTGGCTATAAGATACCGAATTTTATTGAAACTACTATCTGATCCGATCGAGAGTAAGCATTATGACCAGTCCATTTTGTAATGTATTAGATCCTGAGTTATTTGCCGAGGGGCTGCCTTTGGAGATACTCAGGGAACTGAGTGCGGCAGGACCCGTATTATGGATTGATGATCCTCTAACCAAGGTGCCCTACTGGTTGATTACGCAAAGAGAAGAGCTGGATTTCGTTGAGCGTAATAAGGCGCTGTTTTCGTCTCAAGCGCGAAGTGCCATGCCCATGGAAGACCCCCAGGATATGGTTGATAACGTCATGGCCAAGATGCTGATCAATATGGATGAGCCACGGCATATGAAAATGCGGCAGATAGTGCGCCATGCATTCAGTCCTGGCGCTGTGGCTGAAATACTGCCCTTCCTGGAGACTCGCGCTAAAGAAGTCGTAGATACGATCGCCCATCGTGGTCAATGTGAGTTTATTAAAGATGTGGCAGCAGAATTGCCATTATTAACAATCTGTTACCTGATGGAAGTCCCTGCAGAAAATAGGCAGCAGGTATTCGACTGGACAAACACCATGATGTTTATCCAGGACCCAGATGCTTCAGAAGGCCAAGATGCGGCACTAGAAGCCTCTATGCAACTGATGCAATACGCTCTGTCTCTAAAGCAGGGCTTAACCCACGCCAGTGCCAATACCGTGACCGGACGGTTAGCTAGCGGAGAAATCGACGGGGAACCAATATCTGATGAGGATTTTATGTGGATGTTCCTCATGGTAATCACGGCGGGTAACGAAACGACTCGGTCGGGGATTGCGCAGGGTATGCGCCTGTTGATGGAACACCCCGAACAGTTGCTCTGGTTGCAGCATAACCTTGATAAAATTCCTGATGCAGTCGAGGAGATGTTGCGTTTTAACGGTCCGCTTATTTCTATGCGTCGAACGGCCATGGCAGATGTGCAAGTTGGCAGTGCCCAGATAAAGAAAGGCGATAAAGTGGTTCTGCATTACGCAACGGTAAATTTTGATGAACAGGTATTTGGTGAGGACGCCCACAAATTTGATGTCACCCGGGCAGCTCGACAACCAGGCCTTGCGAGAGATTTGCGCAGTTTTGGCACAGGTTCACATTATTGCCTGGGTACTCACCTTGCCAGGCAGGAAATGCAAATTATGTTCGCCGAACTGCTACCGAGGATTCGGCAACCAAAATTAGCAGGTCCAGTCAGGTACATGCGTTCCTTCTTTCTCAGTAGTATTCGCGAGATGCCTATCACATTTGAGTCTGTTTAATCACAAGGAGCGTTCCATGAGTGATGCCCAACCACAAGGTAATCCAGGAGACATACTTAACTGGCCCATGCTGAAAATCGTGTATCGAACCGATGAGCAGTGCATTTCTGCACTGTTGCCGCCAGGTCTCAGTCCTGCTAGTGAGCCCCTGGTAACACTGACGGTCTACAATTTTCCAGTCCAGAATGAGCCTGAGTTAGGACTGGTAATGAATGTTGCAGCCACATATGACGGCATTGAAGGGGACTATGCCTTGGGTTATGCCATTGATCAGGAGCAGGCCGTCTATATCAGTCGAGAACACTGGGGACAGCCGAAATATCTTGCCGATATTCGCTATTTTCGATTGATGGATCAGGTTGAGGCAATGGTGACTCATAAAGGCTATACATTTGTTGAATTCAAAGGTGCTGTGA
>Ga0233433_10000366_pt1 | contig 50203 bp, 36 predicted proteins | sample SI_122_August201_5_FD_179868 | JGI IMG/M metagenome (GOLD analysis project Ga0233433, IMG submission 179868) | Seawater microbial communities from Saanich Inlet, British Columbia, Canada - SI_122_August2016_100_MG | ecosystem: Environmental > Aquatic > Marine > Inlet | place: Canada: British...
AACGCGGTCAAACCGAGCACCAACTCTCTCAACATCCGATGCGACCTTTGGCTGTTGAGTATCATTTTCTAATTCTTCAGCCGCTTCTTTTATAAGTTTCCGTAATTCTGTCTTGGTGATTTTCATCCTTGTTCTCCGTTATAGCCTGCTACTGATCTTTTATCAAATTCTCTAGCAATATATTTACTAAGTAGTTTTGTAACGTTGATATCCTCTTGGCAGCTAAACATTCATATCCAGCGCATCAGTTTCAAAGTACTTTTCTACAAATGGTCTAGTAATACTCCCCAAAGCATCTGCTACAAACTTTACTCCACCTACTATGGGACCGAGAATACCTAGATAAGATTTTATATCAGTTAGCGAGCCTAGAATTTTTCTAGAAACAGATTCTAGATCAAGTTTTTCAATTATATATTGATATAAAAGTTTAGCATTCTCTTCAACATTTGTTTGGTCTTTTATAAAGTCCTTGAACTTGTCCTGGATATATGAGAAAACTACGATTATCCCAGATAATGCCAACACACCCTTCCATCCTGTTACTCCCTCTACGATGCTAAACGCCTTTTGAACTGCACTTTGTATTTTTGTCATCACTTCCTGTAGGCTCGGCACCTTGTCTATCACCTTTTGTACGAAGTTCATAAAATTTTGTCTTATATTACTTGAATACATCTTTAGTTGTCTCATAAACTTATTAAAGAGGCGACCACTGGTAACAACTTCTTTCAATGTTTTAAAAAGGTCTGTGATGCTTTGTCCATATTCTTTGGCTTTGTCTTTAATTGTATCCCAGAAACCCTCAAACAATATTTGTTCTCGGATTATCTCTTCAACCAACAACTGAGAATATTCTGTATGAGACTCATTGAGGGGCAACTCAATGCCCAAAACCTCTGTTATAAACTCTTTGTCCGGGGAAGACTTATAGAAACTGAGCTTCTGTTCCTCTAATATGAGAAACTGTTTCCATTTTTTCATTGGGAAACTCATCTTGTTTTTACACTAGGCTCTTGAATACACTGAAGGATGTTCTCAACGAGCTTCATAATATTCTTCATTTATTTGTTTGTTCCCCACAACTATGCCATTAAAGCAATCCTCATTAAATAGGCATCTGAATCGATAAAAGGAGCTTTCTCTTTACGTTGGCGGAATATGTCTCTTGGCATCTCGCCGATATCCTTATACCCAGAGGTGTCCATCAATCTCACTTCAACGTCGTATACCAGCAAAGCCTTTACCAGCTTCATCGCTTTTTTGTGAGCATCAGCATCTAAACCGAGTAAAACAGGAGTATCGTTTGCTACTATTTTTCTAAACAGCTTGCTGTCTTCTCGGAGAGTTGATCCAAGAAGCGGGATGCTATTTTCGCCGGCGATGATCCCGTCAAAAACGCCCTCAACAAGAGTTACTTCTCGCTCCCAGTCTACCAGGAGTTCATTAAATATAATATCTTTATCGCCCGGTCCGTTCATATAAGGCGGCCAGACTCGGGGATCAAATGTTCGGGACGTAAAATAATTGCAATAACCTTCGTTGTCAAATGACGGTAGGATTATTCTATCTTTGTATTCCCCAGAAATAGCATAGCCGATTTTCCAATAGAGAATGTCTTCCTGTTTAACGTCACGTTTTCGTAGATAGTTTAGGGCAGGTCGTGCAGACGGTGGGTGGTTGTTCCCGGTAAGCGTTCGGAACTCATTTGGAAGGTCTATTTGTTGGCTAGATTCTGTTTCTTTTCCAAACAGGTTGTCTAGGTCGCCTAGCTCAATGTCGGCGTCAAAATCTTTCCATCTATGGATGTGTTGGATCTGTCCCCATCTGCGGACAAGTCGTCGGAGCGTTTTGCCGGCATACCCACATGCCCAGCACTTAAAGAAGCCTTTGCCTAGGCTTACTGAGAGTTTAGGTTTGTGGTGGTGACAGCACACAGATTCATAAAGAAGCTCTTTTCCGACTCGTCTTGGTCGTCCCAGAATCTCATCAAGTATCTGTTTCTTCTTTTTTGCCGTTGAATCAGCTACCAATTAAAAGCCAAGTTCTTTAAGCTGGCGGATGGTGGCGTCTATATTATCAGGGTTATGTTTTATGGCAATACCGCCGCCTTCCCGAAACTCGTCAACATACTTGTCTCGGTCGTCGATCAGCACTGCTGGTTCACCCTTGTGGGTTCCAAAGCTCTTCTTGCTGTCAGATAGGTTGACCCGCTTGCTCGGCATATTAAGTTCTCGTTTACACCAGATATATTTCCCGACTTTGGATCCTTGCTCCATCGGTGCTGACAAGATTTCTAATCCGGGGATCTCGCTGATATAATCCCACAGTTCTTTTCCCTGGCGCTCCCAGGAAAGTCCTGCCCATAAATCCTTGTCATCTCCGACAAGACTCTTCATATATTCACGAACCTTTTTGTTGTGCGGCAGAGATGATTCATCTGGTGCACGGTCAATATCTGCAAGAGTAATTTCGCGATGGCCTCCCATCTCGGCAAGGGCGGCGTGAACTACCTCATTCAAGGGATTTGATTTATCCATAGCGATTGGCATAAGCATTTTGTTCATGTGTTTTAAAACACCGTCCTCAAAATTTACCAGGCATCCATCCATATCACAGTATAACTTCATAACTAACAGCACTCCTTCTACATATACATTATGCCATGGTTTTGCTGTAAGTCAAGAACTTTTTTGATATCTCTAATCAGTCAGAACTATCTTCTCGGTCAAGAAGCCTTCGTTGTCTTTGTTCTTTAAAAGAAATTCTCCGGCTCTCGCTATGACTATGGCGTCAGCACGATCATCTGTGCCCCTCTTGAAGTTCTTCCCGCCGCGAGCCATCTCATATCTAAAGGCTGTCTTTTCCTTTTCAATGACTGCTTCTATCACCATTTTCTTTCTACTTGGACCCTTTGTTCCGCGAGGGAACGATAGTCCATATATAGAACGAGCCGTGTTAACATTGATATATACGGGGGGGATGTCAAAGGATTCGTAACAGAGCCAAGAAACAACTCCGTTAAACTTCGCAAGTTTGATGATTGTGTCTGCCCTTGATCGCCCTGGGACAAACTTCTTGAGCGCAGTTTCTATGTAGACTTGTTCTATATCGTGCTCTGCCCTAAGCGCATGCAGATTCGCTCCAACAAGTTCAATCTTTTCATAGGGGTCTTCAATTTTTGACAGGTCCCAATTTTCGGACAACGTCAGGAGTTTATTATTGATGCCGGCAACGCCGACCATGGTAGTAGAAATGTCTAAGCCAAGTATCATACTGTAATAATACTACAGATCAAGCTTTAGTTTAAATGTATAAGAGTCTTCTTCGCGTTTTATAACTGGGTTTGCGACTTTGGCAATCGCTATCAGGTTCTTATTCGTATCAAATATCCCAATTTTACTTATGAACACTTGTTTTTGGAAATCTTTTTCGTGCCGGCAAAATTCACTTTGTATTGTGTTTTTAATGGCGAGGTCGCGAGGTTCAATATATGAACTGCTGTTTGATACAATTCCTTCACGCCAGCCTTTGTGAGATGCGCTAACCCACGTGGGGTTCTGAGAGTTGTTTAGGTCGCCAGCGTTTGCTACTGCAAACATGGTTATTGTTGGGATGTTACTAGTTCCCCTGAACCCAACCGAATAAACACTACTGGTTGCGTAGTTTTGTGAGTTTGTTCCGGAATATGCTGCAAAGTTCATCCAAGTTGCGGCTGATTGTACACCATCGTTGGTATAGTCATCATAGTTTGGAGTTATTGTCTGAGATGAGGTTAGCATAATAAACCCCTCATTGTACAGGACTAGCCCGACAACAGACCCGCTAGTATCCCCCATCGTTGAGACTAGTTCTCCGTTTTGGTTCTCATCAATTGCCTGATCCATAAGTGTACCAGTGTAGTGGAATTTCAGATCCACAGTTCCTGGTCGTATACCGGAATCATAAAAGATTGAAGGGACACTTATGAGATTAACTGACCCAGTAAGTAAAGGCTTATCAACTGCCGGATTACTTGATGAATATTCAAACCGGGGACTCATTATTTTATAGGAGTTGATGGTACTCCCAAGCGCCATCATTCTCTTTCTTGCCGAAAAGAAGGTATCTGTTGAGCCCTCTTCGGCGCTGGGCAAAGTAGCTGCAGCTATCACCTCTCGTTGAATGCTGGCAGTCAAAGGATAACTGCTCGTCATGAGCGTTCCATAATCCATAGCGTTATATTCCGCCTTAGATATACTTGACCATGAATCTAGCGATCCATCCTTTACCGCAAATGGATAGATTTGGTTGGACTCGTTGTCTCCGACCACTACGATGCTACTTGTTAGTTCTCTTCCCACATTCATTTCGTATAAATTTATACTTCCACTGGGAATAGTGGCATCGTCGTGTCTTGAGTTATTTATATATGAACTTCCACTATAGAAGGTTACTTCGTATATGGGTTTAGTGACGAGTCTATTTATATAAATATCGTCTGCGTTGAATTTATGGAGGTATGGCATATTGTTTATCCTCTACAATATACTAACTAGCCATGAGCGAAGTCTTATTATGACTTTAGTAGTCTAGCCGAACCCGGAGCGTAAACTCTTGGGCAGGTGTCTTCTTCAGCGGCTCGCTAAGTTTGGCAGTAGCTAGTAATTCATTGTTTGTTCCATACAGCCCGACTGTGGTGATATAGGATACAGGATCGTCAGTGCGAGACTCTTTGACCCTAAGCTTACTACCCGTTATATAAGTTGGGTTACTGCTGTAGTTGAACTCACTAGCGTTAGCCCGACAGAAATAAATTGTTGAGTTAAGCTCAGTAGTATTTGCAAAGTAAATATTCTGAACTCGTTCGCGAAGACCATCAACTGCGCCGGACATTGAGGCAGAGATAAAGCTACCGCTTACTCCATATCCGGTGCCGGCAGTAGCGTTGGTTTCCATGATGATTTTTCCGGCTGTGGCAGCACCGGTTAGCATAGTATCAGATAGAAGTCCGCCACTAGCAGCCACCTTGAACAGAGATGAAGTAAGAACTGCTATCCCTGCCTGATAATATAAGAGCCCGCAGGGGACAAACTGGTTAGTCAAAGTATCACCAGTTGAGGCGGTTGCATACAATATATTATATTCGCCAGCGGGCGAGTTTACTTTATAGCTTGTAGACCCAGAGGTATCCTTGACCCGGACCACATGGTCGGTGCGAGCGCCGGGAGCAGTTGTAGCGTTGCCGAGTGGATCTACAGAGAGATCCATGTAAAAGGTGCCTTTTTGTATTTCGTCTTTTGTAAGAAGTCTAGCAAAGTTTACAAAATAACACTCCTTGATTTTATTTCCAGAACCAAGATCGCCGTCTTCGTCAAATAATCTGATGCTTCCTGTGGTATCGTGGCCGGCAAGGACCTGCGCCATCTGATTATATATCTGCATTTTCTGTGTGTTTTGTGTACTGGCAGAGGATGAATAAGCTGATCCTGTCGAATAGCCCATTGTAATATCTAAAATGTGGTTAGCAGAGGAGCTTAAGTAGGGATAATCGTACACACTCTGGAACATGCCGTGGGAGTAATTTTTGATGTTCTCCTCGCTTGTTGAGTTCGGCGGGAGTTGTGGCTGAGTGTACGTGCCTGAGACAATTGTTCCCGTGATTGGGATAGCCTCGTGTAGCTTTGTTCTAGCGGACTGTATGTCCGTGGTCAAAAGAGTTTTGAAAGAAGTTGCCATTTCGTTATCCTATATTATACTTTTTTTATAAAGCGTACAGGAATATCTACACGATACCCTGTTGTGAAACCAGTTATTCTTATCATTGATTCAATGTATTTGAATGAGACACCAGCACCGGCACCCAAATAATCGGTTGCGGTAGTACCACCAAGCTTCTCAAATAGTGTGTTGCCGGTAGCTATCTCTTGTGAGGAGAGAAGGCGGAATGCTAATCTTGTTCCGTAGCGGCCTCCTGTGCTTGTCCCAATAACAGTCTGAGAGTTGGCAGGACTGTTAATATCATCTGAGGTAGTAAAAGTATTGACACCACTAGCGCCGCCGTCGGGTGTAGCAAAGTACTCAGGGTTAGAGTTGAGAGATAGATAATAGCTAGCTACGTTATCGTCATCTACAAATGCTGGGCGGGCTGTGGAAGCGCCGTCTACTGGCAGTATCTTACTAAGACGATTATCCATTTCAATGAGAAACTGCGTTTCGCGAAGTGGGTCGCCGCCGGCGAGAAGGGAGATAGACAGTTCATCTGTATCTAAACCTTGATCCACAACAATTGCGCCGGCAGTGCCGGCATCGCTGACGCTACCGCCGCGAAGAATGCCTTCACCCGTGCCACCTATGTATAATGGAGAAGTTCGTACTGCGTCCCAGGTTGTTTGCTTGGATGTGTTATTATCAGCGCAGACAATATATCCACCGGTAGGAACGTTTGTTTTGTAAGTGCCTTCGTCAATAGTACGATAGATAATGTTATTAAGTTTGATTACTGGCAGATAAAGCATATCTCCACGTGTGTAGGAAACAAGCTTGGATTTCATCATTGAGGTATTGTTGGTAAACGCTTCAAGAACTGGTGTTTGCAAAATATTTAAATCGTAGTAAGCTGATCCAGATGGGTGACGACCTTCTATGCTATTTGCGTTACGATATAAAGAGTAGTCAATTTCATCATCACCAAGGGCGAATTTGACTATCCTAAAACTCCCGTCTCCTGCTGCTAAGCGCTTCCTGCCGGTATCGGTCAAGACGGCATCTAATATAATATCACCGCTGTTATCTAAGAATCCCATTTAACGCTCCTTGATGTTAACCTATTCACAGTTGGTCAATGCTGTTATTAAATAGTAGCATTTTTGTGTTTTTAGCCTTTTATGTATCCTCAACAACTTCCCTGGTGTTGAAGTTTAAGCGCAGGTCTATTTTTCTTCCTGTTGCCTTTGAGGTTAGCCTGACTATAAAGTGGTTATTTTGAACCTTATCCTCTTCCTCAGAGACCAGCCCCTTCGTCTGATTTTGATAAAATTGATCTTGGGAGTTGTCGTATGTTTCATAAAATGGTAACGACTGTAAATCCGCTGCGCTGATCTCTAGGAACCTAGTCACTTCCCTTGATGGGACTTTGGATGAAATCGGCTTAGGATCGTAGATTCGTATGTGAGGTAAAAACAAACCCTTATCGTATTCTAAAAGCACTTCATAAATTTCAGTTGGGTTTGACATGAGACCATGAATGTCTATAGAACGGAAAGTATAGTAATATGTCTTATTTGGTTCTAGGTTATCAACAAAGTCAAATGCGGTAGCGACATCATCACTAATCTCCGGATCTGCCGTCAAGTCTAGAACCCGGTGGAGATTACTATCAAAGTTTGTATAAATTAACGCAGGAGTTATAGTGCCGGGAAGAAGCGTGTCTGTCCTATAAATTTCCATTCTCTTGACTTCCTCCGCACCTTCGCTTCGGAACTCTAGGTTCCCGTACGGGAGATCAAAATTTTCATTTATCTTTTGGTGAATAGAAAGATTCCTGAAGAATGTTTGTTCTTCCCCGGAGATTGTTTTGTAGGGAATTGTATTCTTCCCCATATACGCGCCGACTGCCACGTTTAGGTTTATAAGTATTTGCTTATGATTCGTCTTATATGGAAAAATATCTACAAGCGGTGGCAATGGCGGGCGGTCCATAATTTTCGTTTCTGGATAGTTGAGTCCGCCGGCGGTTGGTGGCGGTTCCCACCATCGGGTGTGGCCTATGCGGAGTCCATGTGACCAGGATTTTGTGAACACGGGGTATTCTACTATTTTAATACTTGGCAAGGTTTCTACATTGAAGGAGTGATAGATAGGGTGTCCGACAGCGGCGACGGTGCGACCACTTTGGTTCCTTGTTCTAAATCTATATTTTGCTCCATAGACGACAGCATATGCATATAGTTCATAATGGTATATCTGATTAAACTTTACCTGTGTGTCAACAAAATTTATGATTTCTGTATAACTTGTGTTTGGGAAGAAGTAGTTTTGTATATCTTCAAACGATCCGTCAACCTTTTTTCGCTTTACGAGCTTATAGACAATTGTTTCTGCCTTACAGAGACTCTCTCTAAAGTTGCCCAATAATCTTAGATTATACGGAATTACGTTTTCTGCGCCAGCAGCACGGATTGATTCTCTCATCCCGGTGAGGGCTAATTCCGTCATATAGTCTAGACATGCTTCGGGGTCAACTCCTACGGGATAGTCATCGCCTCGGGCAGTAAGAACAGACATCACTGCGTCGGATGCGACGTTGTCAAAAAAGTCATCAAAATCATAAGACTTGGTTACTTGCCTTGACCTGATATAATTCCTCAGTACCGGTCGGTTAAAGAAGCTCCCCCAAGAGAAAGGGTTGGGATCGGGGTTTGGGAGTGCAAACCCGGTGGAAGTGCACTGAAGCTCAGTGTTGGCTACCGGGGTGGCAGCGATTAAACTATTCATGAACGCCGAGCTTGTCTTTGTCCTTTCCATCATTTTCCCGATGGGTCCGATCTTATTGGTGGGTATCCCAACTTCTATGTACATCGGGAAGGCTGCTTTGGCGGTATTAAACTTTGGATAGATATCCATATCGCCAGAAGGAGTAATTGTATCTGCATTTTCTCTGTCTAAGTTCTTATACATATCTACGGAGACATTGCCATTAGCAACCGCGGCACTATAGCTTTCAATATAGCTTACGAAATCTTCGTCGGTTGTTCTTGGTAATATAGAGTTATCAAATTCATCTAGCGTTATTTTTCTATCATAGTTGCCCTGGAGTTCTGCTGCCCGGCGATCAGTACTGCCCGTTTGCCAAGAAGGCGCATCGCCGAGACCGAGTCCGGGTTCATCAGTAATGAGTGAATAAACATACATATTTGGCAATACAGTTTCTGGAATATTTGGTGCAGATATTGCTTGCTCATATGATTCGTTATAATAATTATATTCAGGGTTGATAAATGCCGGAGACAAAGCTGCGGTGTCGGTACGGTCACCGGCAATATTAGCATTATGAGAAAGCCAATCTAAAATATACGGAGCGGTGACAGAGAAATCATAATATTCGTAGTCTACATATGAGGCAGAACTTTGAACATAATATGCACTATCCCCATATGCCGCTAAGGCTGCCTTTTTTGCAGTGTGGGGAGAATGCTCTTCATCTATTATTAACTGAACAGCGTGGGCAGAGGCTGGTGGTACTGGGCGGTCGCGACCGGGAGGTGTTCGCCAGTTGCTATTGTTATCTTCAAATAATGCTGGGGTTGTGCCTATCGCCGCCAACTGTCTTATGATTTGTGGACTGTTTCTGGTGAATGGAATATTCCTCATATAGGCAACTTCTTGTTCTGCTGGCATTCTCTCAATTGAGGCAGAAGTTCCCAGCGCTGCGATTGAGGTTGCTACATTATAATCGGATAACTGACCAAAAGGTCCCGGCATAGATTGACTAAAGTTTAGGTCGCCGCGGCGGGGATGAGATGTTATGGGAACAGTATCACCGTTTATCGCCGAGTTATATTCGGTGGCGTTCTGGGTGGTCGCGGGAGAATAACTAAGAATGCCGGTGTCCACATTCCTGTTGTAACCGGGCCAAGACCAATTTATAGTAAATGAGTTTGGGGGCTCAATAGTCGGTCGCCGAGATTCGGCGTCTCCGATATGTCCAGAATTTTCTGCCGAAACCGGGACAACAACAAAGTTCTCGGGGAAGAACGGAGGGAGGTTGAACCCGAAAGGTTCTCCAGATACAGGATCTGTTAACACCCTGTAAGATTGCGGTGGTTGGCGAGTAGTATCAAAGTAGCGCCGGAAAGGATCTGTATTAGAAGTATCCCGGCGGACTGTAATTTTTCTTGTGTGAGGAGAGGGAGTATCTTCTGGCATATTTTTTACCTACCTAGTCAACTACGAAGAAGCCTTCCATTTGGTCGTCTCCTCCTTGCAGCCCGTTATTATTGTTTTCATTGCCACCTATGCCGCCGAGGGCGACTAGTTCTGGTTCTTCGTCTTGTGCAAGCTTGGAGAGGGGTTCAGCGTCCTCTCTCTCTTTTGGCTCTTCGCGCTCTCTTCGTTCTTGGGGTACATCATCCGGTGTATCTTCTGGAAGATCAATCCGTGAGGAACGCAGGATAGTTTGGGCGCTTTCTGCATCTAAAATAAAATATTGGTTATAAACCGGTAGTTGAAAAATATCTGGTATGGTTATGTCACTTACAATAGCCACAGTCGGAAGGTCATCGTAGGATAAACTACGCACACGACATAAAAGTGTTTTATTATAGTTGCCGCTGTATGTACTTTCTGTAAGCTTCTGCCACATGGGCATTCCGAGACTTTTAGCGCCGGTGCGTAGACCACGAGAAGTTTTATCAAAATCGGATAAGTATTCCACAACTCCAATCTGCCTATAGTTCATCCACATTGCTAGAAATTTAGTATATATTTTTGTTGGGTCTATAGCAGAAATAGGAGTGGAGGGATCGTCACCAAGTGGTGAGATTAGCTTAATAGTAGAACTGCCAGCACCACTCTCAGGCTGAAGAACTGACGGCGGAACTACTTCAAACCCTGCATCATAATCCCCCAGTTGACCCGATACCGATAAAATGATTTGGGCTTTCATTTGGTTCGGAAGATAGGAAAGAGTGGTTCCTAGCACACCCGACAAATTATCAGGAGTTAGAGACAATCTTTGAGACAAGGAAGTTATAGAGTTGATCGTAGATTGAAGGTATTTCTCGTTCCTCTTGATTGGGTTATTGACTTTAAGTTCGCCCATAAAAGCAAACATTAATTTTACAGGGGCAGCTTCGTCGGCAGGCTCGTCCTCGTCGTCATCGCTTACGCCGACGGCAGGAGTGTCTCCGGCTTGGGGCCACCAAGATATCCCTGGGGTGCCCTCTGAGGCTATACTTTGTGCGTCATCTGTTGTGGGAGCCGCCGTCGGAAATATTCTTTCCTCGTAATGTGGAGTTGAGATTCCGATTGACGGAGTAACTTTACACCCTATATCTGTTAGGGAATCAGATAAACTATGTTCAAGAGTTCTTTCGTCTTGCGGACTTCCACCAATGATTTTGTGAGGTCTGTCGTGTAGGTTCACAATGTCTACAAATAATTCTGCATATCGGTCAATATCAAATTCATTTGTATTTGATATTGAGTTTTTATAATTCGTTTGTTCTATGTCTTCTTTGCCACGAGATCTTATTGTCTTCGGAGTAAAATATGAAAATGCGGAATCAGAGTAGGACGTTCCAAAGGGTGCGATTGGAGCACCATCATTGGATAATACATCAAAATATTTATTAAACTCTTCTATAACTCTACCGTTCATTTCATCTCTGGAAATGTGCATGATCCCTTCGGTGGCCGGGGCGTCAGATGAGAAAATATAATCATACCCCATCTCCTTGCCGATGCCCACATCATGCACTTCATTGAAATATAAAGTGTTTGTCAGAAGCCTGTGGCTGCCTAGTTTAGAAAACACTCGCTGCGGTGATATCGCGCCAGTGCTCATACCATCTTCTGGGAGTATCTTCTTTATTGTGTCTTCCAAAGAGATAGATAGACTCTCTAAAATGAGAGCAATCTCAAGTAAAGACTCAGGGTTTTTTGATCGCTTTAAGCTTGTCATCTGTCCTAAAATTTCAGGACGCGATAATCGGGAGGTGCCGGCAAGGAATATACCATACAGGGTCGCGTATTGCCGGATCGCAAGATCAATTGTGGCATCTGCTGTTGTATTGGAATAAGTTATCTCTGCTAAAAGTTTTGTGCGAGTATTAGTAACAGGATTATAAAGCCCTGAGTCCTCAAATGAGTTACTTGGACTTGTTATAATCCTGTCATAAATATTTCTAATGTCTGCTATGTTTTTAAGCAAACTCTTGATTGCTCCTCTCAGAAAATCTAAAGAGGGGTCGCGAACCACAAACTCAACGCCATATTGAACCTTTGCTGTATCTCCGGCGTCTGGCCTGTTTGAGAAGAAATCGGAACCTTCATAAAAGAATACTCCGGGCTGATCAAACTGTCCGGATATATTCTCCATATAAGAAACTCCGGAGTCTGCCACTATCTCAAGTGTGTCGTCAGATTTGTCTGGTATCATTTTCCCATAGGTTAGCCCGCCAGGAATGCCAACTACTCCCTCAGATTTTATTGTTCTGCGGTGGATTTTCAAGCCAACAACATCGGCGATGGACTGTCCGTCTAAATATCTGCTAGCTGAAAATAGGGTGTTCGCAGATCTAAGGTTTTTGAACAGAGCCGGGAACATGCTATTGTCTGCCAAATATTCGCGGAGATCAAATGCGAATACATAATGTGTAGAGTCGTCAGGTCCCTTTGTCAACCATAAAGGAGAAAAATAATTCCCCTCCTTGATTTCCTTTGCAGTTATGTTTTCAGCACTAGCTGCGAGAATCTCTTGCTTCGTAGTTTTATACAACTGGTGGTTTACCGGAGGAGAAGTAAGTTTGGAAATTCGCCGCACGTCCTGCACGATCGATGCATCTTTCGCTGCCAGTTCAACCGAAGCGTTTGGTCCCAGGGGAGGAGCACCAGGGGTCTGTAATTTATATTTTGTTTGGATACCCGATAATATACCAGGATTTATAAATCCCATCCCTGAAGATAAGGAGGTAGTATCCGTGATATTCTCTCGCGGAGGGATCTCTAAATTCTCAGCGAACAGGTTATAATCAAAATATATAAAGGCATATAGGCTAAGCTGACTGCCGATTTGATATGTTAGCTCGTACTCGTCATCATTCCTTGATAAAATATCTGTACTTGCGCCTAGGCGAATCCGGATTGGTGCGAGAAAGCTCTTTTCCATCGTATATACTTTTTCTTCTTCGCCAGCAATATTAGAAAAAGAGTAGTTAGAGATTTGACGATTTGTCAATCCCGGTTCGCCGTTATCCATCGGTGGTCCGGCGACTAGAAGGCTTGAAATAGACCGATCATATACTAGCATATTTTGAACAGCGAATTGGTCTTGGGCTAGCTGCGTCGGTGGGTAAAACATTAGGCTTTTGTTGGCTGACTTAAAATCTGATGTGAGTGTCCCAACATCAAAAGGTCCGCCAATGCCAACTAGGTTTTCTATAGCGCCGCCGATTCGCGGAGTGAGCGGAGATGATAAAGGATTCTGCCTTCCAAAGCTTGAGCGGCGTAAGTTCTCTATAAACTCTGCAGCGCCAGGCTGTCCAGATACATCCATTAGCCCTGCACTATATTCGTTGACTCTCTGCACCAGATAGTCAAGTGAGGTTGATTGTTCTCTAGAAAAACACCCAATAGCACGAAAACGTAAGTATTGTGTATAGTCGGAGTTATCATACCACCGTAGTGCCTCTTCTCCACGAACGCCCTCAATTAGACTAAAATTGGCAACAATGTCTTCTGTCGCTGCCAAGAGTTCATCACCACGATCTGCCGTCTCTATAGTCACCGACTCAACAGATACTGTTGGCATGATATTACTTATAAGCCCTGCACCCTGGGCGATGGCGACGTTTTCGTCACCTTCTGCTGGGTTTACTCTACATGGGTTATCGTCCTGTGGCATAACTTATTCCTATGATTCCCTTGGGCTACACACATCTTCTGGGATGCTTATTTTGCCGGCCTTATATAAGTTCTCGCCGGGACGAGGCTTGACATCTTCTATCTCTTTATCTACTCTCACCGAGAGGTAATATTCTGCAAAGGTATTATTTAGTTTTGGGTACCGTCCCTCAATACCGTCTTCATCAGAAGAAAGGGTTTTATAAACATCTATGTCTTCTTGTGCATTTAAAATATCAGCGTCTGATGCTTCCTGATTCACAAAGCCTAGTTTTTTAAGATTTCCGTTGCCCGAATCTTCTACCTTAAACACCTCAATATCAAAGTTTCCTTGTGATTTTAGGATCGTGTTTAGTTCCAAAACATCGATGAGTATTCTATCATTTTTTGTTAGATCATAATGCACAAATTCTATTTGTTCACCTTCTTCTTCTTTTGTGACAGTGCTCCGAGAATAGTCAACCCTAAGGCTTGCCGAAACTGTCGGAATAGCTAAATTTGTAGCATATGTGGCAGACCCCGAAAAAAGAACGCTATCGGCCATTGTGGAAAGATGCCAACTTGGCATGTAGGCAGAGAATGGACTACTACTCCCCAGTGGCTGCATAAAAGATAAATTTGCTACCGAGAGTTGATAGAACTCTGCGTGCCCAATATTAGTAATAGAAGTATTATTGACACTGGAAGTAAACCTTGTCTGTGTTGACAATCTTTCTGTCTCTTTTATCCGTGATACTATATTATTTTGTATTTCTGTAAGACCGGCATATTCGCCGTCGTACAGAATGTCATCATCATAAAAACAATAATACTCCGGAGCAAACTCACCTTTTGAGAGTATGTGTTTGCCGTAGGGTGTTAGCTCAAAGCTAATCACTTGTTCTTTTTTATTCAAGTAGCTTGTCATATACTAAATATCGTCTGGTATGTTTTATTTCGTGTTATCAGAATTTGAATTTTCCACGAAGGTTGACTGAATACTTTGCTGATGGGGATTTGCGTATAACGCCTTTTCCTACTCTTCCTTTTGGAGAGTCTTGTCCTGTCAGTTTATAGATCCTTTTCGGGGAGGATTTAGAAGGAGATAAACTCTTAGATTTTGAGACTTTTCCCTTTTCGGCAGGGATACCCTTAGGTTTAGATTTGCCGACCTTGGGATTGGCTTTGGGCTTTTTAGGACGGACAGATTTTTGTGGGCGGCGGGCTTCAGCCTTTTTGAGGGGGTCGGATCTGACCGGGACGTCTGCTGTCCGTAGTCCATTGTTTAGGTTGGGGGATCCTCCAATGGCGAGACTAACTATTTCCTCCTGCGGCCGAGGTTGGCGCTGCTTTCCATCTTGTCGTGATCTTGCTTGACCTTGCCGGTTATCTTGCCCCTTGAGGATAGACGCCAGCACTTCTTCCATTGTTAGTCCAGAACTTTTTTCGTCTCTAGTATCCAGTACTTCAGGTCCTGGTGCTTCTTCCGGCATATCTTCAATATCTAATTCTGGACGGAAAGTCACCTTTGTAGATATTTTCGCAGATTCTATTATAGAACAATAATCATAGGGCCAGTTATATGTATTCCGTCCTTTGCCTAACTTATCAGATTGGTATAGGTTCTGCGTATATACATTTTTCCTCGCGGCGAGGGATGCTTTTGCACCTGGCGGCAAGTCCTGGGATATATATCCGAATATGGAGTTGAAGTTTTCGGCAGATACGCCGCCGTTAATCTCTTGTATAATCATGGAGGTATAGCTGGTTGGACCTCTTTGTTTTGCCCGGAACACCATCCATTTAATCTCTGGGATGAATCCATTTTTATCCATGAGTGGCGTGGTATCTAAAAGATCAATACGTGGCTTGCCGGTTCTTGGTATGCCAATATCTAGTTGTTTTTCTAATATTTCTGGGAATACGGCAGTACCCTGCTCAGAAGCTACTCCGGGCATATAGTGATCAATTGAGGTCACGCTTACTTTCATCGCAGTTGAAATATCCGGCATAACTCCTTGCCAAATATCTGACAGGTCTTGGCGACTGAGAGCTACTGTATGTTCCATTAGATAAACCACCGGAACACTTGTTATATCTCCTGGGGATAATATCTCGTCATAGTCATCGCCGCCGAAAGGGTTGATGAAATCAGGTATTGAAGGATAATCCGGTGGGAGGAGCGGTGCTAATTCCTTTTGAAGAGACGGCGGCAATGAATATTTTGTAAAGGCACGACGGAATTCTTTGATCTTCGGACCGAGGGCAGTAGAAGAAGCACGCAGGGTCATTGCCCTTGTCTGCCCTGTCCTTGGATCTTTGTAAAAAGGAACAGCTATAATCGCCTCTGATATTGTTTTCTCAGCATTTCTAGCGAGTTGTCCAATTGGTTTTGCTCTCTCTGGCATCCATTGGTTCGGAGGCATAATTTCTTCTTGGTTGAATCCTACTAAGGATGCCAGTGATCCGATGGTCCTGCCAGATTGCACGACGTATAAAGGAACTTTTTTCACGGCGGTGACTTTTGATACATTAGCGCTGGTAGCATCCACATACGCTCCGGCAAGCCGGAATTCCGATGACCTGTTGTTTATATCAGAAATATACATAAACAAGCCCTCTCCGTCAGAAGGCATTGTTCCATATTGATGCCACATCCCCTTCGTCCAATTTGGTTCTCCGACATTGTTGAAGTATCCGTCTTCTGAAAGAGATGCCGAGAAGTTGTATGGGGTGGATTCTACGGCAAGTATCTTTGTTCCTGCTGTTAGAGTTCCAAGTGTGATAGACCCATCGGTAGACGACCCTGAGAATGTTGTGTCGCCCTTGACCATCGGTACCACAGTAATCGGGTTCTTGGTTATATCTACTTCTAATATTGGAAGACCATTTTCTTTTCTTGCCGCGTTTAAGCTTATGCCGATGGCGCGGGCAATATTTGATGCGTTGGGCTTGAGAGGAAAGATGAGGGGATCAGCTATTCCGATAACGGTAGGAGTAGAATCTTCTGGATATGTGGTCGACAAATTCTCAAAAACAGCATTATAAGATACCCCGCCTAGGACCATGTCTAGGGTTGCTCCGGACATGGCTGCTGCAATTCCTCCGCCTTCCAAAATGCCAACGTTTGCAAAAAGCTGTGTACCATCTCTGGGGAAATCAAGAACTGGGCATTCCCACTTTGGCATGATGACCCATTTATTTTCATCAAACGGTTTTATTTTTCCGCCGACTTCGGTAGGGAATAAGTTGTCAATGACAATGGATGCATCTATATCCATTCTGTTCTGCCAGGCACGATTCCACATATAATTTGGGGTAGCTGCACCATGGATCGCCGCCGAAGAAGTAAGGGAGGAATAGGATCCTGATGCGAAGTCATAATATCTTCCGTCAGAGTTTAGGAACTCAATATAAATATCATCACTGTTTAGTATATTGGTTAGTGTAACCTCGCTGTCCTGCTGTGGCATATAGGTTATGCGGGCAAGGCTCGGACCATAATAATAAGGTGGTGTAAACGGGGCAAACTCTCCGCGGTGCAGCGGCCAATCTTTTCCTTCTGGTACGGTACCCACAGAAGAGGTAGTCGCTGGTATTGTGGTCGTGCCGTTGGGGTACCAGTCGGCGGATCCGGTAGCAGTAGGAGGACCAAAGGCATATGGGTTGCTATACATATTAAACTGGTCGGTTTTTCTCATACCGATTTCCATCATGTATGCCACTCCAGAATTAACTGATACGGTTCTTGGTTCCGTTGAACTCGCCGGCTGGTTACCTTCGGGGTTTGTATTAGGGCTCTTTCTTGGTAGCTCTGCTACAATTTTAGTCATATGCCCGCCCTCTGGCTTCTCAGATAAGAAGAACGACGGGGTTGCTGCTAAAAAGTTTGATATAGCCGAGCGGTATAAAACATCCTTTATTGATCCGCTACTTAACACCGATGCCGACACAAACATCGCCATGTTGGAGTTGATATCGTTTGGCATCAGAGGTGACTTTAGATCGCTTATATCGTCTAGCGGCTTAAGCAAAGATTCAAAGGGTATCCGGTCGGACCAAAAGAATCCGGCTCTTGCTTCAGCACTGAAATCAAAATCTGTCTCAGCACCAGTTTCGCGACGGCGACGAGAGCCGGGTATCTGGCCGGGCTCAATGCCTCCTCCTCCGACCATGCCGACTGTCCAAGAGCCTGTCAGTGCACCCTGTAACGGGTCATAGTCTGAGCCTGTGACATTCCAGGGTAAAGTCTGTCCGGCACGGCGGACAGGATGGTCAACTGCTATGCCTGATTTAATAGAGTTGTAGAGTATACCCGGAGAATAATATGGATCCAGAATTGTTCTAAATCTCTCTGGTCGCGAGGCATGTCCAGTTTCTCCATCTCCGTCCGGACCACTGTAACTTACATAAGAAGAATATGATTGAGAAAATAAAGCTGCTATCTCTATAGTTCTGGTCTGGGGGTAGAATCCGTCATAAGGCAAAAGTTTAACTGCCGCTTCTGATGTCATCGTAAATTGTTTAGGTGCCTTGTTGAATTGGAGATCTTTTGTTTTGTACCCCATAAACGTGTCTAAATATTCTACAAAATCAGTGGTACTGTACCTGGTCATAAATTCTGGCTGTCCGGAGCTTGTCAGGTGATCAGACGCACCGGTCAAGGAGATTGTACCAGAGAAAGAAGCCAACATGTTAGAGCGATTGATATAACTTGTCATGTGCTCAGAAATTCTAAATTCTGGTATAATCGTATTTTCTTTAGAGATTAACCTTATATCCTCCACAAAACTCTCATAATTCTTATAGAAGGGAAATCTATTTTGTGTATAAATCGGTTCGCCCAAGGCAGGCTCAACGAGTTTTCTTTCTAATCCCGCTGTCCAATCTGGTCTAGTTGCGATACCGCCGGGGCGATACGGATCAATTTGTGTTGTGCCATCCGTAAGTCTTTTATGATTAGGAACTGAATATATGTATTGTGCCGCAACAATACTTGAGGTATTATAGTATGTTGACCCACTGTTAGCAATGGCCGCGGGAATTCCGCGTCCGTCTATAACATTACCGTAGTTACAACTCATCAGTTCGCCAGAAGCCATTTGTCCGGCGGCGGCTGGGTATAGATGAATATTTTCGCCCGCAGTAGTCCCGCCGCTGGCGAAGGCTGTGACAGTTAGCATTTCGTCTACTCTGTCGGCGTACATAAAGGTATCCATTGGCCAAATTGATCCGGTACCAGCGCCCGAAATGCCGGACAAATTGATGGTATCTTCAAATCTGTACCATGGTGTTTGCTCCTCACTTCTTAGAGCATATCCTTGAGAAGTGGTAAACTCTGTTTTTAGACGGGATTGTGTCTTTACATTAGTTTTTATAGTTGAGCCATCATATAAACTAGCAACGTTGCTAAGACTTGATACGGTGGTTGTGGGACGGAGGTAATCGGGCTCCCAAGCAGTGAATTTGAATACCTGTCTGGTTCTAGTACCCGATAAAAATGTATGTATTTCTTTAGGATATATCTGCTCGGAATATACAAATCCCTTTATTTTATCTACACCGGTGATTGAGCGAGGCACCTCGGATAAGTAATGTCCCTTAATGACTTCATAAGGGGTCTTAATTTTCCCTGAGATATGCTTTTTACTACCCCCAAAAACTATGTTAAGACCCTTGTTGGCAAACGCTTGCATATCATTACCGTAAGAATATATTACGTCAACATCCATTTTCTGGTTATATTCCGTTATCTCCGGAGTACCGCGATATGTTCTAATTGTATGAATAAGCGGAGAGTATTTTGCAGTAACAGGAGGTTCTGTATATTCTTCAGAATATCTCTGCGTAATTATATTTCCAGCACGATCAGAATATGTCTTTTCCTTATTATTAACCGAGATTCTCTTTGTATCGGTAGATAGATTACTATTAGTTGGCAATATGTGGATTCTGCCATGTTTTCTATCATGTACAGCGCGAGGTGCCGAACCTGCTCGTAGCTGGCTCACAGGTCCGAATCCGGTGGGTAACGACCAGATATATTTTAAATCAGTGCCGGAGCCCGTTATAACTGACGAACCAAAAGAGATGGCACTAGATGGCAGGGAATTCGGCGATACAAGAACTCTCTCCGGGTACCTTGATCCAGACTGGATATATTGATCCATATTCAGAGATCCAGTAGTATCAGACCCTGATAACGATAAGAACCAGGAGAAGTTATCTGCCGATGGGACAGGTCTTGTTACGAACGCATTATCCTTCTGGGAACCTGTGATGAAGGATTCCCCAGACAATTTAATTCTTTTTGTCTGGTTCCTTTGAGTTTTGTGGAAGGGGCTAGCGAGGCCGTTGGCAGGAACCGACAGAATGTTTGGACCTTGGGCGTTGCTTGTAGCGGCAGCAAACGAAGCCGGAACGTTGCCGGCATTGAATACCGTATTCAAAGATTCCGGTCCAAGATCCGGTAAATAAACAGAAGAGTTGATATCTGTAATGAACCCTCCCCACTCAGCCGGGGCGGCTAAGAAAGATGTTATACCGGCACCTGCCATAAATCCAAAGTTCCCGGCACGCCGGATATTTATATTTCGGTACGGAAGTGCATTATTTGGAGATAGTTGATCTGATGCTGGATCTCGGAATAACTGTGAAGAGTCTTGATAGCTGCCGGGAGAGGAGAACCGTTGAGCTATAACAGATTTGTTTGTTCTTGCAGAGCCGGTTTGGCGTGAAGAAAGATAATCCGTGGACCCAGTCATACCTAGGGCACGGCTGGACGGGCTCGTTACAAAAGAGGACACTATCCCGCCACTATAGTAGTTTGAGTTATTGTGGACAAAATCTGTGTTGATTGTACGGCGGTCACTTGTCTGGACAATCTCATAGGTATTCTTATAGTTGCCGATTACACTAACGCCGGCGGTCGGAGATATAGATCCAGTAGTTGTTCTTATATTTCTAATGTTTGCCGGCGAAGTGACCGTCATCCCACGAGTAAGGTGACCCGCTGAAATGTTTCCTGGTCCAACAGAAACTATAGAGCCTGTTCCCGAAGAGATGCTTAGATTGAATATTTCGCTTCTGTCTACTTGAGCTAGCGGCGGATTGTGCCGGGCGTGAACTCCACCAACGTGCTGAAAGCCAAAGGGTCCCTGCAGGGAGATTTGTCGCGGATGATAGTTTGTAAAGTCCACGCCTACAACGCCAGCATTTTCCAGGGTTGCTCGGTAACCTGTGTTTACGCTGGAGCTATATGCCCGGAAAGGTGCTAATATGTTTGAGGTGTAGTTGACGCCGTCCTTGATTACCCTAAACCTAATGGGTCGGCGGATGTTCGGGTTTAGCGTTTCCAATGATTGTGGAAGGGGTTCAAACCGATCAAAAACAATATCTCTTTCGGCAGGAGCCTGGCTTCGTCTTTGCTCAAATCTTTCCTCTTGTGGATCTTGTCCGATGAGGAACTCAGCAGTAACATAAACTCTTTGACTGCTCGTAAACTCAGACTGTAGCGCTGCGAGTATACCAGTTCGGTCAGAGTTTATACCTGTCCCCGACTGTGATAGCTGTGATATAGTTCTCTCGGCTCTCGTTTTCCACCAAAACCCATTTTCGGCTTCGTCAAGGGGGATTGGAGCGTGGGCATATTGCCAGCCTCTTGTGTTCCTGTTGTTTGATTGCCCTAAAGATTGTACAATCCCGTCACCCATAGGCAAAGGATAGTTGATCATTTTTTTGTTACCCAAAAAGTGATACTGGTATTTTGGTCTCTCTAGGATATGACTTTCAATGACAGTTCTTATATCTTCGGTATGCCGGGCTGATGCCGGGAAAAGCTGTTGAACCATTTGACCTATGGACGAATCAATCCACTTATAATATTTTACGTATTTTTCTAGATCTGGTGTATTTTCTACTTTCCGAAAAAAGATTTCTCTAAGCTTTTCCATGGATTTATAGGTAAGTCTATATTTGTTGACTGGCTCACCAATCAGATTATTCATATCATCTATAGAAGCGAACAGTTGAAGTATTCTATTTGAGACGCTCCGATACATGCTTTTTTCAAGAGCAAAGAAATAGTTTGCTGGGCGGCGGTTAGGGGCGAATATTTCTACATCATGATCCAAAACCTGTATCATATCGCTGCTAGCAACATACTCGGGTGCCTGGGTCTTATTAGTTTCTACATATTCCTTTTGTACGGGCTGTGAGTTTGCCTTAAAGAAGTTACCCATGCCTGTATGTTGGCGCAGGTTTATAGAGCTTAAGGCGCTGCCCTGGTACATACTGGCATATCCGTTGGCAGCAGAGCCCGAAGAATAATCTTCTACCGAGAATTTACCCAGGGTGTCACTTCCGGTTACTGTTACAAAGTCCCAGTTGAGGGCTAGCGTTTCTATTTCTGGAATATAATTTACATTTGATCCCGTCTGAAAGCCAAAAGTATTCCTGAATGGGTTTTTACGTCCGAAGTTATCAACATCTTTAGAGTGATTGTCTACGGTCCCCGTTGGAATATAATCTGTCCAATATAGTAAACTTGAAGCTCGTACATCGCTGTAGTTCGTGACGGTACCAGTTACATTATTTCTGTGTGCTCCCAAGAACATCCGTTTGCTACTGGCGACTATAGCAGAACCGCTAGTAGCGCCAATAGATGAAGTAACACAGAAACTATTTCTTTTGATCCCCGTATCGTAACTTACACCATATAGTTCTAAAATATATTTGTCGGTCGGTGAGTCAATTTCTGTGCCGAAGACACCATCAGCAAAATTGTATTTCTCTGGACGCACAGAAAGAGCGAAATTCCATTTCCTATTTTCGTAGACATTCTGGAAGATAGAGCTACTAACCACGAGGGTTCCGGCACGGTCATAAACTGCGAAATAGGCGTCTTTGACAGCATGTCCGGGGCTTGTAATCTCCGCATATTCAGATGGCGACTTAACCGCAGCTACTCTCAGTCCATGGTCACTTCCATAATTAGCCCAAGCAGTCTCGGTAGATGTCTGGTCGGTGATGGCAGGAGTATTGAATCCGAATAAACTAACGTCAGTAACCGCTATAGGCTCATATGAAAGCCGAGCAATACCTGAGCGATCCGGGAATATAACTTCGGCTTCAGCAGTAAACGCATGTGGCGCTAGTGTATTGCTTCCTTTTATAAGTCCGGCAGAGTTAGGATTATCGGAATTATAATGTTGGTAGATTGATCCAAACGAATCCTGTCTATTTCTAAGTCCTGAGAAGTCTGCATACTTTTTGTGCGAGACTGCCATTTTATATTCAGTATCTAAGTTATAATCTTGATTGTCCGCATATATGTTTAGCGATACCACCTCATCGTCAATCCCGAAACATCTTATTGTGTTTCTTATTGATTTTTCATTACCTTTGGATTTCAGAATATACGTGAGATTATTATATATGTTCTTGTAGATTGAGTTTTTAATGTCCGGTAGTGACTGATCAAAATCTATCTTATCTGATTTTTGTAGATACTTCTCAATGAGAGTAGCGTTCTCAAATAATTCTGGTGCGTCAAAACCAACAGCTTCCAATATCCTATCGTTGTGTGGGAAATGGCTTATGCTGCCGGTAGCGCTACCGCTGATATACTCATTGTTTCTTACCTTTGTAAGAGCCCCGATTTGAGCGTGCAAAGTATCAAAGTAGCTAGCAATAACTTGAGTAACATTTTGCAACTCGTTCTCAGAATCTTTATCTTCCTCTATTATCCAGGTTGGGATCATATCGGTTATCTTAGAGGAGTTAAACCGATCATACTCTATACCAAGATTGACAAGGTTGCTTCTGTCATTTATTAGTATGGCGCTTTCATTCCGAATAATCGGGTCGCCGGCTTCTCGGAATGTCAATACAGAGGAAGATACGCTTATTTCGTTTATTGCCGATCCTGTATTCCTAGATTCTGGCACATAGTTTACAATTTGACCATTAGATATTCTTCCAGAATAATCAAGTACTATATTATCAACGGCGTTATTCTCGGTGATCCCCTCGTTAAAGCGGTAATATATTCCGAGATCAACATTCGCTATATATTTATCTGAGCCACCGTATACTCTTCCGTACCAGTTTTTTCCAACATCTTCTGATGAGCGGGTAGATTTCCAATAACGGAACTCATCAATAGAGCCAGAAAGTTTTCCCCAACCAAGCATGCTCGCATCTGAAGAATCTGCTGTCCCAGAAGTAGCTGTGCGTAAAGCACCAATATTGCTTGTAAGTGATCCCTCAACAATGTTTATATCGCTATTTTGAGTTATCTGTGGACCCACGCAAGTTCCAGATTGATATAGATCAATCTTTGTAGTAGTACCGTTGGTGTCAACCGATAAAGAGAACTGGTTCCACTGTGAAGACCCTAAGTCTAATCCGCCAGTTGTCGGAACTGGGATTTCATAAAACCCGGTGGAGCCCGACTGGACCGTTAGAAAGAATCTATCCTGTTCTTCAGAACTTAGTGCAAGAGTAAATCTGCCGTAGTCATGTGAAGAAGACAAATTCCCGTTCCACACATCAAATATAACTTCTCGGGATGAAGTGACCTGTGAAACTGCCCAATCCTTTTTGACAAAGAACTCAACAGTTGAACCAGAGACGCCACCAAACGATAAGTTATTTGTTCTATTATCAGAAGTAGAATAAATTGTTCCGATTTGTGGGCCACCCTTGGTTTGGATATATTCTACAGAAGAGGAGTAATATCCTGAAGAGTGGCTTATTGGTGTTCCGTATGAAGTCCCGAGTGTGACATACCCTGTTGACTTAGGATATTTTTCATCTAAGATGTACTTTTCTAACGGGTTCAGATCATTGTAGAACTTAGTTTGTTCTAATGAAGATCCATCATATGGATAGCTTCCGGATATATGATCAAATGATAAAGAGTAATATTTCTCTGCTGACCCATACTTTACGAACTCAGCGGGGTCTGCATAATTTAGCGGGGGTATAAATGCCCGGTCTCTTTTAATGCTCTCACTAAGATGAGCGGCGGATTCTATTCCTTCGCCAGTAGCATCAGCAGCCGTCTTTTTGAGATATTTGTTGACGGTGGTTGCTTGTCTGCTCTTTTCAAATAATCCTTTTATACTCATGCCTTGTCTTCTTCTACCCTAAATTTGAATACTTCAGGTTGTTGGCGGTAGGACCCCTGCAAATAATAGCAAAATTGGAGATTATAAGAATAGCCCGACTCAAAGTTGGAGGTGTCAAGTTCAAAATAGTTACCGCTAACATCATATGAAAGCTGTGTGTAATTGTAGCTGCCTGTACCAAACGGTAATATTTCCATATCATCTACCGTTCTAGAAACTCTATAATAAGCGGATTCAATTACCTCTGGTTTTATTTCAGAAGTTGCAACGGTATGAATGCTTGGCTGCCAATTCTTTTTGCGGGCGAATACACGAAGTCTTGGGGTTTGACCCTGCAAATAAGAACTATTCAAATTTGTAACATCGGTGATATATTCGTCTTCATACAAGAGAGATTTAGCGTTGATAGATTTTGGCAGGATTGACCCCGTATAATATTGTACCGATCCCGAATGCCACACGTCATATATCTCTGTAAGTGTGCTTGTTGACGCGAAGGAAGCACTGTATATGCCGGTTATGTTACTGCCGTTTTCTATAAGAAGTCCGCCGGTAATATTTGTGACGGTTTCTCCAGAAGAATTTATTATTTCAAGCGAGGCCCCATCAGGAGCGCCGGAGCTTCCGCTGTATAAGCTTATCAACACGTTCTGTGCGGTGCCGGCTAATCCAGGAATATCCTTAAGTTGACCGCGAATATTATTATATAGATAAACAGTGTTTATGTTGTCCGTCGCTGGTGCTAAACTACTAGACTGTACAAAGGTTGCACGGTTATCTTTTCTTGCAGAATCCCAACGAGCCTCTATTATGGGTCGCTTAAAGAAGTACTCGCTGGTTCTGCCAAAAAATCTCTTTGTGTAATATGATCCTTCGGCTCCAGAAACAACTTCATCGTCCATTCTAAACAGAAAACCATAGTTACTAAGCTCGCCGGAGCGCCAGCGGTCCATGGCAAAACTTCCAATATCTAATTCCATATCTTCAATGCCGCCAGAAAAGTGAAAGCTAGAAGAATATCCGGCCGCTGTCTGGTAATCGCTTCCCGTATTTGACCAAGCAGTAGTGGCTGTCGCATATTCCCAGTTTGATGAACCTGCATCAGAATAGTTTTCCATATCCAAACCAGAACCCTCTGACCAGTCTTTTGACGGCAGGAATACTCCGAGGCTAAAGCTCAAAGGAGTTGTATTCCCATGGGGAGCGTTATACATTTTTAGTTTATATTCTACACTAGATGACGGAATGATTCCGTTGGAGATATCATCCAAAATATTTTGGACATTGAACTGTAGCAAAACTCTAGACTGCTCCGCATTTTGAGCGCTAACGGATGCTGATGTTTGACCATGGATCACAAAGGTTTCTAATATATCTGAAGCGCCCATGTTTGAGCCGGTGCCTCGTGTAGACAAATCACTTTTAAATGCGTTTGTGATTGTGTTGTCTTTTTCTGCAAAATATCTCTTTATTGCCATTTACCTAATAACTCCTTGAATATTTTCATCTGGAAACAGCAATTCTGCAACTGCATTTGCTGGGATTTTTATATATCTTCCATCATCAGATAAATTTGAGTCCATGTTGTGGTAAGAGGAGGAATAGACACCTCCGGACTTACTTTCTATTTCAACGGTTGTGGTATCCACAACACCAGGGATAGAATTTAGTGCTTTGTAAAAGTCCGTTATATAAATTGGATCGCCAAAGTTTTTCTTTATATTGATTACAGAATCTTTTATTTTATCTACACAATCGCTTAGTACTTCATACTTGTTTGCTGTGGCATCAACTATCACCTCAAAGTTAACCCCGTAATTAATTATTTTTCCATCCATAATGTCTAGTGTATCATTCATCATCCGGTAAGAGTTCAACCAGTTTTTAAGGTTTGTCTTGAGTGTAGTATTGGCAATAGACAAATCACCCTCACTATCTTCGGACAAGACATACAAATTTAGATTTCTTTTGTTGGAGTCGCTGTCTCTTATTATATTGACTCGGCGAATTCTTCCGAATTTTGAGGGTAATCTATAGCATAACGAGATATAATCTGTTTTTGTTACTGCTCTATTTTGAGAGGCGTATGCCGAATAGGCACGTTCTCGTATTTCTTCGGGCAGCAAGACGCTTGTATCACCGGTTATCGGCGAATCGTTGGAAGTTTCCAAAGACTGTATTATCTCAGTCATTGTATTCCGGTTCAAACTTGAGCGCTCTTTGAACACTAAATCTGGGTTGACCACCGAGTTGACTGCTCCGCTCTTCGCATTAGCATTTTCCTGGGTATTTGAACGATACTTTATTATCAAGGTTGTGTTCTCGGGAACAACTCCGAACTTATCACTGGTAATCAAATTCGTTGGATCAAAGGTTACATCTGTGGTGTGTGTCCTGCCAACGACATCAAGTACAACATCTGCCGGGTCGGAAATCAAATCGCTTGTTAGATTTTCCGAGGATCCATATCCAAATTGTATTGATACATTTCCAATAGCATCATATTCCGTTGTAAATCTTCGTGGCACTGATTTAGATTTTAGAACATATGGAACTGTCTCTTTTTCATCTCCATAATTTGGAACTTGGGAGATGACCGTGTCTTGGGATAAAAAATCAACTTCGTAATATTCATTTCCCTGAGAGTCTGTTACTGATAATATTTCGGAAACGTTCTCGGCATCTATTTCTGCTTTGAAAAATCTCTGGTAGTCTTCAACAATTAGAGATGTTTCTAACTCTTGCCCCGAAAGTATTTGTCCAAATGCCTTCACAGCATACCAAGTTGGGGAGCCGGTGGAAGAATCAACTCTTGCTACAGTTATTTCATTACTGGTATTGGAGAAATTTACATTCTCGTTCAAAGTGTATACATTGCCGCCGTCAGAAGATAGAAGAGCGCCTCTCTTCAATATCGGAAAATAATCTAAATCTGGTCCGCCGGTTGTAGACGCTGGCACTAAAATATAAAAAGTAGCGGTACCGGTGGAAGAAGCAGCGCCGGGCATCTTGAAGCCCATTTGTTTAGAGAGGCGAATAATATTTTGATATTCTAGAGCGCTGTCCAGGTAACTCTCGTTTGCCTGATAATCTGCATAAAACGAAAGTTGGTCTCCGATATATGCTACCATATCTAGCATAAGAGCACCGAAGGAGGCTTCGTTAAAATCCTTATAAGTTGACGGATAATATCTCTTGGCATAATTGACAAGATCATTTTTTATGTTTTTAAAATCTCTGTTTGTATAAGATATGGGTCTTTTCGGCATATAACTTCCCCAGTTTGCTTCAATAATTAGTGTTCTTATTGGGTTTATTTAGGCTATCGTGAGAGTATCTTTACTGTCCACTGAGCCAAGGTTGTAATTTATGGAAATAGCCACTCTATTTGTATCCTCTCCTAGTGCGTCAGTTACCGGTGCAAATCTGACATCTTCTATAACAACAAATGGCATAAACCTTCTGGTTTGTTCATTTATTGATACAATAACTTTTTCACGCAGTCTCGGATCTATATTTTCAAACAACAATCTTTTTAGCCCTACCCCAAAATCTGGTATCATGATTCTTTCACCTGGACTTGTAAGGAGCAGGTTCTTAAAATTTTGTTTTACTGTTTGACCAATATTCTTATTCAACCTAAATGGACCATCTATTGGATCGTAGGTTAAAGGTAGCCTTACAGAAATTCCTTCTAACTTTGACATGTTTCTTTACCGCCTTATACCTAAATATCTCTATTATTCAATTTGGTGACGGGATAACTCATTTTCTAGAGTATCTAAATCCGACAAAATTCTTTCTTTTCTAAACTCGTAGGTGAATTGTCCATTTATTGGTATGCCCGAGTTTCTTATACTATCATATAGGTCCTGGATATCATCAACGCTATCCATTACGCCCGGCTGGCCGTAGTCGCCGCCGGCGATATCCTGGAGACCACTAAGCCCTACTGCCATCGTTCTTTGGTCTACACGCGTTCCGATGAGGCGATTTTTCCAGTTGAAAATAAGGTTTCGGGTCGGCGCGTCCTCATCCCTGCCGGCGTCGGCAATGCCATAAGCACTAAATGACGCTAAAATTTCTACTAAATCCGCGAGGAAATCCTCAATACCATCTTCCAAATCAATTCCCTCTTGAAGGTCTAAACCCCCGAGTCTGAGGAAGTTCTTGAATTCTCTGCTTATATTGTCTACAATATTCTGAAAAGACTGCGAAGCCGATGACCCGCTAATCATAGCTGTGGAGTAGGTCCTCACCATCCAACTGGCAATGCTCATCCCGTCTAGATCTTGTTCGGCGGCAGCCTCGGCGGATCTTTCTAAACTATCTGCCTCTCTCCATAGGCGATCATAGGTAGACCTGTGTTCATTTAAAACAGCAATACTTGTAAACAGTAACGATGCGCGGATTTCCCTTATCTTCTCTTCTAGCTCGTCAGTACTGAAGAATACTGCCGGTTCGCCGTCAATATTCAAGTATGCTGGAAATTTAGATTGGGGAGTTGGGTCTGCTGCAATATATTCTTTTAGCTCTTCTATTTCATTGAACTGTGACTGTGGGTCTACAAGTGGCTTAATATCCCTTGATTTAGTAGCAAGTTCATAATATAAATGATTAATCGCCACTTTCTCCAAAGTATTTTCGTGTGCCGGTAAAGCTTTAGCACAGTCATACATATCTTCCGGAGTTGATAAGTTTACTGTTCCATAACGGGTCGCGGCCGGGGTGTCGCGAAGAGACCTTAAAGAATCAGATTCATCGGGGTCGCGAAAGACATCACCGCCATCAAAAAAGTTTGCGATGCCGTCGTATACGGAGCCCATCCATGCGCCTATTAGCCAAGGTCCGATCGCCGTCAAAGTGAGTAGAGCGCTGCCCGCGCCGGACCAACTAAATATATCGTTTCTTGCATCTTCTGATATTGATCCTAGTCCAGAATTTAAAATTGTAGTGATGTGGTTATTATCATATACTCCGGGAGACCACATATTTTGCTTAAGCTGGTGGGTTCTCAGAAATACAGTGATCGCCCTAGCTTGTTCGGATGCGTTGGGGTGGTCGTTAGCGTCTTTGTAGGCTGCGATGAGAGTTGCGTCTGCATCGTCAGACGGTGCCCAGCCTATTAGTCTGGCACGTTCATACCAAGCCCATGGATTAAACTGCATTGATCCGCTCTGAGAATCGGGTGCGCCCATCGCGATCGCTAGGTTTTCATGACGAGACATGAAATCGTATTTCAAGGCTGCGATAATAAGTTTCTTTTGCCCGGCAACCGTAGGATATAGAACTCTAAACTCTCTAAATGTTCTCGGGTTTGAATATATGTGGTTAAACGATACTTTGAATTGGGTCACGTTTTGTTCAAGCTTTATCGGGTTGCCGTCGTCATCTGTTATCGGGTCGCCAAACTCGTTTGCCGCCCGCTGGAGATAAGAATTAGGGGCATATGAAGTTTGAAGCGTTGCTAGTGGTCCGAACATTCTCTCAAGACTAAATATTCGCTGTCTTTGTTCTTCAAGAAATTCAATTCTTTTCTCCACTTCTTCCTTTGAATAATATGTATTGCCGCCAATGACAACAGGATACCCATCATATGGGTGACTGAAAATTGTAATGTTTTGATCATTGATTGCGCTCAGTAGAGCGTCATCCGCCAAAGCAACCCGCTGTCCAGCATAAAAATTCAGCGATGGGAACTTTTTAACAAAGTTGACACCCTTGTCATAATGAATAATATTCAGAGCGATTGTTAGAGGTACGGGAACATAATTTTGAAAGACTGCTGAACCCCAAATGGCTGGGGATATTGGTCCGAGGGAGGACTGTCCGTCTATCAAAGTAGCATTAGATAAAGAAGCTTCTGATAAGTCATATTGGTTATATATATCATCGCCTAGGCTTCTTAGTCTTTCCGATGTTCCACTTTGGACATATTCTGCTAGTGCGGTGAACCAATCCCCGGTCATATTATCTTCAAAAATGTTTTTGTTTACCGTAGTGGATGCTCTGTTAAATTCAAGGCGTTTAAGCATTTGTAGAAAACACTGTTCAACTATATATTCTAATTTTGCCCTCACTGTTTCTTTAGATCTGATATCAAATGTAATTTCTGGGGCTGGACCATCCGGATCTTCTTGTCGTACTATTTTATCTTGCCGGTCGTTCGGCATAAAATCTTCAATATATTGGATAGAATTATAATATAAATCTAATATGTTTTTTTCTCTCATATCTTTTTCTATTTCTGCTGCCAAATATGAAGAGACCATTTTAACCGTGTCCGGAGTTTTCCAAGACATATAGACTCGTGACAGGGGTCCGGCATTCATTAGGAAGTTTACTATCCGGACCTGTATTCCCCCTAATGCAGCAACTGCTATAACCTCTTCATTGGGGTTTAAACAGAGCGGGTCGTCCACCGTAGTAAAATTTGGTTCTGCCATAGTGGCGGTGATTTTTCGTAGTTTACGCTGTCCACGATCAGTCAAATAAAAGTTTTTTAGTTGATCTTTGATTGTCTCGTATGTATTTTCTGCCAGTAAACCAAATTTATATGGGTTCGGGTCTGACGGGTCTAAATGTGCGCTAGCTATAGAAGTTGCGCCCTTGAGCATACGTCCAATTCTTTCTATACTGTCACCCTGTCCCACAGGGGGATATCCCATTCTCTTCAGCCAAAGGTTTGGGCGTCCATAGGTATTATGCATATCATGTGGGCTTATATTATCACCAGGTTTATTTGTCTCAGATAACTCGAACGACGAGATGAGTTTCATATTTTCACCCGGTGGTTTGTAATATATTCCTACTCTATTCTCTCCCAGAAAAGTAAAGGATGTCTCGCCGGTGTTACCGCCGCTTACAGACCATTTTATATGTCCAGCAGAGGCTTCTGTGGACCGTAGGTGAGAGGCGATACTAAGTTCTAGGGCAAGCTTTGAATCACCATAAAACTGGTTAGCAGCCTGATACATTTGAGTTTCTTCTATTGGTGTGCCGGCTAGCGCCTGCGATGGTGCTTTAGCTTGTTGTAAAAGTGCTTCCTTGATTGCGTTAGCTGCTGCATTACTGTAAGAGGAAATCTTCGCCAGAAGGTCTGTATAGAATTGCGGTGGTCCGAGAGTGGCTGTAAATTCTTCAATCTCTGCCTGAAACGAGAAATTCGCCTTCATTAGGTCGCATAATCCCTGCACCTTTTTTATTTTGGAATCAATTTGTTTATCAATTTGTGCTTCTAGTTGTACCTGAGTTAGCCCCATTGCTACCGGTGTCGGGACTAGCGGGTCGCGAATATCACAATAAGCCCGGTTTGGATCTAACCCAGGTAAAGAACCAACGATGTCGCCAAGGTGTTCCCCAAGTATTCTATAATATTGTTCTATTTTTTGGGGGGTGAGTCCAAATGTTGCGTAGATAATATCTCCATATTGGAGAGAGTGTTGGCGCTCGGCGAGTACTAGAGGGTTGCTTAGTTCCTCTCTGGTTAAACCGTCCAAGTTTGCCTGTCCACGATTGACCATTTCGTCTACAACCCCAACTGTAGATTCGGAAGCATTTGATGCCAATATCCCAAGAACTTCTCCCTTGAGTAAAACATCTGAAGTATCCTGGTTGAACTGTCTTAGTTGTTCTAGGAGCGGTGGTGAGATTTGCTTATTCTTTGGGTCATCCTCTGTTGGTCTAAAGTAGATGTTTTTTATATCTGCCAACTCGGCGATTGCCAATAGATCTATACCACCCTTTTTATCAATCAAATCATTTATTTGAAGCTCACCATAACTTGCTATTTCAGACTCTCTCTTAAAATCTGGGGTAGGCTTATCCGCCGATTCTTCTGGTCCACAGCCAAGAGCCGCAGAAACTAAATCTTTAAATATCCCCAGAATCAACTGCTCAATATAATTTAAAAGAAGCTGCTTAAACTTCTTTCTCCAGGCTTTAAAAAAATCTCTTGTTGGAGATTTAGAGAATTTGATGCCCCTAGGAGGCTTGACAGCGGCTGTCAGCATTTTACTAGCGCCGGGGGGAACACCAGCGGGATCTAGTATTTGTTCTTTTATGACATCTCCGATAATGTCAAATATACAAAACAGTTCTTGATTTATTTCTCTCTCAATCAGCCGGGCAACCTCGTCTGGGTGTTCCGCATAGAATTGTGCCTGTCCGATGACATATTTTGCAGTCTTATCTGAAATTATTTGGTCACGGAGAATTGTAATAGCAAGCGCAACTAAATCCTTAGTCTTCGCCTTGCGGCTCATCATAGTATATAATCTCATACCATTACGCAGTATGGCTGCTTGATCCGTGCTACATGATCCTGCGGAAGACGCCAGGACAGAACGGACAGAAGAATACATATCCTTATCCCCGAAAAGGCGGGATCTTACTTTTTCCCTGGATCTTGCTGCGGTGATGTGTACCTCGTTGGATGGACGAGTATTTCTCTTTTTAGCTGCTTCTTTTCTTTTATTTTGGACATCTTTAGGGTAAATTACCGGGGAGGGCCAGGTATAAGTTTGTATGAACTCCATCCACCCAAGTGACTCTTCGTGGTTATCTTTAGTTAGAACCGTGGAAATATCTGGTGAGAAAAATATGTATCCAAATGTTGTTGGGGAAATATCATAGAAGACTCCCTTAGAGGGTGTTCCCTCTTCGGCTATCTTTGTTATACCGTTTAAGTATATTTTTCCTTCAACAACAATGTACTGAAGCTCAAAGCTAGCGCTGAACTTGAACTCTATTTTATCGCTGGCTGCGGGCTGCAGCTTATTCAGCTTAAAAAACTTCTCTAATACGGAGTAGAATGTTGATAAACTATCAAGTTCTTTTTTTAGGTCAAGTCCGCTCATTGTAGATGGGTCTGCGCCATTTGCTGTTGCTTGTTCGTGGTATTTTCCAAGAACACGAACAGTCGCTGCTATATTACTCTTTAGTCCCGAGATAGTGAAGGCAACCTGTCGGTCGGCGCTCATATTTTCAAGAATATATAGAGAGGTGGCTAAGTTTGAAAGAGTAGAGTCAGCATCTGCCTCTGTCCCGTCAGAAGGTAGCCCATCTATTAGAGCTTTTGATATCTTCCCACTAACTATCCACCTGCGGGGGGGCGGGGGAATAACTCTTTTGACATTAGAATCAGAAGGAGAATCTTCAGATTCTTTTAGTATTGGACGATCAGGATCTCCATAAAATGTTTCTACCGTTGTTCTTCCTAGAATATCCTCATTCTGCCGATTTTCTGGTGTAAACTTCCCCGCAGATCTTAAAATAGCGCCCAGTGCGATACCTTTAAACGTTGCTATTTTGTCTATCAAGGGGGCGTTGTTTCCAATTGTGCCAAGATCCCATTCGCTGCTATCTAGACTATCCGTTCGTTGGACAAAATAATACATATTATCGTCGCGACAATAATATGGTTCCGGATTTGGGTTATTGGCAGGAGCGTTGACAAACGGGTTCGTGCCAGTTTTAATATTTTTTGGTGTTGAGCCCTCAGCTTCTATATCTTCCTCTGCCGCTGAAGCGGGTGCCGGGGTTTCACCAAATGATTTTAATATATCTTTTTTTCTCTGCGATGATATTACATCCGGAGGTGATGTTAGCTGTGCCCAGTCACTTGAGTCTGGGGTAGACGAAGCGTTGGTTTGGTTATCGGGGTCCTGGAACTCCTCGGTTGTTACTGTTAACAAATTTCTGCCACCAAATGATCCGCCACGAGCAATCATGGCCGTGATTATTCCACCAAGCTGAGTTCTTGATGCCTCGGCAGTAATGGGAGATAAAATCAAGGGTCCACCCAAAGCGGTGTCAGAAGGGTTAACCGGACTATCTTCTGGGACATCCGTGGCAGGGGCGGTCAGCGATCTAAGAACTTCAGCGTTTTGTGGGTATAGCGCCGCATAAGCCAAGGCATCAGGGCGAGTTATCATGTTGTTCGGGATACCGTTAGTAGCACCCGCTAGCGGTCCTGTTGCCTCAAGAACTAAACCAATCTTTGGAAAACTACCATATTTCAGGAAATATAAATGGATGCCGGTTATTATCCATTGGCTTCGGGGAGTTTCGTAATCATAGCTTCCGTTTCTTCCGCCGATTTCAGAAGTGATCGCCACTTCCGTAGAAGTGAAACTACCAGGAAGTGGGTTGATGATATTTTTTTGGTGGTCGCTGATTCTTGTCATTATTGACTCTTTTTTAGTTTGTTTTAGTTTGTATTGTTATAAGCACTACAAATATAGCCCTCACCCCAAGGCCATAAATAGTTTTGTTCTACCATTATACAGTTTTGCTGATGGGCTAAGATGTCCGTCATAAACGGGGTAACCTTCACAGTAAACTCGTTGAATGCAAAAGCAGCCGCGTCAGGCGATGGAGAGGTTGGGTTTCCGGGAGCAGTAGTAATATGAGTATGAACTGCGAATGACGCCAACATCCGAGTATAGGTTACAAAGTGAGTTAATAAAAGACCATTTAGGTCGGCGACTAACTCTATAACTTCGCTAAGTGCCTCAACTGTTTTATCACCTTTTATCAGGGGTTCTAGTTCATAATCGTTATTTCCGGCAATAAGATCAATCCCTTGAATCGCATCTATTTTTATTCCCTGTGAGTTATAGTTATCAACTCCGGTTATTAGCTTAATCCCTTCCCTGCCTATTATTCTAACGCCGTCAGCTTTTATTGCAATACCAGAACGAGAGCCGGGATTTCCCACAAAACCAGCAGCTAAGTTAAAATTCTCATCTATATCGGTTTTCTGACTAACATAAATTCTTGCTGCGTCTAATGAGGTGGACTTATTGGTGTATATCTTTTCACCTTTTTCGTTTGTCTCCTTCGCAAAACGGCCAGATAATCCTGCTATGATATCTATACAAGAACTATGAGAATGTCCCTTGCCACCATAACCACTGCTTTCATCGGACGGGCGGTCGCGACCAATTATAATATATTGCCCGTTTTTTCCTCCTGCAATGTCTGTTTCGTTGTTATGGGGGTTGTGATAATTTGGATGAGGCTCTACGAGGTTATCATTGTCAAAACCACTATTGTTTTTATAATAATCTTGTACCTTCCCTTTTTCCTCAAGGGTGACGGGACTCAGATTTGACATCAAATGAGTATGGATTTTTGCCATTATGGTCCTTCAAACGGGCGATCGGTGGTATGGGCGAATCTCTCATTCCCTATATATCCTTTACCTTTATGAGTATTCCACTTCGCTTCTCTCTGTTGAAAGCCGTGGCTGTTGCTGGTCACAAACGCTGGCCAAGTGCCGCTGCGGAAGGCGGTGTCCTTTTTGACCCTGGCAAATGGTCCGGATGCTCTTATCATTGCCGGTCTATACTCCCAATGCCAGCGCTCTTTTGGTACGGTTCTGATAAACCCATATTCTACTGCATGTTTCGTGAGCCACGCATAAGATGTTCCGCCGACGCCGCCGGTGCTAAAATCAACCGCGATGCCAGACTGGTGGCTTGAGGTGCCTGGTTTTGCTGCGAAGCCAGGACGATGCAGGTTTTTATTATAAAGCTCTGTCTGTTTTTCCATCGTCCTAAAACCCGAGTTGACTAATAATTCCACGCCGTCTTTTTTCGCATCTGCTATCATTTTTTTTAGGTATTTACTAAAAGGTGTTCCGCCGGGGGTTTTTTTCGCTATAACATATATATCTCTGTTTGGTCCGAAGCCTTTACCTGGGTTCCCCTTGATATAGTCCAATTCTATGGGTCCGAGTGACTTTCCTCCTGCCCATGCAATATTATTTTTTGCTTTCACCAGTTCTTCTAAGAGAGCAGAAGGACCACAAGGAGGTGGACTGACTGATCCGCTGACTATAGCGGAGTTACCGCTCGTGCCAGCAGTTGCAGGTTTGCCAACAGAGCCAGGAACGTTAGTGTCAGTTCCTTTTCCTACACCACGCTTGGAGTTGGGGGAACCCTTCTTTTTGTTTGCACCTGCCACACCACCTGTGGATCCTGGTTTGACCTTAGTCTTTGAGTGATTTTCAGGGCATTCCCATATAATTGAACTAAATCCGGCGGTAAATGGCACAGATTGTTCAAGCAGTTCTAGTATCCTACCATTTTGGTACCTTAGTGCAGTATGATGTTTATCTATGTGTTTGACCCGAACAAGACGTCCAGGATTGTGACCGGTGCCGACGCCGGGGTCATTGCTTATATATTCGGGGTACATATCTATAACTTGTGCGTCGTTTTGACTTCTTGGTAGTGGTAGATGTGCATGAATTTCTGGGATTCTTGCTCTCACTATTATAGGACTAGGCATGGCAGTCATAGTGTTTGCATGAATTTCTGAGGTCCTCAATATAATTGCGGTATGCTCAGTTAGCTGATCTTCTTTGTCTGGTTGATATTTCCGAATTGCTTCAGCATGAACAACGCCGAGGAAATTGTCATTTAGATTAAGAGGGCGCTTGATACGAGGCTTGACACGGTTCGGTATCTTTGATATCTTTTTGTCAACGTTGATATTTTGTTTTGGTGTACTAGCCATTATTCTGGTTGAGGATATCAAATAATTGTTGTTTGTCCATATCGTTCAACTCATTATTTGTCTGTCCTTGCTCCTTTTTATGTACTAGCGTTGCTAGCTTTACCAATTGTTCATTACTCCTTTGAAGAGTTTCTACAAATTTGGCAGCGGTAGCTCCGGAGTCTGCATATCTTTCTTTTGAAACACTCATGAACTCTTTAAGCTCAGACAGAAGACCTTCTGTCTCCTGCCTGTCATTCTTTATATTTTCTAAGGCTTGTTCTATAAGTCCTTCAAGTTTTTTTACCACGTTGTCTACCTCCACATTTCTGCTATATTAAGTAGGTCGCGACTAAAAAACTCCATTATCCCATTTGTGCTTAAACGCCCTGTAGCGTTGACGCAGTTTATTTAGGCAACCGACTATTTGTTTGGTGTTGAGTCCCGTGATTTCTCTCATATACAAATAAACTGCCTTCTTGTTGAAAATTTCTATTTGTTCTATATTACCCATGAGGGTCAGTATGGCATCCAGAACCTTCTTCTCGTTTTCTTTAAGTTGCAGTTTTTGCCATGATGATATTTCATTGGTCAACGACATCCAAAACTCATAATCAACTTGATCATCTAATATGCCTTTACTGGAACTAATTTCAGCAATTTCAACTTCGCGAAGAATACTGTCATAATTTGTTTCTCTCTTATTCTTTAGATTTTGTTTCTTTGCCTTGTGCGTAAACCAATTTTTTGTAACCACTGAGAAATAGGAAAATGCTTTTGTTCCTTTTGACGGATCAAACTTCCCAAGAATAGTGGTGAGCCATATTTTACAATCTTCTTTGTGATAATCTATGTTTTCTAAAGAGGTGAACTTATAAGTATACACAATCTTATCAACTAGATTATCAAAGGCTGGCTGTATCTGATCTATATAAAGTTTCGTTCTTACTCTGATATCTTCGGTGGCGCAATAATCTACAATCGCTTGTTCTGTATCTGATGTAAAATAATATTTTACGGTCTTTTTATTTTTAGCCTTGGCTTTAGTCTTAGCTTTAGTCTTAGCTTTGGCTTTAGTTTTAACTTTGGCTTTAGTTTTAATCATGCGAGACTTCTATCTGTTCATCCACGGGGGTACCTTCTTCCTCTTCTTCTGCTTTTTCTATCCTAAATATTTCACGATATTCTTGCATATATTCTTTTGTCTCTTTGGCGTGTACCAATAGCCCAGCCAAAGTTTCATCGCCATAAAAGGTCTCTAACTCATAAACTGCGCCGAGGTGTTGCTCAAATTCCTCTAGCCTCTGATGTATATCTTCAGTTGAGTCTCCGATATAATGAAACTTATTAAGCATTTCCCGGATATACCAAAATAATAGGGCATCTAGTGCTAGGTTTAGCCCAAATAGTATCCAACCGAACATTATTTTTCCCTCTTTATAAAATCTTTTTTTGAGTCAGCGAGTTCTTTATTGGCATTTTCTATTGCGTCTACCACAACCGCTCCAACTTTTTGTATATACTTTCTCTTGCTAATATCATTTCTATTTATTGGAGCCGATAGATTTTTCTTTAGAGTATCAGTTTTTCCGCAGGTGATACAATCAGTCTTTAGTTCTTTATATGGGTGGATTATTTCAAAGACACCAGAACAGGATATACAGTCATAGATATATCTTGGCATTATCTTACGTCAAACACCGGCTTTTGAGGTTCGGCGGTTGGAGTTATGCCAGTTTCAATGATTGGTGGGTTTACGACGAAGATTTCTGTGTCTTTCACTTCCAAGACCCAGTCTTTTAGCATGTCTGTGATATCAAGCTGCTCAGATAAACACTTTTGTAATGTCATCAATAATGAGCCAACTGCTTGGTTTGATAATTTTAAGTTTGTCATACTCTATTTCCTTTTATACTTTTGCAAGTGATTTTGCCACAACTCTATGATATAGAATTTGTTGGGTATTGTTAAACAATATTATTAACTTTCTATTTTCTCATATAAATCGCAGATGTATTTTGCAGAAAACCCATCGCCGTAGGGGCACACACTATTTTTGGAGATTGGGGCATGCGCCCAAATAGTTTGTCTCGTCAAATCTTCCGGTGTTTTACATAAAACGGAAAAAGTTCCTAAACCTTCTTTTCTCTCTGTATGGTCGCGACAAACAACACACGGTTTTCCTAGAAATGCCGCTTCCTCTTGTACGCCTCCGCTATCAGTTATTACAAATTTACACGATGCAAGAGAAGTTATAAATTCCTGGTGAGAAAGAGGAGGAACAACTTCTACATTTGTGAGGATATCTTTGTATTTAGTAATGGCTGGGTTTGGATGAAGCGGAAGTATAAATTTTAGATGAGGGTAGCGTATGGCTTCTTTGTTTATTGCGTCAAACCATGCTGGTATCTCCTCTAACTTTTCTCTACGATGGATGGTTACTAACACAACGTTTGTTTCTGAAGTCTGAATATTAACAAGATTGTCTAGCACCGTATTCCCAACCTTGTAGAGATTTGTGAAGCCCTCACCCTCTAATACTTCCTTTGCACTCTCAGTAGGACATAGGTGATATTCTGTCAAGGCAGAGATAGCACGGCGGTTGAACTCCTCAGGGTATGGACTATACTTGTTATAGGTCCTCAACCCTGCCTCTAAGTGGAACACGGGAATCTTTCGGTGGAAGGCTGCCAAAGCTGTAGCAAAAGCAGAAGAGGTGTCACCTTGAACTAATACTGAGTTTACATTTCTGAATATATCTTCTTTATTCAGAATAGACTGTATAATTGTATCCAATCTATTGCTGCCTGTGCCAACTTCTAGTGTATGAGTTGGCGGTTTGATATGTTTTAGAAGATCAACGTGCTGTCCTGTAAAAAATGTTTTAAATCCTATACCACGGGATTCCATTTCTTCCATTACAGGCAATACTTTGATATATTCTGGTCTCGTTCCAAACGTTATCAATATCATCTTATATTACCATCTAAAGTTTGTCTTATAGAACGTTGTTATACTTTTAACTTCTTCCTTGAAATTCTTCTGGGGTTGCCACCCAAGAGATCGTAGCTTATCATCGTTTACAGAATATCTAACATCTTGTCCTTCACGGATATGTCCAAGGTCAACATAATCGTTCCAATCCACAGCATTATCAAAATAAGATTCTATAATAAGTTTTACTACTTCTCTATTTTCTAGCTCTTCGCCCGAAATGTTATATATCTTGTCTCTTTGTCCCTGGGATATGACAGCCAATACAGCGGTGGCCGTATCCTCTGCATGGAGCCAGCATCTTATCGGTAGACCCTTGTCGTGGAGCCTAATCTTTACACCACGCTGTAAACATTTTACGCTGATAGGTAAAAGCTTTTCTGGGTATTGGTGAGTCCCATAATTGTTTGTTGGCCGGAGGATATTGTATTTGATACCAAATGTTCGAGCCCAGGCAAAGATCAACATATCTGCTGAAGCTTTGGCTGCCGAATATGGATTGCTTGGTTTCAGGATATCCTTTTCACTATGAGATCCTGAAACAAGGTCTCCGTACACTTCGTCTGTGCTAAAGTGTATCAAAACTGGACGAGCGCCTGTATTCTTGGGTTTTTTCCTGATGAGTTCTAATATATTTTTTGTGCCAAGAATATTACTAGACATAAATTCGTCGCTATTGATTATGCTATTCCCGACATGAGATTCTGCTGCAAGATTTATTACGAAATCACAGTCAGGCAAATGAGTTAGTTTGGAGATATCTTGGTCAATAAAGTCAAAGTTCTCGTTAGTCGTGAACTCTTCTAGCGCATCCATGTTTGCTGCGTAGGTACATTTGTCTACCCCAAATATCTTCCAGTTCTCCTCAAGAAGCTTTCTTGTTACGTGGGATCCAATGAACCCCAAACATCCAGTGACTACCGCTAACTTCATTTTAGTCTCCTTTCGTTATCCGGTATGAATCTTTATCAAAATGTTCTGTAGAAAATTCAAATAACTCAGAATCCTCTAAGGCTATCATCTGGTGTCTTAGCCCAATATTGATATGGAAGTTCATACCTGGAACAAGTTCTAACTCTTCGCACTTGGTAATATCATCATCTTCCCCATATCTTACCGTCATTCTTCCAGATTGTAAATAAAATACTTCGTCCTTAACTTTGTGATAATGCCAAGAACATCGTTTACCTTTTTCAAAATATAGAAGCTTACCACAATATTCTTCTTTGTTGACGATCCATTTTTCATAACCCCAGCCTTTGTCCACATGTTTTATTTCAAATGGTCCGCTCATATCTCTTCTATCCTTTTTGTTTTGTCACATATTAGTAGGTCGTAGGAGGGCTTTTCATTCATGATAAGCTCATGGTGTTTTGCCCCCCACTCCTCTAATTGTTTTGCGGTTAAATCTGACCAGTCCAAACCCGTGTTTCCGCCGCGAGCGGTCCAGTAAATTATTGTATGCCCCTCTTCATATAGCTTATTTATCTTATCTATATTTTCCGTTATTGGCAGCGCATCCGGATAACTCCTAACTGCGCCGTGAGAACAGATAGTATCATCTATGTCAACATATATTTTCATTTATTTATCTCAAGGAGGTTTGTTGTTGAATAATCCCCAACCCTCTCATAAAAAGAAACTCGGGTCGCATACTTTGCCCCAACCACTTCTTTACCTTCCCAGTCGCTGCCGATGACCATAACGGAAGGTTTCATATTTTTTATTCTATCTTCAAGTTCTTGTTTTGTATCAAAAATCACTACCTCGTCTACACAATGTAAGGCTTGTAATAAGAATTTACGATCATCCTCATTGTTATATGGGCGAGTTGGACCTTTGTTTTCTTTTACTTTTCTGTCAGAGTCTATTCCAACACACAAGTGAGAACCGAGTGACTTGGCATACTCTAACATCTGAATATGTCCTCGGTGAAGTATGTCAAAACAGCCATTTACCCATATCTTTTCCATTTAGTAATTTCCGTACCACGGACTATCAATAATGGAATACACATTTAGTAGCTGTCGGATACCATCGTCTAAATCATATTTACACTCAAAACCTAAATCATATATTTTTTGACTGCTTACAATATAATCACGCACATCGGGGTCTGATGTGAATTCTGCTGTCATTATTTCTAGCTGTGTGTGTTCTGCTACCTTTTGAGCCAACTGAAGCTTATTCATATTTATGGAATCGTTGCCAACATTATATGTTTCATTTTTGCACTTGTCCCAATTTTCTAGAACAAACATAAATGCCCGGCAAACATCTTGAATGTGTACATAATTCCTCATGAACTTGCACTCGTATAATACTAAGATACGTTCCTTAAGGGCTTTATACACAAAGTTATTCACCAGCAGATCTGCCCGCATCCTTGAAGAGGGTCCGAATACGGTTGCTAAACGGAAAGTTACATGATTGTCAACTTCCTTATAAGCTTTCTCTGCCTGAACCTTTGTAACGCCGTACAATGAGATAGGGTTTAGCGGCGATTCTTCTGTACAAACCCCGCCGGCAGATGTTCCATAACCCGAGTTTGTACATGGGTAAATTACCTTTTGTTCGGGTCTCTTATTCTTTGCTATCCATTCATTAATCTCAAAGTTGATTTCTTTAGCATCACGAGGGCTCTGATCACACAAGGGGAAACCAACAAGAGCCGCTAAAGGAATAATAACGTCGGCGGCGGCCATATGCTCTGATAAAATATCTTTATTTCTGATATCACCCTTGACAAACTTAAACTTATCAGTTGTGGCGTATCTCAGAAGTGAGGTGTGCTCATACATCAAATTATCAATCGCTACGACTGAGTGGTCGGCGTCTAAGAAATGTTGTATCATTTCTGATCCCAGATATCCTGCTGCGCCCGTTATTAGAATTTTCATTTCTTATATTTTCCCTTAAAATTGTTTGGCAAAGAAACTCCCAAGGATTGTACAACCTCTGTAGAACATTCATTGGCGAATTTGATAGCGCTATCTATATTTGTTGACATCTCATATTCCGCTACGAGTCCTGACAAAAAAGTATCACCTGCACCACAGATGTTTTTAACTTCAACTTGTGGAACTGAATATTTCTTCTTATTATGAGTGCATCCTCCAGGTCCATGCGTGACTATCAACTTTTTTGCTGCCCATTTTTTAACTAAATGTTTCGTAGTTTTATATTCATACTCATTTATTTTGATAAAGAGGCTATCCTTACACCATTCCCCAAGAAGCTTCTTTGTGTCAATAAACACGGCGGGGTGGTTCTTACAAATAAACTCAATATCATCTTCTAATAAAAAACCTTTGTTATAATCAGATACTACAACACTTTGGTATTTACTAAAATCAATTGTTTCCAAGTTTTCTATCCTGCTTATTTTTTTGACTTCTTCATCTACTCGGACAATCATCTGATTAGTTTTTTTATCTACATATCTTATTTTCTTTATGTCCTCGGAATTTGTAATAAAATCTACATCTAGACCAAGAGTCAAAAGGTTTTCGTATACATTCCCAGCCATGCCGGCGTTTGTGGTAGTTTCCATTGGAACGAAGATAGGGACTGGAGCCGCCGGACAAAGGCGGTCACACTTACCATAAATGTAAATATCTTTACAGCTATCTCCGAGCAATAAGGTTTTCAAACTAATCCCAACTTATATCCCAGTCCTTAAACTCGGCAGCCAGACAATCAATCTTGTAGTCTTTTCTCCCACCGGCAATTTCTTGTATTTTATTCTTTGCTGTATTTCTAATTCCGTTGAGGCCATGAGTAAGCTCTAAGTCATTTCCCTCGCTTAGCCCCTTGCGGTAGTTTGACTCGTTGTGCCAAATGTGCAAGTTCATTTGTGATAAAACCACTATAGCGCGGATTATTTCTGAAGTGACTGGCTGGTTTGATTCGTTAAGGTGCATTTGAATGTCGTGCACGATGTCTGATATCTCACTTGCATATTCCTCTTTATGTTCTGATATAAATACCTCTTTTAGCTGGATTATTGATAGGCGATCTACCAGTTCCGATAATGTTGGCAGATATTTTCTATTTGTCATTATTTCTATACCACTCTATGGTTTTTTTCAAACCATCTTTTAGACTTGTTGAGGGAACGTAACCAAACGCCTCTTGAAACTTACTCATATTATAGAAACGTCGGGGTTGTCCGTTGGGTCTTGAAGTATCCCATATAACATCTCCGTCAAACCCGGTTTCTTCTGAAATCGTTGTAATCAACTCTTTGATAGTTGTTTCTGTTCCTGTACCAAGATTGAACGGTCCAGAACCAACGTCTTTCTCTGAGGCATCTACGATCGCACGTGCGGTGTCGTCAACATATAAGAACTCGCGAGAGGCGGATCCATCACCCCAAACTTCTACCTCGGTTGCGCCAGAATCTTTTGCTTCTATAAACTTTCTAAGAAGCGCCGGCACCACATGAGAAGACTCAAGATCAAAGTTGTCGTGTGGTCCATAAAGATTTGCCGGTAATAAAACAGTTGAATCAAACCCATACTCCTCACGATAAGTCCATGATTGGATTACTAACATTTTCTTTGCCATAGAATACCCAATGGAGTTTTCATCTGGCATGCCCATCCAAAAATCTTCCTCAGTATATGGAACTTCCAAAAACTTTGGGTATCCACACCCCGCAGCGAGCACAACTGTTTTTTCACAATTGTGCCTCTTGGCATATTCCATTATAAGAGTTCCCATCATTAGGTTTTTATAAAAGAACTCGCCAGGGTTCGCCTTATTTGCTGCGATGCCGCCGACTTTGCCAGCGATATGAAGAACGATCTGCGGTGAATTCTTATCAAAGTATGCAGAGACCTGGTCTTCCTTCGTTATATCACACTCTTTGCTCGTCGGGGTGAGTATCTTTGTATATCCCCTTTTTTTCAGGAGCGCTACTACGGCATGTCCCACAAAGCCATGGGCTCCGGTGACAAGAACTTTCTTATTATGATTATCCATCTTGATTATTTAACCTTTCCCTTATATCTTTATACACTACTTTTAGTCCTTCTTTAAACGAAGTAGCTGCTTTCCAACCATCTAAGGTTTTTTCTGCCAAAGAACAATCGCACCACTGTCCCCAAATTAGAGTGTCCTTTGTCCTATCAAATTCTATCTCTATTTTTTTCCCAGAAATTTCTATTACTGCTGCGGCGATGTCGGCTATTGAAATAATTTCTTGTTTGCCAACGTTTAGAGGTCCAACTAAGGGCGTAGATTCCATTTTCTCTATCATTCTAATGGTACACTCCACGGCATCGTCTATGAAGCAATAAGATCTTGTCTCTTCACCTGTGCCCCACACACTAAATGGAGTTTTGGGGTGCTTGATTGCTCTGTGAGAAAATACGGGGATAACACTGCCTGTATCCAGTCCATAATCTTGTCCTGGTCCATAAATCCCGATATACCTTGCAACTGCACTCCTGAGATTTTGATGCTCTCCCATTGCATATACAATATTCTTTTCTCCAACTAACTTTGCCATTCCATATGATAACTCGGGATTAGCTGGAAATGCCTGCTCCTCTTTTATTGCTAGCGGGTTTGGTGTTGCCTGTAACTCAAGCGGATAGACATGAGCGCTGCTAGCATAAAAATATCTTTCTACACCAGAGGATATTACCTCGTCTAAAACATTGGCATCTATTTTTAGCATATCCCTGAACACCTCATATGGTCTTGAGGTATAGACACCAATACCGCCGACTTTTGATGCCAGGTGTACAACTATATCCATGTCGTAAAACATCCCTTTACATTCGTCGGTATTTCTGAGGTCTATATTCCTCATACTTATATTGTTGCCATCAATCTCTAAGCCACTGGTGTCACCTCTTTCTAAGTTGTCTATTATCACTACTTTTGCACCGAGTGCAGACAATGATTTGACAAGAGATTTTCCAATGAATCCACATCCCCCAGTTATACAAACTTTTTTATCTAAAAAGTAGCTCATTTTGCAAAGATCATCCCATAATTTACACGTCGGTCAGGATTACACACCTCTTCCAACTCTTCTTTTAGATCGGAGAATGATATATATTTTTCTGGTTCTACTAAATAAGGGTCGCCAGTAGCGTTATATGTCATATTCTTTATATCTTCTTTATTATCAAAATATCCTATGATTCCAGCTTCAGTATATCCAATGGTTTCTAAATGATCCATACACTTATAAAGAACCTCTATCATTTCTTCGTGCCACTCAAAACAGATTGTTCCAACCTTTTTAGTCAGCCCTGACAATACTTCATATTCATAACCCTCTACATCAACCTTTACAAAATCAGGTGTGCCGAAGGTATTTGTCAGCTTATCCAGGGTTATAGATGGTATTTCTAGTTTTTTTGTCCAGCCAACGGAACCTGGCGATAGGTTTTTGCTACCTTTGGCGAAACGAGAGTTGCTCATAAAATCTTCTGAGGCCGTAGACACCCCCGACTGAGTAGGGTCAATATAAAATGGAACAAAATCGTCGTCTTTATTTGAAACCAACCGGTTTATAAAAACAAAATCACCTTCAAGTTGAACATTATTAAACTCTGGGTTGGCGTCTACCCCGATTACCTTACAATTCGGAAACTTCTTATATACCTCTTTGGTAAAGTCTCCTAAGTTGAAGCCAATATCAAATACTAAATCCATTTCTATTCTCCCATGCTTTGTTTGATTGGTGTTTTGTTCATTATCTTCTTAAGAATACTTCTAGTTGTATATTCTTTCACAGCCAAATGATATGCTGAGTCTACCATGCTTTGATATTTTTCTGGGTTCTTTAGGGCATCATCACAAATTTCAATAAGATCACTTTCTGTTTTGTAATATATAAAATGCTTTCCTGGCACAAACCATTCTTCTATAACATTCCATGGATCTTCTTGAACTACCATTAACATCCTAAAAAACGCTGCCTCTGATATTCTTGGCTTGAGTTGAGGTGCCCTATACATCTCTAAGTGAGAAAAGGCTTCGTTTTCTTCCCATCTATCATACTTTTTTATATTTTGGATATGTGTGTCATTTATGGGCAACCAATTATAAACAGGAACGATTCTAGTTTCTCTAAGTATTTGCCACTTCTCGCTGTTTATTACATTTTTATCTGTTATCATACTTATGAGTTTGTCACGATCTTTTAGTGGAAAGTTTGGTGACCAATATTCTGGACCCATCGTTACAAACTTATAATTGTACTTGGATATAGTATTTATTAGCTCCTCATGCTCGGGGCAATGTACTCCTCCATAAAATATGGCATCGTTCTTTTTTTTAAAAGACGACCCAATATTATCCTCGTTGATGGGAAATAATACTGGCTTGAACTTGTTATCGCCCGCGATATGGTTTAACCACTTGGCAGAGTAGGGACAAATTGTATATATATCATTAAAATAGTCCTCCTTATCTGCACTATAGTTTCCTTCTATTTCCGGCAATAAAAAAGCGCAAGGTTGCTCACCATTAAAAAATACCTTCCTATTGAAATTCTTATTTTCAAATCTGGCAAACTCATTCTTTGCAGATCCATATCCTAAAAACAATACGGTATCATCTGGATATTCTTGAGAATACTTTTCAAATCCCATGTGGTTAATAATACAATCCTTATAATTGTCTGCCCAATCAATTACTGTTTTCATTTTATTATCTCGTCGGCATCGTGACAAACTCTAGCGGAAGTCCGCCAAGCAGCTTCTTATTATTTTTAGCTTGTGCTCTAAGTGTTTTGGATAGGCTGCCGGTTTGATCTCTGTGTGAAATTACCAAATTTTCGCCTATGAGCAAACCATTTTCTCGGTGATATCCGATGTTTTGTAAAAATTCAAGGATGTCATTTGTGGAATATCCAAATTGCTCTGTATTCTCTTGACAAAATTCTATGATTAGATTGGGCATGTGTCGGATCAGAGTTTTTGCTGCGCCCTTGAGTATATTTAGCTCAGCGCCTTCGGTGTCTATTTTTATAGCATTGACCCAGGGGATTTGATTAGTTTCCATAAAATCATCTATTGTAATACACTCTACTTCTATTTGAAGGATATCTGAACGATCAGCTATCCTTCTCAGATCACTTCCAAAGGTTGAGAGACCCGACCATTCTGATTTGCTAGCAACATTGAGGGTCATGTTTTTCTTTTCATCCCAAAAAGCATTTTTACTAAGCTTAATATTTTCTGCCAGCCAGGGATATTCTTGTGAATTCAAAAATACATTTTCGTAGAAGGTTGCAAAAAGCTCTGTATTTGGCTCAAAACTATAACATTTCATATCCTTCTCAAATGTAGTGACAAGAGAAAAAGCGCCAGTTGAGGCACCTATATCAAAGATAATAGGATGTGGGTTTGATTTTGCTAGTTGATCTTCTTTCGCCACCTGGTGGTACATCGCTATTAATGTTGGCTCTGCTGGTATACCGGACGAAGTAGCATATTCATTGATATCAATGCCATGGTGATTTTTACAATATTCTCTATAATTTTTCCAAACAACGTTTTTTATAGTATTGGGATCTGTTCCCTGTAAGGCTGGTGCGTGAAATGATCCACCCCATAAAAAAGATAATGGTGACACATTTATCCTATGATCGGGATGAAACATACTTGTCAAAGGAATTCTATGGGCTATCACTGTATCCTTCATTTCAATATCCAACTTTCAGGGTAAAAGCCCTCGCGATAAGTATAATTTTCTAAATCTGGGTGATAATGTAAGGGAGCGATAACTTCCTTATTGTTGTTTTTGTTTAGATAAGCAGCCCACCACCCAAAGCTACTAATATGTGATATTATGTTGTGGTCACAATTCATAATGGTAGAAAAATCAAGCATGGCTGTGTTCTTATCAGCTACAATATATTCTTCTCCTTCTAAATTCTTTTGGCACCATTCTATATCATTACTATTCTCATTATTTTGACTACGAGCACCGCCGGTAAAAACTAAGAATTTCACTTTCCTATTCTTAAAATTATCTTTAGCTGCTGTCAAATATCTTCCATAGAAACTGTTGTTCTGAAGTTCCCCATTAGTTCCATACATTGTTGAAAGTTTAGGGTTTGGATTAGACCAGTCGGTGTTATCACCTCGGCGTAGGTGAAGTGAGACTATCTCATATCCACTATAATCACTTTTGATCTGGCTCAGTCGTTCAGACGCCTGTTCTGTAATATACTCTTTCGGGGTAAGTTCTTTTTTTATTTGGTTCGCGAAGTTTCCAAAATAGAAAGTGCTTTGAAAAAAACCATTTATTGAAGAGTTATCTGGTATTTTAAAGAAATTCTCATCATATTTCATGTGGTCTGGTTCATTATATAGAAATTGGAGGTTTTCAAGATCGCTTGCTGTCAAGAAATCACAACCAATATTAAAATTTTCCAGCAGACACGATTGTCCGTGCCAATCCCTTTGAGTAGGGTTGGGAATTTTTATCTCATAATTATTTTCTAAAGAAAGGGCTCTAAGAGCAGCATATTGGAATAGCTGATTTCCGAGGCGTCCATTCTCCCCAAGTTTGTGAAATGTTATCATTTTTTTCTAAAAAGTTCAAACTCTGTTAGATCGCGATATGGAGGATCTTCTGGCATATCAGGCATATGTTCTGGATAGTTTTGCATAAGAGTCAACCCTCTTGCGGCTTGTTCGGGCGTCATATACATATTCCAACCTTCTTCATCTATCATATCTTCATGGTATTGCATACCGTCAGTCCTACCTTCATAGCGTCGTGCTTTGAGCCACTTTACGGCATCGGGGTCGGAACATAATATCATTCCGCCTTTTCCTATTTTTAGATGCTTTTTGATATGGAAAGATAAGCACATAAATGTGTCAGGCATATACATTCCTGATGTCAGTCTTTTTGCTGCGTCATATATTGGGAAGGGCTTGAGTTGATAAATGCCTTGCCATGAAACGTCTTCAAATATTACTTTTCCTCCTGCCTGAGTTATGGACTGCGGGGGA